>Ga0207644_10000313_pt1 | contig 31603 bp, 22 predicted proteins | sample KBSS73metaG_FD_184326 | JGI IMG/M metagenome (GOLD analysis project Ga0207644, IMG submission 184326) | Switchgrass rhizosphere microbial communities from Kellogg Biological Station, Michigan, USA - KBS S7-3 metaG (SPAdes) (version 2) | ecosystem: Host-associated > Plants > Roots > Rhizosphere... | reverse complement strand
CGACCGATCACCGCGCGGCCGCCGTGCACGAAGACCGGACGCTCGATCAGCCGCGGGTGCGCATGCATCGCGGAGATCAGCGCGTCGTCGTCGAGGGTCGGATCGGCAAGGCCGAGTTCGCCATATTCCGGTTCGCCGGTGCGCAGCAGCGCGCGCACGGGCACGTCGAGCAGCCGCACGAGCGCGCGCAGCTCCGCCACCGACGGCGGCTGTTCGAGGTAGGGCAGGATCTCGGGCTCGACGCCGCGCTCGCGCAACAACTCCAGCGCGCCGCGCGACTTGGAGCAGCGGGGATTGTGGAAGAGGCGGCTGGGCGTGCTCGGCATGGTCGTTCTGCAAGCGTATGGGGATGCGGGAATTATCCCGCGGCGCGCGATGCTCCGCGCGGAGGCTTGGCCGGGCGCGCCGGCACCGGTATACTGCGCGGCCCCGGGCGGTTAGCTCAGCGGTAGAGCATTGCCTTCACACGGCAAGGGTCGCAGGTTCGAACCCTGCACCGCCCACCATAAGTCCTTGAATTTAATGGACTTATCTCGCCTAGTTCTCAGGCAAATTTCGCGCTTCTCTCTCGCATAACTCCCGACCGGGAGTTATGCCGAGAGTTTTTTGTCGATGGCGTTTGTAAGCGCCCGACACGACTCGTTTTTTTTCGCGCAAACATCTAGACCATTGCCTCGCAACGGCAATGGTTTGGGGTCGGATGGTGCTTCTTGGTAAGAAGCAGGCGGCGAGTCTTCTGGCACCAGCGACTGCGGTCGCGATCCCGACTTGTTCGATCGAACCCCCTTCATCGAATCCAAGACACCCTGCCGTACGACCTAGGCGCTGGCAACAGTCCGGGGCTGCCCGTTCGCGAGCGAGTGCTAGGATTTCGGCCGCTTGTCCAGGGAAGGGGAAGTCATGGGTTGGCAGGGATACGAAAGAACCGTTCGTGGCTCTCGGGAAGTCATCGTCTTCCCGTTCTTCGAAAATCATCTGCGCGGCAAGCAAGGCGTCGGTCTCGATGTCGGCTGCGGACATGGCGATTTGACCAAGCGAATTGCTTCCGTAATCAAAGGAAGGCTGGTCGGATCGACAATGACGAAGAAAGCGTCAGGGACGCTCGCCGCGCGCCGGTCGAAAACGTCCACTTCGTTAGAGGCGATCTGACCAAAAACGCCATTCCTGCGCTTGGCGTCGTCTTCGAGTTCGCCTTCAGCAATTGCTGCTTTTGCCATCTGTCTGATGAGCAGATGTTTGAGGTTCTGATGGACCTCTTTAGCAGCATGTCTGAGGGGGCAGAGCTTGTCTTCTTGGTGCCAAGCATGGCTTGGGCGGACTACATGTACTACGACGTGCGGCACGTGGCGAGTGGCATCACCGCTCAGCCAAGATACGGCGAACGTCAGTACTTCCGAACCCCAGAGTGGTACATCAGCATTCTGATGAAGTGCGGATTTGAGGTCTCGCTCTATCAAGAAGTCATGATTCCAAACGACGATCGATTGGAAGATCGATACAGGACAAGAGCCGGAACCGCGCTTTTTTCAGCTTTCATCGCGAAGCGCGCGAAGGTCCTGCCGAACGCGGAGTCGATGCAAAAGGCGTTTGAAGTCGCCCACGACAATCGAAAGCTTGAGATACAACTTTTCTGGCAAAGAAGCTTGTTCTTTTGGGGCTTCGTTGCGACTGCGCTCGTGGGCTATGTCAAAACAGCCGGATCAGGTACGGGCCTTAACGTGGTTTTCTCCCTTTTCGGCCTGGTCTGCAGCATCGTTTGGTCAGCCGGCAATCGCGGGAGCAAGTACTGGCAGGAGTACTGGGAGGAGAAAGTCACTCTCTTTCAGCACTACACGACAGGAAATATCTTTTTCGACCGCAACCCGAAGACGCCATCGATGTTCGACAACTTTGCCGCGAGGCGGCTTAGTGTCAGCAAGCTCACGATGGCTCTAAGCGATTACGTCGTCTTCCTGTGGCTCGCTTTGTGCGTACATTCATTGGCGGGACGGTTTCTTCAGGTTCCCGCTGAGTACCTCGATGCGGGCATCTTTGGCTTGGTCTTCCTGACCTTGGGGTACTGCCTGTACTTCCTTTGGAAAAGCAAATCCGAAGATTGACTTGGGCTATGAGGGGCGACAAGTGCTACCAGTTCCGCCGCAAATAACGGAAGAGCAACTCGCTGACTGCCGCAGAACAGGCGACTTCAGTCCTGTGCTTTTTGAGTGGTACAAGTTTGTCGGTGCCCTTTTGTAACTTCTTTGCGAGAGTCCAATCTGACTCGCCGGCGCTTGACCCGCCACCGTCTCCGCGCGATTACGCAGTTCTGACTGGGCTCCTTAATCGTATTTCGCGATTGATGCTTTCAAATGTGGCTCTTTCTCACAACGGTCTGTTCGGCGAGACAACAGCAATCGTTGATCGATGCATTTTTGAGTCCGCGATAAAACTAATTTGGCTCTGTGAAACGGATTCCATCGATCGCTTTGATAGGTACGTCGCTGACGGATTGAAAACGGAGCTAAAGTTTCAAGAAACGATTGCCGGTAACGTCAACGAACGCGGTCGGCAGGTCGTTATTGAAGCGAGAATGCTGGCCTCAATCGAAAACCACATTCGTTCCTCCGGCATGGCTGCAGAGGAGATCGCTGCCACGCAACGTCTTCCAGATTTGGCTGCGATGATTAACGCGGTGCGGCGGCACCGCCTGTTGTACATGGTGGGGCAGAAGATTGGGTCACACCATGTACATGGAACCTGGCCGAGCTTGCGGTTGCACTACCTCGAAGAGGCTGACGGCGTGCTCAGGCCACGCGATCACGATTGCGCTACGCACGTAAATCAGTACGTTTTCATCCCCCTGATCACCCTGGACTCCCTTCGATCGTTCGTCGCTTTTGTGTTCCATAACGAAGAAGATCGGGAGGAGATCATCCAGCTCCTCGGTGCAATCGAGGAAGAGATCATGGTGATAAACGAGGAGGTCGTAGGACGGGATTTTGAAAACGTTGCTGAGGTCTAACCGCACGATCGGAAGCCGTTGGAACGGCGATTCTCTACACCCTTTGAAGGTCATAGAACCGGGAATCAAGGCGGGAGTTAACTCCCGGACGGGAGTAATTTCTGCCCTACAACGCCCTACTATGTCGGGTGTAAGTCACGGAAGTCGTTGATTTTTCTTGTTGGCTGGCCGCCCTACAAGACCCTTCACACGGCAAGGGTCGCAGGTTCGAACCCTGCACCGCCCACCAGGATCCGAAAGCCCCGGCATGCCGAGGCTTTTTTCTTGCGTCGCCGCTCAAGCGACGTTGCGCAGCAGCCGGCGGGCGGCGGCGCGCGCTTCCTTGCTGACTTCCACGCCGCCGAGCATGCGCGCCAGTTCCTCCTCGCGTGCCTTCGCGTCGAGCGCCTGCACGGCACTTTGGGTCACGCCCTCGTGTTCGGCCTTGCTGACGCGATAGTGCGCATGCCCCTGCGCGGCGACCTGCGGCAGGTGCGTCACGCACAGCACCTGTCGCTTCGCGCCGAGCGCGCGCAGTTTCTGTCCCACGATCTCGGCGACCGCGCCGCCGATGCCGGTATCGACCTCGTCGAACACCATCGTCGGCACCGCATCGAGCCCGAGCGCGGCGACTTCGATCGCCAGCGAGATGCGCGACAGTTCGCCGCCCGACGCCACCTTGCGCAGCGGGCGCGGCGGCTGCCCGGCGTTGGCGGCGACGAGGAATTCGACGCGCTCGCTGCCCACCGGATCCGGCTTGTGGAGTTCGGCCGGTTCCAGCGCTACGTCGAAGCGGCCGCCCATGCCGAGTTCGCCGATCAGCGCCGTCGTCGATGCCGACAGCGCGTTGGCCGCGTCGGTGCGACGCGCGCGGAGCGCGGCCGCAGCCTGTTGCCACGCGCTCGTTGCGTCGGCGATCTCGGCGTCGAGCGTGCGCAGGCGTTCGCCGGCGCGCTGCAGCGCCTGCAGCTCGGACATCAGCGCGTCGCGCTGCGCCGCCAGCGTTTCCGGCGTGGCGCGATGCTTGCGCGCGAGGTCGTGCAGGCGGCCGAGGCGGCGGTCGAGTTCGTCGAAGGCGGCCGGATCGAGGTCAAGGTCGGCGCGCACCTGTTCGAGCAGCGACAGCGCTTCGTCGATCTGGATTGCCGCCGAATCGAGCATTGTGTCGATTTCGCCGAGGCGCGGCTCGTGCTCGGCCTGGCGCGCGAGTTCGCCGCGGATCTGCTGCAGCTGGCGGGCGAGGGCAGGGCCCTCGTCCCCGGCGAGTCGTGCGACGGCCGATTCGCAGGTGGAGATCAGGCTGGCCGAATGCGCGTGCCGACGATGGCTGGCGACGAGTTCGGCGATGGCCTCGGGCTCCAGCGATTCGCGCTGCAGTTCGCCCAGCTGGTGCTCCAGCCACCCGATGCGGTCGGAGACGTCGCCCTGGTTCGAGAGCAGGTCGCGCTCGCGCAGCAAGGACGTCCACGCCTGCGCGGCGGCACGCACCGCGGCGAGTTCGGCGTCGTGCCGGCCGTAGGCGTCGAGCAGCGCCAGCTGGCTGCCGCGCGCGAGCAAGGCCTGGTGCTCGTGCTGGCCGTGGATCTCGACCAGCCGTGCGGCGAGTTCAGCCAACTGGGCGAGGGTGACCGGGCGGCCGTTGATCCAGGCACGCGACCCGCCGTCGGCGCGGAGCGTGCGCCGCAGCTGGCAGTCGTCGCCTTCGTCCAGCTCGGCCTCGCGCAGCCACGCCGCCGCGTCCGGTGCATCGCGCAGGTCGAACTGCGCGGACAGTTCGGCGCGTTCGGCGCCGTGGCGGACGATGCCGCTGTCGGCGCGGGAGCCGGAGAGGAAGTCGAGGGCGTCGACCAGCAGCGACTTGCCGGCGCCGGTTTCGCCGGAAATCACGGTGAGGCCCGGGCCGAACTCGAGTTCGGTGGCGGAGACGACGGCGAAATCGCGGATGGCGAGATGGCGCAGCATGCCGATAGCGTAAGAGATCGGCTTCTCAGGCGCAGCGACGACCGCCGGCCGCCGCTGTCGGACGGCCTCCCGTAACCGCGTCGGAATCCGCCGCATGGCACGGCTTGCGCGTCGACGGCGCCCGCCGTATATCCCCCGCATGAGCCGCCGCACCCCTGATGTCCCCGCCGCGCTGGACCCGCGCGCCCGCCAGCTGCTGCGCACGCTGATCGGACGCTACATCCGCGACGGCGAGCCGGTCGGCTCGCAGACGCTGGCCCGGCATGCGGGCCTGGACGTCAGCCCGGCGACCATCCGCAACATCCTGGGCGACCTCGAGGAGCTGGGCCTGCTCAGCTCGCCGCATGCCTCGGCGGGGCGGGTGCCGACGCCGCAGGGCTACCGGGTGTTCGTCGACTCGTTGCTGCAATTGCGACCGCTGCCGGACACGGAGCTCGCCCGCCTGCGCCAGGAATTGCCGACCGGCGCCGGTACCCAGTCGCTGCTCGGCAATGCGTCCGAGCTGCTGTCGGCGATGAGCCATTTCGTCGGCGTGGTCAGTGCGCCGAAGCGCGAAGCCTTCGCGTTCCGCCACATCGACTTCGTGCCGCTGGAAGGCCAGCGCGTGCTGGCGATCCTGGTGTTCGCCGACAACGACGTCCAGAACCGCGTGCTGCAGACGCGCCGCGTGTACGACGCCGCCGAACTCGAGCGCGTCGCCCATTACCTCAACCACCATTTTGCCGGGCGGCCACTGGCCGACGTCCGCGCCACGCTGCTGCACGAACTGCAGGCCGCCCGCAGCGAGATGGAAACGCTGCTGGCGCACACGGTGGAACTCGCCGAGCAGGCGCTGTCAGGCGGCGAGGACGACGTGGTGCTGGCCGGCCAGAGCCGCCTGCTCGGCGTCCAGGACCTGTCGGACCTCGACCGCCTGCGCGAGCTGTTCGAGGCCTTCGCCCGCAAGCGCGAGATCCTGCAGCTGCTCGAGCGCACGCTGCGCGCGCCGGGCGTGCGCATTTTCATCGGCGAGGAAACCGGCCTCGCCTCGCTCGAGGGGATGTCGCTGGTGACTGCGCCTTATGGCGCGGGCGATCGCGTCCTCGGCGTACTCGGCGTCATCGGGCCTTCACGCATGGCCTACGACCGCGTCATCCCGGTGGTGAAGGCTGCAGCGGATGTGCTCGGGGCCGCCTTGAAAGCCGGCTGAGCGCCCACATAGCTCCTGTTCAGGCGGCGCGGAGCGCCGAGTACGGAACCAGGAGCAATGACGAACGAACCGATGGAGTCTGGCGGCCCTGCCGGCGTGGAGGCAGGCGGCGATCCCGCCGCGGAACTCGAAACCCTGCGGGCCGAGGTCGAGCAACTGCGCGCCGAGGGCCTGCGCGAACGGGCCGATCTCGAGAACCAGCGCAAGCGACTCGCGCGCGACATGGAAAACGCGCGCCGTTTCGCCAACGAGCGCCTGCTGGCCGAGCTGCTGCCCTTGTTCGACAGCATGGAGGCGGGTCTCGCCGCCGCGGCGCAGAACGACCCGCTGCGCGAAGGCCTCGAACTGACCTTGCGCCAGCTGCACAGGATCGCCGAGAGCAACGGCCTGACCGAGGTCGCACCGGCCCCTGGGGACAGCTTCGACCCCGAGCGTCACCAGGCCATGAGCATGGTGGACGTGCAGGGCATCCCGCCGGGCGCCGTCGCCCAGGTGTTCCAGAAGGGCTACGTGCTGAACGAACGCCTGTTGCGACCGGCACTCGTCGTGATCGCGAAGCACGACTGACGCTTGAACGGCGGGCGTGCCCGCCCCAGATACCGCTCATCGGCGCCGCGGCGCCACCAGAATCGAAGCATCGGAGAGGGAACCATCATGGGCAAGATCATCGGCATCGACCTCGGCACGACCAACTCGTGCGTGGCGATCATGGAAGGCGGCAAGGCGCGCGTCATCGAGAATTCGGAGGGCGATCGCACCACACCGTCCATCGTCGCCTTCACCAAGGACGGCGAAGTGCTGGTCGGCGCGTCGGCCAAGCGCCAGGCCGTCACCAACCCCAAGAACACCTTCTACGCGGTGAAGCGCCTGATCGGCCGCAAGTTCGGCGATGCCGAAGTGCAGAAGGACATCGGCCTGGTGCCTTACAAGATCACCGAGCACAGCAACGGCGATGCGTGGGTCGAGACCAGCGACGGCAAGAAGATGGCGCCGCAGGAAGTCTCCGCGCGCGTGCTGGAGAAGATGAAGAAGACCGCCGAAGCCTACCTCGGCGAGGCTGTGACCGAAGCCGTTATCACCGTGCCGGCGTACTTCAACGACAGCCAGCGCCAGGCGACCAAGGACGCCGGCCGCATCGCCGGCCTCGAGGTGCGCCGCATCATCAACGAGCCGACGGCGGCCGCGCTCGCGTACGGCCTCGACAAGAAGGGCGCCGGCGATCGCAAGGTGGCCGTGTACGACCTCGGCGGCGGCACGTTCGACATCTCGATCATCGAGATCGCGAACGTCGAAGGCGAGATGCAGGTCGAAGTGCTGTCGACCAACGGCGACACCTTCCTCGGCGGCGAGGACTTCGACAAGCGCGTCATCGACTATCTCGTCGAGGAATTCCAGAAGGACCAGGGCATCGACCTGCGCAAGGATCCGCTGGCGCTGCAGCGCCTGAAGGACGCGGCCGAGCGCGCCAAGATCGAGCTCTCCAGCGCGCAGCAGACCGAGGTCAACCTGCCGTACGTGACGGCGGACGCCTCGGGGCCGAAGCACCTCAACATCAAGCTCACCCGCGCCAAGCTCGAGGCGCTCGTCGACGACCTCGTCAAGAAGACCATCGAGCCGTGCCGCATCGCGCTGAACGATGCCGGCCTGCGCGCCAGCGACATCAACGAGGTGATCCTCGTCGGTGGCCAGACGCGCATGCCGAAGGTGCAGCAGGCGGTCACCGAGTTCTTCGGCAAGGAGCCGCGCAAGGACGTCAACCCGGACGAAGCCGTTGCCGTCGGTGCGGCGATCCAGGGCGGCGTGCTGCAGGGCGACGTCAAGGACGTGCTGCTGCTCGACGTCACTCCGCTGTCGCTGGGCATCGAGACCCTGGGCGGCGTGATGACCAAGATCATCGAGAAGAACACCACGATCCCGACCAAGGCATCGCAGACCTTCTCGACGGCCGAGGACAACCAGACCGCGGTCACCGTGCACGTGCTGCAGGGCGAGCGCGAACAGGCCCGCTACAACAAGTCGCTGGCGAAGTTCGACCTCACCGGCATCGAGCCGGCGATGCGCGGCATGCCGCAGGTGGAGGTGTCGTTCGACATCGACGCCAACGGCATCCTGCACGTGTCGGCCAAGGACAAGAAGACGGGCAAGGAACAGAAGGTCGAGATCAAGGCCGGCTCGGGCCTGACCGAGGATGAGATCCAGCGCATGGTGCAGGACGCCGAGACCCATCGCGAGGAGGACAAGAAGTTCCATGACCTCGTGCAGGCGCGCAACCACGCCGACGCGCTGATCCACGCCACCCGCAGCGCCATCAAGGACAACGGCGACAAGGTGCCGGGCGACGTGATCGGCCGCGCGGAAGGCGCGATTGCCGAGCTCGAGACCGCCATGAAGGGCGACGACAAGGCGCAGATCGAAGCCAAGTCGCGCGCGCTGGAAGAGGCCAGCCAGTCGCTGTTCGCGGCGGCGCAGGCCGGCCAGCCGGGCGGCGCGGAAGGCGCCCAGGCCGGCGCCCAGGGCAGTGGCTCGCGCAACGACGACGTCGTCGATGCGGAGTTCACCGAGGTCAAGGACGACGACAAGCGTCCGTGATCATGCGAGCATGAGGAACCAATGGCGGGCGTCCGGTGACGGGCGCCCGCTGCCGTGAGAGGGGCAGGCAAGGCGGAACATGGGCAAGGCGCGGCTCGAAGCATTCAGCGACGGCGTGATCGCGATCATCATCACGATCATGGTGCTGGAGCTGCGCGTCCCGCAGGGCGCGACGCTGGACGTGCTGCGCCCGCTCATTCCGGTGTTCCTGAGCTACGTGCTGAGCTTCGTCTATGTCGGCATCTACTGGGCCAACCACCACCACTTCATGCATGCCGCGCAGCACGTCAACGGACGCGTGCTGTGGGCAAACCTGCATCTGTTGTTCTGGTTGTCGCTGTTCCCCTTCGCGACCGGATGGATGGGCGAAAACCATTTCGCGCCCGTGCCCGTCGCGATCTACGGAACGGTTCTGCTGATGGCGTCGATCGCCTGGCGGCCGTTCCAGTCGGCGCTCATCGCGGCCAACGGCGGTCAGGAGTCCCTGCTGGCGCACGCATTGGCGCGTGACTGGAAGGGGCTGGTATCCACCGCGATGTACGCCGCGGCAATCGGCTTCGCCTTCATCCACCCCGCGATCGCGGGCCTGCTGTACATCACCGTCGCGGTGATGTGGCTGGTCCCCGATCGCCGCATCGAAACCCGCATGACCCGAGCATGAGCAAGCGCGATTACTACGACGTCCTGGGCGTGGCCCGCAACGCTTCCGACGAGGAGCTGAAGAAGGCCTATCGCCGCTGCGCGATGAAGTACCACCCGGACCGCAACCCGGGCGACGCGGTCGCCGTCGAGCACTTCAAGGAGGCCAAGGAGGCCTACGAGGTGCTGTCCGACACCGGCAAGCGCCGGCTGTACGACGCGCACGGCCATGCGGCGTTCGAGCACGGCATGGGCGGCGCGGGCGGCGGCGCCGGGTTCGCCGACATGGGCGACATCTTCGGCGACATCTTCGGCAACATCTTCGGCGGCGGTGGCGCGCGGCCGCGGCGCGGCGCCGACATCGGCTACGTGATGGAACTCGACCTCGAGGAAGCCGTCGCCGGCGTCGAGAAGCAGATCGAGATCCCGACGCTCGCCGCCTGTGGGCCGTGCGCAGGAACCGGTTCCGAGGACGGCAGGATCGACACCTGCGCGACCTGCCACGGGCGCGGCCAGGTGCGCATGCAGCGCGGCATCTTCACGATGCAGCAGGTCTGTCCGCACTGCGGTGGCCGCGGCCAGACGATCGCGAATCCCTGCAAGGCCTGCCACGGCGCCGGCCGCGTCGAGCATGAGAAGGTCCTGTCGGTGAAAGTACCGGCCGGCGTCGACAGCGGCGACCGCATCCGTCTCGGCGGCGAAGGCGAGGCCGGACCTGCGGGGACGCCGCCGGGCGACCTGTACGTCGAAGTGCGCGTGCGCCCGCATCCGATCTTCCAGCGCGATGGCGACGACCTGCATTGCGAGGTGCCGATCCGCATCGGGCAGGCCGCGCTCGGTGACGTCATCCGCGTTCCGACGCTGGAAGGCGAGGTGGAGCTGCGCATTCCAACCGAGACCCAGACCGGCAAGGTGTTCCGCCTGCGCGACAAGGGCGTGCAGTCGGTGCGCAGCCGCAAGCCGGGGGATCTCTACTGCAAGGCCGTCGTGGAAACGCCGGTCAATCTCACTCCCGAGCAGCGCGAGTTGCTGGAGCGCTTCGAGTCGACGTTCGTCGGCGAAGGGGCGCGCCGCCATTCGCCCAGGGCGAGCACCTTCCTCGACGGAGTGAAGGGGTTCTGGGACCGCATGGTGTCGTGACGCAAGGGGGCCGATGGCCCCCTTCGCACATCACTGGCGGTGCAGTTCGATGGTCGCCACCATCGGCTCGCCGCCCGACGGCCGGCCTGCCGGGGCGATCGTCACCAGCAGCGTGTCGCGCGCGTCCTGCGTCCCGCTCTTCTTCAGGCGCTGCAGCAGGTCGGTGACGTCGAAGCTGTAGAGGTTCTCGCCCAGCGCCATGTCCATCTTCGCGCCGGTGCCGTGGTCGTGGAACTCGGCGTCGAAGAAGTTGATGTCGCCGACGTGGTGCGCGGCGTCGAGCCGGCCGCCGTGCCCCGGATGCAGGTAGACGTGGTACAGCACTTCCGGCTGCGACCAGGTGTGCAGGTCCTTCAGCACGAGGTAGGCGCGGCGACCGGGCTGGCTGTCGTCCAGGCCGAGCACCGTCGACTTGCGATCGCTGGTGAGCGGGACCAGCGCCAGGCTGACCGGTTTCGCGCCCAGGTTGGCCTCGTTGCGGGTGCAGGCGACGCGTTCGGGCTTGCCACCGATCGCGATCTTCGCGGCCATCGTGGTCGAGGTCGTCGTCGTGGTGGCGGCCGGCTTGGGGATGAAACTGTCGTAGTCGTAGCCGAGCGCCAGCACGCTGAAGAAGTTCTTGAGCGGCTTCTGCACGCGCACGCCGTTGGCGTCGGCGAACACGAACTGGTCGTTGATCCACGGATAGGCCGTGGCGTCGGTGGGGTTCTTGTTGCCGTTGCGGTTCCAGCTGGCCCACATGCGATCGATGTTGGCGTGGTGCACCCAGAACAGCGGATCGTTGCCCGCGTACGGCACCGCGCCCATGTCCTTGCTGGTGCCGACCAGCGTGTGGATGCGGCCATGGATGCTGTTGTCGAGCGTGCGGCAGAACCCGGTCACGCTGCCGACCGTCGTGTAGGACGTCTTCGACATCGGATCGGTGATGTCCATCATGTCCGTCGGCTGGTTCTGGTCGATGCGCGCACCGCTGTTGGCGAGCGTCGTGCGGTTCGCGCGATACAGGCAGTCGAACACCGGGTCCCCGGGCATGCGGAACTGCGCGGGCAGGATGCCGCGCAGCGCTGGATCGGACGAGGTGTAGTTCCAATAGGGCAGGGTGAAGTCGGGACGCCCGCAGACCTGGCGGATGATCCGCTCGAAGTAGAAGACGAACATGCGGTGCCAGGGCAGGAAGTGGTTCGAGTTCTGGCCCGAATGCGACTGGCAGGTGTTCCACACTTCGTTGGCGAAAGACTTCTGCGGCGAGTCCGCGTCGCCGAAGATCCGGACGAGCTCGTTGGCCTTGGTGGTCGTTCCGTCGACGAAGTGGGTGTACCACTGCCACATCCAGCTCATGGGATTGTCCGGTCCCATCGCTTGCATCTGCCGAACCGCGTCGGCGTAAACCGCAAGCATCGCTTGACCCTGCGCACTCGCGCAGTCATAGCGGACGTACGTCGTCGCGGCACGGGCGAGCGGGCTGAATCCTGCAGTCAGCGGCAACGCGGCGAGCCCCTGGACGAACGTGCGGCGGGTAAGGTGCATCGGCGAACCTCCTTCTCGGCAGTCAACGGACGGTCGACGTCGCGCGACGACTGCAGCCGCGCGATGCGGGACAGGCAAACACGCGCGTCCCTCCGGCCCGGTACGCAACCGGGTTCGTTTTCACGCAGGGACGTTGGCGCGAAGGCACCGCGCCGAGTGCGCGACGCCCCGACCAGCCGGAGTGGTGACCGCCCCTGCTCGGTCACCACGGCCGTGTCGAAGATGTATTACTGGCGCTGCAGTTCGACGCTGCCCACCATCGGCGCGCCGCCTTCAGGACGACCGCCCGGTACGAAGGTCACGAGCAGGGCGTCGCGCGCCTCGCGCGTGCCGCTGCGCTGGAAGCCCTGCAGCAGGTCGGTGATGTCGAAGCTGTAGCGGTTCTCGCCCAGCGCCATGTCCATGGCCGCGCTGGTGCCGTGGTCATGGAACTGCGCGTCGAAGAAGTTGATGTTGCCGACGTAGTGCGAGCGGTCCAACGTCGCCTTCGCGCGGCCGGGGCTCAGGTAGACGTGGTACAGCACGCCGGGCTGCGCCCAGGTGTGCAGGTCCTTGAGCACGAGGTAGACACGTCCCGACGGCTGGCTCGCGTCGAGGCCGAGCACGCTGCTCTTGCGCTGCGCGAACAGCGGCAGTAGCGGGGCATGCACCGGCGATGCACCCAGGTTCACGCCACCGCGCACGTTCGCGACGGTGACCGACGGTCGGGTCGACGCGGACGCGACCGCCAGCTTCGCGGTCTTCACCTGCGCGGTGGTGCCGTTCGCCGGAATGAAGTTGTCATAGGAGTATCCCAGCGCATTGGTGTCGAAGACGCTGGGAATGCTCGCCGTCACGCGCTGGCCGTTGCCGTCGACGAACACGAAGCTCTTGTTCGTCCACGACGCGCCGATGGGGTTGGGACCGCCGTTGAGGTTCCAGCTCGCCCACATGCGGTCGATGCTGATGTGGTGCACCCAGAACAGCGGGTCGCGCGCCGCGTAGGGCACCGCGCCCATGTTCTTGGTGGTGCCGGTCAGCACGTGGATGCGGCCATGGATGCCGTTGTCGATCGACCGGCAGAAGCCCTGCACGGAGCCGACGTTGCTGTAGCTCGTGCAGGCCATCGCCGCGCTGATGTCCATCACGTCGTAGCCCTGCGTCTTGTCGATGCGCTGGCCAGTGTTCGCTAGCGAGGTGCGGTCCGGTCGATACAGCGAACCCCAGACAGGATCGTCCTTGAGGCGGAACTGCAGCGGCAGGATGGCGCGCTGCGTCGGATCGGACGAGGTGTAGTTCCAGTACGGCAACGTGAAATCGGGAACGCCGCTGACCGCGCGCAGGATGCTTTCGTAATACAGCACGAACATCCGGTGCCACGGCATGAAATAGTTGGTGTTCTGCCCGGAGTGCGACTGGCAGGTGTTCCAGACTTCGTTGGCGAGCGCACCCTGCGGCGTCGTGGCGTCACCAAAGATGCGGGTGATCTCGGCGGCCTTGGTCGTCGAGCCATCGACGAAGTGCGTGTACCACTGCCAGGTCCAGCTGAAGGGATCGTCCGGCGTGCGCGCCTGCATCAGGCGCACCGTGTTGGCGTAGACCTGCAGCATCTGCTGGCCCATGGGGCTGGCGATGTCGTAGCGGATGTAAGGGCCATCGGCGCGGGCATTGCGCGCAACCCACAGGGCGAGCGGCACGGCAGCCGCGCCCTTGACGAAAGAGCGGCGGGAAATGGAAGTCACGGCGTCCTCCTTGAACGTCGATACGGCGTGGCACCACCTGCAACGCCATGGCGGACGCGAGGCCACCACCGCACGGTGCCCCACGCCTGCTTACGTGGAATAGCAAACGGGTAACGCGGTGATTACAGAGTCAAGACACGCGCGCAACGGGTGGCGTCGGCCACTGGGGCCGAGCGAATGCACGCGGTGTGAAGGCCGCTGGTGCGGCGCTAGCGCCGATGTGAGGCGTTGCGGTCGCGCCCGGCGCCGATGCGCTTGTCGGCCGCACCGAACAGCTTCTTCACGAGCCTGGAGAAGCGTCCGCGCTTCGTCTTGCGCTGCTTTTCCTCTTCGCTGGTGAGCCATGCGATCTGGATCACGCGGCGTTCACCCTCGAACGGCAGGTGGCCGTGGAAGGAATTCTCGGCGCGCTTGAACGCGGCGATGGTGCCGTAGAGCGGACGCACCTCGGGCAACACCAGGGCGTCGATGTCGTCGATCTTCCGCAGGAAGCGCAGGCATCCGCCGCTGGTGTCCGGCCAGTTCGCGTTCAGGTAGACGAGGGCGGTGACGACCTTGGAGCGCGAATCGGTGTGGATCGTGCCGTGGCGCTTGTTCAGCGACTGGCACAGCGTCACCAGCGTGGGATAGCTGCCGAGTTTCTCGACGCCGAGCTGCGCGCCGAGCGCATCGGCGAAGGCGGGTGCGGTGATCGCATCGACCAGGTCGCGCACAGCCGGCCCGCAGTCGTCTTCCGCGTACGGAAAGAAACCCGCACTCCCGTACCGCGGGAAATCCTCGACGAGCGCCTCCGCCGCTTCCACGGGCAGCTGTCCGTATGCGACCAGCAGCGGAAAGGGATCGTGCAGCACGGTCGTGCCGGGCTGGGCGATGCGGGCGGGATCGAGCATGGGAGCGGCAGCCGGAGGCGTCATGCGCCGATTCTAGGCGCGTGGCGGCGCTTGTGGCCTCGGGCGCGCTTTCGTTAGCCTTCGCGGATGAACACGACTCCCCGCCTGCTCATCCATGGCGCCAGCGGCCGGATGGGCCAGGCGCTGCTGCGCCTGTGCGCCGAGCAGCCGGACACCTGCCATGTGGTCGGCGCGGTATCGCGCGGCGCGCCTGCGCAGCGCGTCGTCGAGGGCGTGGCCCATTTCGCCGCGGCCGAGCTGTCCGGCGTGCCCGAGTTCGACGTGGCGATCGACTTCAGCCTGCCCGCGGGCTTCGACCCCGTCCTGGCGCTCTGCATCCAGCGGGGCGCCGCCCTGGTGTCCGGTACCACCGGCCTCGAGCCCGCCCAGCGCGAGGCGCTGGCGGCCGCCGCCGAGCGGATCCCGGTGCTGTGGGCGTCCAATTTCAGCCTGGGCGTGGCGGTGCTGGCCGACCTCGTCGAGCGTGCCGCGCGGATCCTGCACGCCTGGGACTGCGACATCGTCGAGTCGCACCACGTGCACAAGCAGGACGCGCCGTCGGGCACGGCCCTCAGCCTAGGCCAGGCGGCGGAGCGGGGCGGGGCGCATCCTCGCTACGCATCGCTGCGCGCCGGCGACATCGTGGGCGAGCACCTGGTGCAGTTCACCGGGCTCGGCGAGCGCGTGGAACTCATCCATCGCGCCACCAACCGCGAAGTCTTTGCCCGCGGTGCGCTGCATGCGGCGCTGCGGCTCGCCGGGCGTGGCCCGGGCAACTACCGACTCGCCGACCTGCTCGACTAGGGCTGGGCGTTTTCGCTGGCGTCAGGCGTCGCGCGCCGGTAGAATTCCCGCTCGCCCTGATTCCCAATCACTGGCTGTCGCCAGCACGGACCGGTCCTGCGCCGCGTCCGCGCTTTCGTGCAACCTGCGTCCGCAGGATGCGCGGCCGGCGACGGCGCAACCGCAAGGCGACCCCTGTGACCCAGCCCGCAATCCTCGCGCTCGAAGACGGCACCGTATTCGAGGGCGATTCCGTCGGCGCGCCCGGCCTCGCGGTCGGCGAGGTGGTGTTCAACACCGCCATGACCGGCTACCAGGAAATCGTCACCGATCCGTCCTACGCGCGGCAGATCGTCACGCTGACCTATCCGCACATCGGCAACACCGGCTGCAATGCCGCCGACGACGAGTCCGCGCGGGCCTGGGCGTCCGGCCTGATCGTGCGCGACGTGCCGCGCCGCCCGTCGAGCTGGCGCAGCGAGATCGCCCTGCCCGAGTGGCTGCGCCAGCGCAACGTCGTCGCCATCAGCGGCATCGACACCCGCAAGCTCACGCGCCTGTTGCGCGACCGCGGCGCGCAGAACGGCGCGCTGATGGCGGGAGCGGCTCCCGGCGAGAAACTCGATGTCGACGCCGCGATCGAAGCCGCGCGCAAGTTCCCAGGCCTCAAGGGCATGGACCTCGCGAAGGAAGTCTGCGTGCGCGAGCCGTACCGCTGGAACGCGGGCCAGCTCGACCTCGACCGCAACGCCTTCGTCGCCGGCGGCGGCAAGTTCCACGTGGTCGCCTACGACTTCGGCATCAAGCTCAACATCCTGCGCATGCTGGCCGAGCGTGGCTGCGACGTGACCGTCGTGCCCGCGCAGACGCCGGCGTCCGAGGTGTTCGCGCTGAACCCGCAGGGCGTGTTCCTCTCGAACGGCCCGGGCGATCCGGAGCCATGCGACTACGCGATCGCCGCGACGCGCGAGTTCCTCGCGCGCAAGCTACCGCTGTACGGCATCTGCCTGGGCCACCAGATCCTCGGCCTCGCCACCGGCGCGCGCACGGTCAAGATGAAGTTCGGCCACCACGGCGCCAACCATCCGGTCATCGACGTCGACAGCGGCCGCGTCCTGATCACCAGCCAGAACCATGGCTTCGCGGTCGACGAGGCGACGCTGGCCGGCAACGTGCGCGTCACACACCGCTCGCTGTTCGACGGCTCCAACCAGGGCCTCGCGCTCACCGATGCACCGGCCTTCAGCTTCCAGGGACATCCGGAAGCGAGCCCGGGACCGCACGACGTGAGCTACCTATTCGATCGTTTCATTGCGTCGATGGAGGCGCGCTGACATGCCAAAGCGCACCGACATCAAGACCATCCTGATCATCGGCGCCGGCCCGATCGTCATCGGCCAGGCCTGCGAGTTCGACTACTCCGGCGCGCAGGCCTGCAAGGCGCTGCGTGACGAAGGCTTTCGCGTCGTGCTGGTCAACAGCAACCCCGCGACGATCATGACCGACCCCAACATGGCGGACGCGGTCTACATCGAGCCGATCAACTGGCAATCGGTCGAGAAGATCATCGCGAAGGAGCGCCCCGACGCGCTGCTGCCGACGATGGGTGGGCAGACCGCGCTCAACTGCGCGCTCGACCTCGCCGACCACGGCGTGCTCGAGCAGTACGGGGTCGAGCTGATCGGTGCTTCGCGCGAGGCCATCCGCATGGCCGAGGACCGCGAGCTGTTCCGCGTGGCGATGCAGGAGATCGGGCTCGAGTGCCCGAAGGCCGAAGTCGCGCGCTCGTTCGAGCAGGCGGTCGACATCCAGACCCGCGTCGGCTACCCGACCATCATCCGCCCAAGCTTCACCCTCGGCGGCAGCGGCGGCGGCATTGCGTACAACAAGGAGGAGTTCGAGGACATCGCCAGGCGCGGCCTCGAACTCTCGCCGGTGCACGAGATCCTCGTCGAGGAATCGGTGCTCGGCTGGAAGGAATTCGAGATGGAAGTGGTCCGCGACACCGCGGACAACTGCATCATCGTCTGCTCGATCGAGAACCTCGATCCGATGGGCGTGCACACCGGCGACTCGATCACCGTCGCCCCGGCGCAGACGCTCACCGACAAGGAATACCAGCGCCTGCGCGACGCGTCGATCGCCGTGCTGCGCAAGATCGGCGTCGATACCGGCGGCTCGAACGTGCAGTTCGGCATCAACGCGCACAACGGGCGCGTGGTCGTCATCGAGATGAACCCGCGCGTGTCGCGCTCCTCGGCGCTGGCGTCGAAGGCGACCGGCTTCCCGATCGCCAAGGTCGCGGCCAAGCTCGCGGTCGGCTACACGCTCGACGAGCTGAAGAACGAAATTACCGGCGGCCTGACCCCCGCATCGTTCGAGCCCAGCATCGACTACGTCGTCACCAAGATTCCGCGCTTCGCCTTCGAGAAGTTCCCGGCCGCCGATGCGCGCCTGACCACGCAGATGAAGTCCGTCGGCGAGGTGATGGCGATCGGCCGCACCTTCCAGGAATCGCTGCAGAAGGCGCTGCGTGGGCTCGAGACCGGCAAGATCGGCCTGGATCCGACCGGCCTCGACCTCGCCGACGAGGACGGGCTCGCGCGCCTGAAGCGCGAAGTGAAGGAACCTGGCCCGGAACGCATCTTCTACCTCGCCGATTCATTCCGCGCCGGCATGTCGGTCGAGGATGTGCACGCTCTCTCGTTCGTCGACCCGTGGTTCCTTGATCAGATCGAGGAGCTGGTCGCGCTGGAGAACGACGTCGCGACCGGCGGCCTCGATGCACTGGACGCGCGCCGCTTGCGCACCCTCAAGCGCAAGGGCTTCTCCGACGCCCGCCTCGCGCAACTGACCGGCACCAGCGAGTCCGCGGTGCGGGTGCTGCGCCGCGCGTTCGGCGTGCGCCCGGTGTACAAGCGCGTCGACTCGTGCGCGGCGGAATTCGCGACGACGACGGCCTACATGTACTCGACCTACGAGGACGAGTGCGAAGCCAATCCGACCGACCGCCGCAAGATCATCGTGCTCGGCGGCGGCCCCAACCGCATCGGCCAGGGCATCGAGTTCGACTATTGCTGCGTGCACGCGGCGCTCGCCCTGCGCGAGGACGGGTTCGAGACCATCATGGTCAACTGCAACCCGGAAACCGTGTCGACCGACTACGACACGTCCGACCGCCTGTACTTCGAGCCGCTCACCCTCGAGGACGTGCTCGAGATCGTGGAGGTCGAGAAGCCCGAGGGCGTGATCGTCCAGTACGGCGGCCAGACGCCGCTCAAGCTGGCGCGCGCGCTCGAAGCCAACGGCGTGCCGATCATCGGCACCTCGCCGGAGTCGATCGACCTCGCGGAGGACCGCGAGCGCTTCCAGCAGCTGGTGACGAAGCTGGGCCTGACCCAGCCGCCGAACCGCACCGCGCGCAACCCGGACGAGGCGCTCGCGCTGGCGCGCGAGATCGGCTACCCGCTGGTCGTGCGCCCGAGCTACGTGCTGGGCGGCCGCGCGATGGAAGTCGTGCACACGGACGCCGACCTCACGCGCTACATCCGCGATGCGGTGAAGGTGTCGAACGACTCGCCGGTGCTGCTCGACCGCTTCCTCGACAACGCGGTCGAGGTCGACATCGACGTGATCGCCGACAAGTCGGGCAACGTCGTCATCGGCGGCGTGATGGAGCACATCGAGGAAGCGGGCGTGCACTCGGGCGACTCGTCGTGCTCGCTGCCGCCGTACTCGCTGTCGCCGGCCGTGCAGGCGCGACTCCGCGAGCAGGTGGTTGCGCTGGCGCGCGCACTCGACGTCATCGGCCTGATGAACACCCAGTTCGCGGTGCAGTTCGACGGCGAGGGCAACGACACGATCTTCCTGCTCGAGGTCAATCCGCGCGCATCGCGCACGGTGCCCTTCGTGTCGAAGGCGACCGGCGTGCCGCTGGCGAAGATCGCGGCGCGGTGCATGGCCGGTCGCACGCTGGAGGAGCAGGGCGCCACGACGGAAGTCATCCCGGACTACTTCTCGGTCAAGGAAGCGATCTTCCCGTTCGCCAAGTTCCAGGGCGTCGATCCGATCCTCGGCCCGGAAATGCGCTCCACGGGCGAGGTGATGGGCGTGGGCCGCAGCTTCGGCGCCGCCTTCGCGCGGGCCGAGGAGGCCGCCAACATCAAGGCGCCACGCCCGGGCAAGGTATTCGTCTCGGTGCGCGATCCCGACAAGCAGCGCGTGCTCCCGGTGGCGCACGACCTCGCGCGCCGCGGCTACACGCTGGTGGCCACGCGCGGCACCGCGGGGTTCCTGCGCGAGCACGGCATTTCCTGTGAAGTGATCAACAAGGTGATGGAAGGCCGGCCGCACATCGTCGACCTGATCAAGAACGGCGAGATCGCCTACATCGTCAACACCACCGAAGGCCGCCAGGCCATCTCCGACTCCTTCTCGATCCGCCGCGAGGCGCTGCAGCAGCGCGTGACGTATTCAACGACCATCGCGGGCGCGAAGGCGCTGCTTCACTCGCTCGACTTCCGCGACAGCGGTCCGGTATGGTCGCTGCAGGAGTTGCACAAGGAACTCGAGGCATGAGAGCACCCATGACGTTGAAGGGCTCGCTGCGCCTGCGCGCCGAGCTGGAGGAGCTGAAGTCGGTGAAGCGCCCGGCGGTGATACAGGCGATCGCCGAGGCGCGCGCGCACGGTGACCTCAAGGAGAACGCGGAGTACCACGCCGCGCGCGAGCAGCAGGGCTTCATCGAGGGCCGCATCAAGCAGCTCGAGGCCGAGCTGTCACACGCGCAGGTGATCGACGTCTCCGGGCTGAACGCCGGCTCCAAGGTCGTGTTCGGCGCCACGGTGGACCTCGCCGACACCGAGACCGACGAGGAGAAGACCTACCAGATCGTCGGTGACCTCGAGGCGGACATCAAACTCGGCCTGATCGCGATCTCCTCGCCGGTGGCGCGCGCGATGATCGGCAAGCACGAGGGCGACACGATCACCATCGACGCGCCAGCCGGCCAGCGCGAATACGAGATCGTCGGCGTCCGTTACGTAGCCTGACATGGCCGCCGCGCCCGCGACGGCGACGTTGCTGCTGCCCCCGCGCGCGCGGTTCGCCGGACAGTCGCTGCCTGCAGCGGCAGCGCGCGCGCTGGGGCGTGCCGATCGCCTTCCCCGGGGCGAAGCCGGCGAGCGCGCGCAACTGCTGCGTCATTTCGACCTGCTGCCGCGCGGCTGGCCGATCGGTGCCATCACCCGACAGGCCGACGCGCGCGACGCCGCCGGCGCAGCATGGCTGCGCGCCGACCCGGCCTACGTGCGACCCGACCTCAACGGCGCGCGCCTGCTCGCGATCGGCGAGGCGTTGCGCCTGGAGCAGGCGGACAGCGATGCCTTCCTGCCCGCGTTGCGTCCGCTGTTCGGGGACGCGGGCGTTCCGCTCGACGCACCGGTGCCGACGCGCTGGTACCTGCGCCTGCCACGCGAGGCAATGTTGCCGGCGTTCGCAGGACCCGACGAAGCCCTCGGCGCGGACATGTTCGAACACCTTCCCGAAGGCGCCGAGGGCCGCCGCTGGCGTGCGCTGCTGAGCGAGGCGCAGGTGGTCCTGCACAACCATCCGCGCAACGGTGAACGCGCGGCGCGCGGCCTGCCACCGGTGAACTCGCTGTGGTTCTGGGGCGGCGGCGTGCTGCCTGACCACGTGCGTTCGCCGCATGGGCAGGTGCGGACCCACGATGCGGTATTGCAAGCGCTGGCCGACGCGTCGAAGGCGGAAGGCGAGGGCAGCGTGCTCGTGGATTACCGCGCGCTGGCGACCTTCGACAAGCGTTTCCTCGGTTGGCTCGACGCCGCCGCGCGTGGCGATATCCAGCGCGTGGTTCTCGATTTCGCCGACGGAGCGCGATACGCGATCGCACCGCGCCAACGTTGGCGCCTCTGGCGCAAGCCGATCCAGGAGTTCGCCGCATGAGCGTCGTTCGCACCATCCGTCGCCGTGGCGCGGTCGAGGCCGCTGGTGCGTGGCCGGACGACGTTCCACCGTTGCTGCGCCGGATCTACACGGCGCGTGGCGCAACGTCGATCGACCAGGCGCGCCCGCGCCTCGCGCAGCTGCATCCGCCGGACGCGCTCGGCGGCCTCGAGGCGGCCACCGGATTGCTCGCCGACGCGATCGCGCGCGACCGCCACATCGTGGTCGTCGGCGATTTCGACTGCGACGGCGCCACCGCCTGCGCCGTCGGCGTGCGCGGGCTGCGCCTGCTCGGCGCGCGCCGCGTGTCGCACGCGGTGCCGAACCGCATGGTGCATGGCTACGGCCTCTCGCCGGGCCTGGTCGACGATCTCGCGGCGTTGCAGCCCCAATTGCTGGTGACGGTCGACCACGGCGTGGCGTGCCTCGCCGGTGTCGCCGCGGCGAAGGCGCGCGGCTGGCAGGTGCTGGTGACCGATCACCATCTGCCAGGCGAAGTACTGCCGCCCGCCGATGCCATCGTCAATCCGAACCTGCGCGGCGACGGCTTCCCGAGCAAGGCGCTCGCCGGCGTCGGCGTGATGTTCTACGTGCTGCTGGCGTTGAGGCGGAGGTTGCGCAGTGACGGCGTACTCGCGGAAGAGCCGGATCTTTCGAGCCTGCTCGACCTGGTCGCGGTCGGCACCGTCGCCGACCTCGTGCCGCTCGATGCCAACAACCGTGCGCTGGTCAGTGCGGGCTTGCGACGGCTGCGTGCAGGACAGGGTTGTGCCGGCCTCCGCGCGCTGATCGACGTCGCCGCGCGCGAAGCCCGCACGCTCAGCGCGAGCGACATCGGTTATGCCATCGCGCCGCGCATCAATGCGGCGGGCCGGTTGGAGGACATGGCGGTCGGCATCGAATGCCTGCTGAGCGACGACCCTTCGCACGCCCGTGCGTTGGCGGACGTGCTGCACGGGATCAACGCCGAGCGGCAGGGCGTGCAGCAGCAGATGGTCGACGAAGCCGAAGCCGCACTTGCGCGCATCGCGCTCGATGGCCAACTGCCGCCGGTGCTGTGCCTGTTCGATCCCGAGTGGCATCCCGGTGTCGTCGGCCTCGTCGCCTCCAAGCTGAAGGAGCGCGTGCACCGGCCGGTGTTCGCCTTCGCGCCGGCCGAACCCGGGAGCACGCAACTTCGCGGTTCCGCGCGGTCGATTCCGGGCCTGCACATCCGCGACGTGCTGGCGGCCGTCGACAGCGCACGACCGGGACTGCTGGGCCGCTTCGGCGGGCACGCGATGGCGGCGGGCCTCAGCCTGTCGATCGAGAGTCTTCCCGCATTCGAAGCCGCCGTCCGTGAGCAGATGGACCGCGTGCTCGATCCCGCGTTGCTGCAGGCCGAAATTCTCAGCGACGGCGAGCTCCTGCCGCACGAATGCGACCGGCGTCACGCCGAACTGCTGCGCGATGCAGGCCCTTGGGGCCAGGCGTATCCGGAGCCGTTGTTCGACGGCGAGTTCGAACTGCGGGGCTACCGCGTGGTGGGCGAGAAACACCTCAAGCTGGAGCTGGACGGCTGGGGTCGCCGGGTGAACGCCATCGAATTCGGCGGCTGGCGCGGCGAGGCGCCGCCGCCGCGTCTGCGCATCGCTTTCCGGCTGGAGCCCGACGACTGGCGCGGCGGCGACGCCATCCAGCTGGTCGTCGTGCACCGCGAACCGGCCTGAGCCGCGGATGCGGCTGCTAAACTGTGCTTCTTTGAACGATTTCAACCGGACATGATCGAACTCAATCCCGTCCGCCAGCGCATCGCCGACCTCACGGGTCGGCTGGATGCGCTGAGGGGGTATCTTTGACTACGACGCGAAAGTAGAGCGTCTGGAAGAAGTCAATCGCGAGCTGGAAAGCCCCGACGTCTGGAACGACGCGGAGCGGGCCCAGGCGCTCGGTCGCGAACGCTCGCTGCTGGACAAAACCGTCACCGGCATCCGCACGCTGACCGAAGGCCTGTCCGGCGCCGGCGAGCTGCTGGAGCTCGCCGAGATGGAAAACGACGAAGAGACGGCGAATGCCGTCGTCGACGATGTCGAGCGCTTTGCGCGCGGTGTCGAGCAGCTGGAATTCCAGCGCATGTTCTCCGGAAAGATGGATTCGCACTCGGCCTTCGTCGACATCCAGGCCGGCGCCGGCGGCACCGAGGCGCAGGACTGGGCGGAGATGCTGCTGCGCATGTACCTGCGCTGGGCCGAGTCGCGCGGCTGGAAGGCCGAGCTGATGGAAGTCTCCGGCGGCGAAGTCGCGGGCATCAAGTCGGCGACGTTCCGCGTCGAGGGCGATTACGCGTACGGCTGGCTGAAGACGGAGATCGGCGTGCACCGCCTGGTGCGCAAGTCGCCGTTCGACTCGGACAACCGCCGGCACACCAGCTTCACGTCGGTGTTCGTCGCACCCGAAGTCGATGACGACATCGACATCGACATCAATCCGGCCGACCTCAGGACCGACGTCTACCGTTCCTCGGGCGCCGGCGGCCAGCACGTCAACAAGACCGAGTCGGCGGTGCGCATCACCCACGTGCCGACCAACACCGTCGTCGCGTGCCAGACCGAGCGCAGCCAGCATGCCAACCGCGATCGTGCGATGAAGATGCTGGCGGCCAAGCTCTACGAGCTCGAGGTCCAGAAGCGCAACGCCGAGAAGGATGCGCTGGAAGCCACCAAGTCCGACATCGGCTGGGGCAGCCAGATCCGCAACTACGTGCTCGACCAGTCGCGCATCAAGGATCTTCGCACCGGCGTGGAGCGCAGCGACACGCAGAAGGTGCTCGACGGCGACCTCGACGAGTTCGTGGAGGCGAGCCTGAAAGCCGGGCTGGAAGCGGGCTCGAAACGGAGTGACGCGGCGTAAGCCGCGTTCGGTTTCAGGTCGTCATCCCCCCGAAGGCGGGGATCCAGCGACTTTCCCTTCCATTTCAAAGACACTGGATTCCCGCCTTCGCGGGAATGACGACCAAAAGCCATCCGGCCGACTTGCAATGACCGAACAGAAGACTCCCGCCCCGTCTACCGAAGCGCCTCTCGACGAGAACCACCTGATCGCCGAGCGCCGCGCCAAACTCGCCGCGCTGCGCGGGAAGGGCATCGCGTTCCCGAACGATTTCCGTCGCGTCGACCACGCCGGTGACCTGCAGGCCGAATACGCCGATGCCGACGCCTGGACGTCCGAGGCCCTGGCGCAGGCGGCGCGTCGCGTCGCGATCGCCGGTCGCGTGCTGTTCAAGCGGGACATGGGCAAGGCGGGCTTCGCCCAGGTACAGGATGGAAGCGGCCGGATCCAGTTGTGGCTGAAGCTCGATGTCTTGGGCGAGGCCGCGTACGCGCTGTTCAAGGACCTCGACCTGGGCGACATCGTCGCGGTGGAGGGCGAGGTGACGCGCACGCGCACCGGCGAGCTGTCGGTACGCGCCGACACGCTGCGCCTGCTGACCAAGGCGTTGCGGCCGCTGCCCGACAAGTTCCATGGCATGGCCGACGTCGAGCAGCGTTACCGCCAGCGCTACGTCGACCTCATCGTCAACCCCGAAGCGCGCGACGTGTTCGTCAAGCGCTCGCGCATCATCGGTGCGATGCGCCGCTGGCTGGACGCGCGCCGCTTCCTCGAGGTCGAGACGCCGATGATGCATTACATCGCCGGCGGCGCCGCGGCCAAGCCGTTCAGCACGCACCACAACGCGCTCGGCCTCGACCTGTTCCTGCGCGTGGCCCCGGAGCTTTACCTCAAGCGCCTCGTCGTCGGCGGCTTCGAGCGCGTGTATGAGATCAACCGCAACTTCCGCAACGAAGGCGTCAGCACGCGGCACAACCCGGAGTTCACGATGCTCGAGCTGTACGAGGCCTACGCCACGTACGACGACGTTATGGACATTTGCGAAGGCGTGATCCGCCACGCGGCGCAGGACGTGCTGGGCACCACCGCCGTGCAGTGGGAAGGCAATGCGATCGACCTCGGTCCGCGCTTCCGCCGCTGGAAGCTCGAGGACGCGGTGCGCGAGCGCAATCCGGAGATCAGCGTCGCCGACTGCCGCGACCGCGACGCGCTCGCGCGCCACTGCGAACGCCTGCGCATCCCGGTCAAGGCTGATTATGGCTGGGGCAAGCTCCTGCTCGAGATCTTCGAGAAGACGGTCGAGGCGGACCTCATCCAGCCGACTTTCATCACCCATTACCCGGTCGAGGTTTCGCCGCTCGCGCGCGAGAGCGATACCGATCCGGGCATCACCGACCGCTTCGAGCTGTTCGTCGGCGGGCGCGAGCTGGCCAACGGCTTCTCCGAACTCAACGACCCCGAGGACCAGGCGGCGCGCTTCCGCGCCCAGGTCGCGGCGAAGGAGGGCGGCGACGAGGAGGCCATGCACTATGACGACGACTACATCCGGGCCCTGGAAGTGGGCCTGCCCCCCACCGGTGGGCTGGGCATCGGCATCGATCGCCTGGTGATGCTGCTCACGGATTCGGCCTCGATCCGCGACGTGCTGCTGTTCCCCTACATGCGGCCGGTCGGCTGACGATAACGAGGGTACGGCGCGGTCGCGTCCCGTCCGACAACGGAACGGGGCGGACCGTCCGTCGGGGGGAGGGCTTGCCTGCCGGCCCTCCGCCCCCCCACGATGCCCAGCAACGCCCGCCCCGAGGCGGGCACCGACCGGGATGGATACCGTGAACATCGTCATCGTCGACGATCAGACGTCCGCCCGCACCATGCTGCGGCACATCCTCGAGGACATCAGTCCCGAGTTGCAGGTGTACGACTTCAGCGAGCCGCAGCAGGCACTGACGTGGTGCGATGCGAACCGTCCCGACCTGCTGCTGCTCGACTACCGCATGCCCGGGATGGACGGCCTCGAATTCGCGCGTCGCTTCCGTCGCCCGCTGATGCACCGCGACGTGCCCATCGTGCTGGTGACGGTGGTCGGCGACGAGCCGGTGCGCCAGGCCGCGCTCGACGCGGGAGTGATCGACTTCCTGGTCAAACCCGTGCGGCCGCGCGAGATGCGCTCGCGCTGCCGCAACCTGCTGCAACTGCGCCAGCAGAGCGAATCGGTGAAGCAGCGTGCGCTCTCGCTGGAGCAGCGTCTCCTCTCGAGCATGCACGAGGTGGAGGAGCGCGAGCGCGAGACGTTGTCGCGCCTGGCGCGTGCGATCGAATACCGCGATACCGGAACCAGTGCCTACCTCGAGCGCATGTCTCGCATCGCCGGCCTCATCGCCGAGGAACTCGGCATGTTCGAGGACGAGGTGCGGCTGATCGAGATCGCCGCGCCGCTGCACGACCTCGGCAAGATCGCGATTCCCGATGCGGTGCTGATGAAGCCGGGTCCGCTCGACGACCATGAAGTGCGCACGATGCGCCGGCATCCGCAGATCGGGCACGAACTGCTGAGCAGCAGCCAGAACCGCTTCATCCAGACCGCTGCGGTGATCGCCCTGCGCCACCATGAGCGTTACGACGGCAGCGGCTATCCGGACGGACTGGTCGGCGACGCGATCCCGATCGAGGCACGCATCGTCGCCGTTGCCGACGTGGTCGACGCGCTGCTGTCGCCGCGACCGTACAAGGCGGCCTGGTCGCTCGACGCGGCGCTGGCCTACCTGCGCGAACAGGCGGGTCGGCTGTTCGATCCGCGCTGCGTCGATGCACTGCTGCGCGGGCGCAACCGGCTCGACGACATCTGCGAGCGCTACCAGACGGCCACCGCGCGGCCGGGCGTGGAATGAGTCCCTCGCGCGCCACCTTGGGATGGCTGCGTGGCCGGCTCGCCAACCGGCCCGACAGCGAGCACGCGCAGAACTTCGTCCGCCTCGTCATCACGGCGATCTTCTGCAGCTACCTCGGCTGGCGCATGTGGCATGGGGGAGCTGGCAACGCGTCGACGCTGACCTGGTCGATCCTGCTGGGCGAGCTGACCGTCGCCTTCGGCCTGCTTGCGATGCAGCTGCGCAACCCGGGCGTGTCGCACGTGCGACGGCTCATCGGCATGCTCGCTGACTACGCCGCGATCGGCGCGATCATGTGCCTGGAAGGCGAACCGGTCACCCCGCTGTACTCGGTGTACCTGTGGGTCACCGTCGGCAACGGCATGCGCTACGGGCACCGTTACCTGCGCCTGGCGACTGCCATGGCCACGCTGTCGTTCCTGTCCGTCATCCGCATCTCGCCGTACTGGCTGTCAAACCCCTTCCTGTCGTGGGGGCTGCTGCTCGGGCTGGCCGCGGTGCCGCTGTATTTCGACTCGCTGCTGCAGGCGCTGACCCGCGCGATGGATGACGCGCGGCGCGCGAACGAGGCCAAGAGCCGCTTCCTCGCGCACATGAGCCACGAACTGCGGACGCCGCTGAACGGCATCATCGGCATGACCGAGGTGCTGACGAGCACGCACCTGGACCGCGAGCAGCGCGAATCGGCCGAGATCATCCAGAGCTCGGCGCAGGCACTGCTGCTGCTGGTGAACGACGTGCTCGACATCTCGGCGATCGAAGCGGGGAAGCTGAGCGTCAAGGAGCAGGACTTCGACCTGTCCGCCGTGCTCGAGCGTGCGCGCCGCATGGTCGCGCAGCAGGCGCAGGCGAAGGGGCTCGAACTGCGCAGCGAGATCGACCTGGCCTTGCCACGCACGGTACGCGGCGACGCGCAGCACGTATTGCAGATCGTGCTGAACCTGCTCAGCAACGCCATCAAGTTCACCCGCACCGGTTACGTGCTGCTCAAGGCCGAGCAGGTCGGACGCGAGGACGATACGGCGCAGGTGCGGATCCTGGTCGTCGATACGGGCATCGGGATCCCGGACGAGGCCCGGCAGCGCATCTTCCAGGCCTTCGAGCAGGTCGACAGCGGCCGCGACCGGCGCTACGGCGGTAGCGGCCTCGGCGTCACCATTGCCCGCACGCTCACCGAACTGATGGGCGGGCGGATCGGCGTCGACGACAATCCCGGCGGCGGCACGCGGTTCTGGGTCGAGGTGCCGTTCGCGATCGTGCCGGATGCCGCACGTCCTGCGGCGCCAGCTGCGGAAGACACCGCCAAGGTCATCGCATTCGACGATCCGTTCGTGCGCCATCGCGTGCGCATGCCCACGCTCAACCTGCTCGTCGCCGACGACCAGGAAGCGAACCGCGTGGTGCTGCGCCGCCTGCTCGAGCGGGCGGGGCACCGCGTCGCATTCGCCGAGGACGGCGAACAGGCGCTGGATCGCCTCCTGGCCGAATCGTTCGATGCAATCCTGCTCGACCTGCACATGCCGGGCATGAGCGGTTTCGACGTCATCCGGCAGGCGCGGGTGATGGAAGCGGGGCGCGCGCGCACGCCGATCATCGTGCTGTCGGCCGACGCCACCGTCGAAGCACGCCGCGAAGCGGAGCGCGCGGGCGCCTTCGCCTTCCTCACCAAGCCGGTGGTCGTGCCCAACCTGCTCGACACCCTCGCGCGCGCGGCCGGCGTCGGCCTGCCAGCGGGCGCGCGGCCGGAAGGCGATGCGCCAGCGGAGGCGTCGGAGCGCGGCCAGGAGGGAAGCGTGTTGCAGGAGCTCGCCGGCATGCAGCTGGGCGACGACTTCCTGCGCGAATTCGTCGAGCAGTGCCTGCGCGACCTGGGGCGGTGCATGAGCAATGTGCAGCAGGCCGCCGCGCAGCGCGATGGCGAGGCCTTGCACGAAGCCGCCCACGCGATGCGGGGCGTGGCGGAAAACCTCGGGGCAGGCCCGCTGGTGGAGCGCTGCCGCGAACTGATGCGGCTGGGGAACGAAACGTTACGGCGCGACGGCGCGCGACTGACCGCCGACCTCGGATCGCTGGTGGAGCAGACCGCCCGGCAGGCCCGGGCCGAGGTCGGGCAATTGCTGTCGCGCGATCGGCGCGGCAGCGACCCGAAGCCCGGCTCGGACCCCTCCTGATCCGGTCGGTCGATTCACGCCATCGCCTCGCGTCCGTCCTGGCGGCGGTACTGCGCCCGCACGAGGCGTTCCATCGTGCGCAGCGACTTCTCGCCGAGTTGTAGCGCGGTATCCACCCAGACCTCGGTGATCGCCATCATTTCGGCGAGCGTCACCGGTTGCGCCAGGTCGCGCACGCGCTGCATCGCCGCGCGCGCATGCGGAATGCGCCGACTGTCGCGGATCACTTCCTCGACCGCCTGCGCGCCTTCGCCACGGCGTGCCAGGACGTCGACGAGCCCCAGCCGGTACATTTCCTCGGCGGGATAGACGTTGCCTTCCAGCATGATCTTTTCCGCGAGCTTCGGCGGCACGCGGCTGCACAGGAACGAATACGCGCCCATGCCCGGGAACAGGTCGAACAGCACCTCCGGCAAACCCATCAGCACGCCTTCCTCGGCGACGATGGTGTGGCAGCTGAGCGCAGCCTCGAAGCCACCGCCGAGCGCATCGCCCTGTACCAGCGCGACGGTGTGCGCGCCGACGCCAAGGCCGGCATGGAAGGCATGCACGCCGCGCACGCACTCGCGCGCATAGTCGAGCAGCGAAGCGCGGTCGCCCGCGCGGATCAGGCGACAGAACAGCTCGAGGTCACCGCCGAGGTTGAAGACGCCCGGGTTGTCGGAGGCCAGGATGACGTGGGGCAGGGCGTCCCCGTCGAGGCCCTTCTCGCGCAGCCGCGCCCCCAGCGTGTGCTGGTAGCCGAGGATGTCCGCGACCAGGGCGGACGAGAAGCAGGCACGGCCCGGGCGACCGACCAGGTCGGCGTGCATGTGGCACCAGTGGACGTTGCGTCCGGCTTCCTCGACCACGCGCAGCGTGGGACGGGTGTCGGCGGGGAACAGGGGGTGAACGGCTGACATGGCAAAAACCTCCGTGGGTGCCGTCCGGCCGGTCGGGGGATCAGACGGCGAAGAAGGAAGTGCGCTGCGCCCGACCCGCCGATTCTATGCCTGCAAAGCAAAGCGCCCGCAAACACGGGGGTTGCGGGCGCCCAGGCATGCCATTACCGCACTGGCCTAGTGTGCGGGCTGTGCGTCGCGAAGTTCGCGACGCAGGATCTTGCCGACGTTGGTCTTCGGCAGCTCGTCGCGAAACTCGACGTACTTCGGATGCTTGTAGCCGGTGAGGTATTCGCGCGCATACGCCTTGACCTGCTCGGCGGTGAGCGACGGGTCCTTGCGCACGATGACGACCTTCACCGCTTCGCCCGACTTCTCGTCAGGCACGCCGATCGCCGCGACTTCGCGCACGCCGGGCATCGTCGCGAGCACGTCCTCGATCTCGTTGGGGTACACGTTGAAGCCGGACACCAGGATCATGTCCTTCTTGCGATCGACGATGTAGAAGAAGCCGCGCTCGTCCATGCGCGCCATGTCGCCGGTGTGAAGCCAGCCCTCTGCATCGAGCACCTTGGCGGTCTCGTCCGGGCGATGCCAGTAGCCCTTCATCACCTGCGGTCCCTTGATGCACAACTCGCCGACTTCGCCCATCGGCAGCACGTGGCCGGCATCGTCCTTCACGCATGCGTCGGTGGAAGGAATCGGCAGGCCGATCGCGCCGTTGTAGGCGGCGAGATCCATCGGATTGATGCAGGCGGCCGGGGACGTCTCGGTCAGGCCGTACGCCTCGATCAGCGTGCAGCCGGTCACCTGCTTCCAGCGTTCAGCCACCGCGCGTTGCACGGCCATGCCGCCGCCGAGTGTCAGGCGCAGGTGCGAGAAGTCCAATTTGTCGAAGCCGGTGGTGTTGAGCAGGCCGTTGAACAGCGTGTTGACGCCGGTGATGGCGGTGAAGGGCACCTTGCCGAGCTCGCGCACGAAACCCTTCATGTCGCGCGGATTGGTGATGAGGACGTTCAGTCCACCGAACTTGGTGAACACCAGGCCGTTCGCCGTCAGCGCGAAGATGTGGTAGAGCGGCAAGGCGGTGATGATGATTTCCTCGCCCGGCTTGATGGCCGTGCCCACCCACGTCGCCGCCTGCTGCATGTTGGCCACGAGGTTGCGGTGGGTGAGCATCGCGCCCTTTGCAATCCCGGTGGTGCCGCCGGTGTACTGCAGGAAGGCGATGTCCTGCGGGTCGATCTCGACGACAGGCATCGGCAGGCGGGCGCCACGCTCCAGCGCATCGCGCATGCGCACCGCGCCGGGGATGTCGAACGCGGGCACCATCTTCTTGACGTGGCGCAGGACGAAGTTCATCAGCGCGCCCTTGGCGCCGCCGACGAGGTCGCCGAGCCCGGTGGTGACG
>Ga0207644_10000307_pt1 | contig 31803 bp, 24 predicted proteins | sample KBSS73metaG_FD_184326 | JGI IMG/M metagenome (GOLD analysis project Ga0207644, IMG submission 184326) | Switchgrass rhizosphere microbial communities from Kellogg Biological Station, Michigan, USA - KBS S7-3 metaG (SPAdes) (version 2) | ecosystem: Host-associated > Plants > Roots > Rhizosphere... | reverse complement strand
GGACGGGTGTCTGCCAGAGCGGATCCACCTTCCCGGCCGTGAGCATCATCAGCCCTCCGATGGAGGACTGGTGCATGGTGGGAAGGAGCATCCCCAGGGCGATGAACCACAGGAGCGCGCGGTCGAGGATCGGCGTGACGGTACGCGCGGCCCGGCGCAGGGGCATCACCGGGCTGTCCCGCCACGGCTCCAGGAACGCGGGCGACAGCTCGATCCACAGAACGACGATGTACGTCGTGACGCACAGCGCCACCTCGAGCAGGATCGAGTCCAGGTTCCATTGCCAGAAGAAGAGCGGGACCTTCCAGAAGTTCCAGGGCCTTCCCACGTCCACGGCCAGGGAAAGTCCCGCGATGGTGTAGCCCAGAGCGCTCGTGAGGATGGCGGGGCGCACCATGGGGTGATAGCGGCCCTTGTTGAGGATGTAGACCAGGATCGCCACGGCGTATCCGCCGCAGGCCAGCGCCGTTCCGGTGACGACGTCGAACGCGATCCAGATCCCCCACGGATAGCCGTCGCTCAATCCGGTGACCGGCCCGATGCCCGCGGCGAACCGCCACAGGATCAGGAGTACCGCGAGGCCGAAGATCACGGAGAGCGCCCGGAAGGGCCGCGTGAAGATCGCGCCGCCGATGGGCTGAGCGTGCGAGGTCATGAGCGCTCCTCCTGCGCCTCTTCCGGAGGGTGCCGCCGGTTCCTGAGAAGCACCGCGCCCAGCACGGCATAGAGCGCCACGGGGGCGACGAACCCCTTGTAGATGCTGTGCTGGACGGTCCGGGCCATGTTCGGGGGCGGCTCTGGGCCGAGCTTCGGCAGGCCCAGCTTCTCGAAGTCGACGTGCGCGAGGTAGAGCACCTGGGTGCCGCCGCCGTCCTCCTCGCCGTACACGCGCGGCACGTAGGTGCCCGGGCTCTCCGCAATGCGGCGCTTCGCCTCGGCGAGCAGCTCGTCGCGCGTGCCGAAGATCACCGCCTGAGCCGGGCAGACGCGGACGCAGGCCGGAATCCCGCCCTTGGCGAGCAGATGGCGGCACATCTCGCACTTCACGATCTTGGGATTGGCCGAGCTCCATTCGAACTTGGGGATGTTGAAGGGGCACGCCGTCTGGCAGTATCGGCAACCCACGCATCGGCTGCCGTCCCAGCTCACGATGCCGAACTCGCGCTTCTGGAGCGCTCCGAGCATGCAGGCCGCGGCGCAGGCGGGATCGATGCAGTGCATGCACTGCGTCTTCATGTAGGAGCTGTCGTTGCCGTCGCGATACAGCTTGATGATGTTCTTGGTGCTCCCCGAGAGGTCCTGCGGCGCGTCGTAGAGACCGTCCCCGGATCGTTCCGGCGCCAGCCCGTTGGCCTCGCGGCACGCCACGACGCACGTCTTGCAGCCGATGCAGCGGGTCGCGTCGTAGAGCATCCCGACGGCGTCGGCCGGAGCCTTCCTGCGCTCCGGAGAGGCGAGGGCGAGGCCGCCCGTCGTGACCGCGGCGGCGCCGGCCGCGCCCGCGGTGGCCAGACCCTTGAGAAGGGATCGCCTGTGGATATCCATGGCTACTCTCCTTGGGCCGGCAGCCTGGCGCCCGGCGTGTCGTCGGGCGTCGCCGGAGAGGCGCCGATCTTCTTCGAAGCGAGATAGCCCGCCGTGAGGAGCGCTCCGCCCGCCACGCCCGCCAGGCCCGTTGCGAGCGGACTGATGTGGTTGTGGTCGGCATGGATCGGCGGATAGGTGTCCGGGGGCATGGGGCGGTCGATCTTGACCGTCTGGTGCAGCGGCACACGGAAGGCGAGCTTCTGCTCGGTGCATCCGAAGCAGGGATGCCCGATACCGATGGGCCAGGAGCCCACCTCGCCGAAGCCCTGGAGCGAGCAGTTCGCGTGCGTCTCCGGCCCCTTGCATCCGATCTTGTAGAGACAGTAGCCCTGCCGGTGCCCCTCGTCGCCGAACCTCTCTGCGAAGCGTCCCGCGTCGAAGTGCGCGCGCCGGGGACAGTCCTCGTGGATCGTCCGCGTGTACGCGAACAGGGGGCGTCCCTGGCTATCGAGCGCCGGCAAGGTGCCGAGCGTGGCGTACTGCAGCACGACGCCCAGGAGGTTGTAGGGATTGGCGGGGCAGCCGGGGATCGTCACCACGGTCTTGCCGGGGAGCAGCTGAGGCGCGCCGGTGGCCCCCGTGGGGTTCGGATCCGCCGAGGGGACGCCTCCCCATGAGGCGCACGAGCCGATCGCGATGACCGCGCCTGCCTTGCCGGCGACGTCCTGGAGTATGTCCATGGCCGTGCGGCCGCCGATCTTGCAGTAGATGCCGCCGTCCTTGGTGGGGATGGCGCCTTCCACGATGCAGACGTACTTGCCCGCGTTCTGCGCCATGGCGCTCTTCAGGGCCGCCTCGGCCTGATACCCCGCGGCGGCGAAGAGAGTCTCGTGATAGTCCAGGGACACGAGGTCGAGGATCAGCTCCGAGAGCGCCGGGTGCGCGGTGCGCAGCAGCGACTCGGTGCAGCCGGTGCACTCCTGGAAGTGCAGCCAGATCACCGACGGCTTCATGCCTTTGAACGCCGCTTCGGCGATCCGCATCGCGGCGGACGACGTCAGGCCCACCGAGGCCGCGGCCAAGGTGATCACCTTCATGAAGTCCCTGCGGTGGAGTCCGCTCTTGATGTGCTGGGGAGGCAATCCGGGGTGGGCGTCCCACAGGTTCATAGGAACCTCCTGCCGTACGAAGGAAAGGCGTTGCAAAAGCCGCTCCACGGACGGAGCGGGGGCGGCCGGATCCAGGCGGCCCGTAGCGACGGCGTGATTCCGCGCCGCGGGGCGGTGCCCGCTGCGCGAGGGGAGTGAACACCTTTCGCGGAAGGTCCGGGAGCGCGCAAGAAACATGCGTCGCTCGCCGGGTGCTCACCGATTCTTGCGCGGGTGGTGCGCATCGGCGATCTCTCAGGACGCTCCGGCCGGACGCGGAAGGCCGCGGGTTCGGCGCGCGCGCCCGAGGCCGAGGGCGGAGCCCGCGGTGAGCGCCGCCACCACGGCGAGGATCAGAACGAGGCGCACGAACGGCTCTCCCGCGGCCCGGCGCGCTTCCATGAGCACGGCCAGCGTGCGGAGCCATTCGAGCGAGCCCAGGATCAGCAGGACCTGGACGGTCGTCGTCGCCCACGGGCGCCGCAGGGCGAGCAGCAGGGGAGTCCCGAGGCTCAGCGCCACGAGCGCGAACTGTCCGGTGCGAAAGAAGTGCGCGGCGAGCAGGACGCTGCTGAGGACGACGGGCGCCAGGATCCGCACCTTCATGGGCGCCGCTCGGATCCCGGCTGCGGCGGTTGCTTCTCCGCGCGGGCGATGAAGGGGAGAGACTCGGTAACGTCCTCGGCGCGGCGGACCGGGGCTGTGCTAGCAGGCGTGGCCGCGGGATCTGCGACGGGAGCGGGCTGCCTCTGCGCGAGCCGGCGCTTCTTGATCTCCTCCAGCTCGAGGGGATGCTCCTCCTCCATCTCCTTTTCGGTGATGGTGCCCGTCAGCCAGGCGGTGTTCATGGGATACACGTCGGGGTTCACGACGACGTAGTAGATGTGCCAGACGAGGATCGCCAGCATGGCGAGCCAGGCCTCGTAGAAGTGCACGGTCCGGGAGATGTCCCATCCGAGCTTCGTCAAGAAGCCCATCGAGACGTTCTCGAACCACATGATCGCGCCCGTCAGGCCCATGACCCCCGTGCCCCAGATGAGCGCCCAGTACTCCGCCTTCTCGATGTAGGAGTAGCGTCCGAACCGGGGCTTGTCCGCGCTCAGCCCGGAGTTGAACCGGAGCGTTCCGAAGAGGTCCTTCGCGTCCTTCGGGCGCGGCAGCAGGTCGCGCAGGAGTCCCCGTCCCCGCGCCGTGAGCGTCATGTAGCCGAGGTGGTAGACGCCCATGCCGATCATGACGACGGCCGAGACGCGATGGATCTGGCTGCGGAGGTCGAAGATCCCTCCCCAGAGCTTCCTCAGGCCCACCACCCACCATGCCTCCGGGTAGCTCAGCATGAACCCCGTGATCACCAGGAGGGTGAAGCTCACGATGGTGGTCACGTGCTGGATGCGCTCGGACACCGTCAGGCGCAGATAGAGAGCATGGCCCTCGGGCTCGGCCTCGAAGATCCTTCCCCGGCGGACCAGGATCTTGTGCCGCCACTTGCGGACGAAGTCCAGGAAGTTGTGGGCCAGCATGCCGCCGATGGTCCCGACGATCAGAAGGACGTAGATCAGCGAGATCCAGTAGAGGATCGGGGAGTCCGCCTTGGCGGCGGTCACGTGGACCGCCCCCATGGCGAACGTCTCGTTGGCGCCGGGATGGCACTTCCCGCAGGTCGTCACGAGGTGGGCCCGGTTGATGCTCGAGGCGGGGTCGGCCGAGGGCAGGATCTTGTGCGCGCCGTGACAGGACGCGCAGTTCGCGGCCTCCAGCGATCCGCCGCGAAGCGCGAGGCCGTGATAGCTGTCCGCGAAGCTCTGGGTGCGGCCCCCGGGAATCCCGTACTTCTCGGAGATCCGGACGGAGCTGTGGCACGGGGTACAGACCCTCGAAGAGACGTTCGCCGCGGCGACGGGAGAGTTCGGATCGCTGTGCTTGAGGATGTCGTGCTCGCCGTGGCAGTCCGTGCAGACCGGAGCGTCCTTGCTGCCGGAGGCCACGGCCTTGCCGTGAACGCTGTCGTGGTAGTCGGCCGCAATGTCCGCGTGGCAATGGGCGCACGTACCGGGAACCTGCGCCTTGCTCACCCGGGACGCGGGATCCGCGCCCTGCTTCATGACGTGCGCACCATGGCAATCGACGCAGTTGGCGGCCTTCGCGTTCCCCTTCAGCAGGGCCGCGCCGTGCACGCTGGTCTCGTAGGACGCGATGAAGCCCGCCGTGGGATGAATGCGCGCGCGCACCTCGGGATCGTCGCGGTGACAGGAGAGACACAGCTTCTCCTGCTCGACCTTTCGACCGGCGAGGTCCTCCATCCGCGCGGACGTGATGGCGTGCTCGTGGCAGCCCACGCAGCTCGGGGCGCCCGCGACGCCCTGGGAGGCGGCGAGCCCGTGCTCCGAGTCGAGGAACTGGTCCACGATGTCGCCGTGACACGTCGCGCACGCGCCTCCGGGCTTCGCCCGACCCTCTGCCGCGTTCAGTGACGCCGGCGCGACGAGGCCGTGCGTGCCGTGGCAGCTCTTGCAGGAAGCCGCGTCCATTCCTGAGCCGGCGCGCGCGGAAGCGTGAAACGCGTGCTTCTCCGCGACGTCGGAGTGGCAGGTCGTGCAGTCCACCGGCTGGATCCGCTTCGCGTGCGGCATCGCCGTGGCGTCGAATCCCGCATGGCAGTCCGTGCAGTCCATGCCCGCGTGAGGCGAGCGCTCGAGCACGCGGCGGTCCACGAACAGCGAGAGGCTCCGTCCCTTTCTCTCGGCCTTGAGCGAGCCATCGCTGTGGCAGGCGAGACAATCGTCCGAGCTCGAAGCGCGTGCGATCGGAAGGAGGAGAGTGCACAGGACGAAGCTGAGGAGGAGAACCGTGGCTCGGCGCATGGTCCGGTCTTTCTGAGTCGGCCCGGCCGGGATCATGCGTTTCGGAGGATCCGCGCGGCCACGCCTGACCTCTCCGACAGCAAGCGAGATGCCATCCCCGAAGCGCCTCGCCCGCAGCCTGTCGCGCCGAGGGCTCTTCGCAATTGCGCGCGCAGGAGCGCACGCTCTTCAATTCTTTCGCGAGATGTGCGAGCGATGGCGCGGCCGATCGCGGCCCACGCAGAAGAGGGGCGGCCGCCGGGTGGCGGCACGCACCTTTTGCGCACGATGCGGGATCCTGGAGGCTCGAAGAGCGGCGCTTGCGCGTGCGGCGTTGCGGGCTAGCTCGCGGTTGCGAGCGCTCCCGCGCGTGGGACCCGGCGACGCCAGGCCAGGAAGCCGGCCCCGATGAACGCGACCTCGACCAGGGCGATGAGAGCGAACCACTTCACGACGCTCGAGCTTCCGAATCCGTAGGAGTGCATCCCCGAGGTCAGGACGAAGTTCACCCCGATGTACGTCATGAGGATCATCCAGAAGGCGGCGATGCTCAGGGCCGCGACACCGAGAGGGCCGAGGATCTTGTCCATGCGCCCGTGGAGGATCGCCATGTAAGCGAGGAAGGCGATGAGCGACCAGACCTCCTTGGGGTCCCATCCCCAGTAACGCCCCCACGACGAGGACGCCCAGATGGAGCCCGTCAGGATCCCGACGATGAGGAGGATCGAGCCGATGTGCACGTACCAGTACAGAAGATCGCTCATCCGTGACGCCAGCTCGCGTCTGCGCGGAGCGAAGATCTCGAGCCCGACGCGCATGTGCGCGATCACGACGCCGAGGGCGAGCACAGAGTAGCTGACCATGATGATCGGGACGTGGATCGCCAGCCAGACCGTCCCGGCGAGCACCGGGGGCACGGGATGGATGAAGGGATCGATCGGCAGAAGGTCGGCCAGCGCCATCGCCAGGGCGGACATGGCGGTGGCATTCACGATCACGAGACGATTGCGCACGAGGACGAACGCGACGAGCGCGAAGAGTCCGACGCCCCAGCCCAGGAACAGCATGGACTCGTACATGTTCGACGCCGGGATCCTCCCCGCGATCTGCCACCGCAGGACGATCCCCCACGTCATGACGCCGAACCCGGTCAGGAGTCCCACGAGCGCCAGGCCCTCGAGCCAGCGCCGGCTGAGATAGAAGCCGAGGATCGATACGGCCGCCGAGCCGAGCAGCACCCACCACGCGAGCCGCGAAGGACGCGCCCGGTTGTAGAGGATCTCGCGCTCCATCATGCGGTTCGTGGGATAGAAGGACGCCTTCGGCGGCCCCTTCAGGATCGCATCGAGTCCTGCGAGCGAGCGTGGATCCGAGGGGGGCGACCACTCCGCTCCGGGCTGGGCGCCGGGAAGCACCCGCAGCCGCGACCCATCCAGAAAGCCCTGCATCCAGACGAGCCTGTCTTCCGCGCGTCGGACGTCCTTGAGCAGGCCGTGGAGCGGCTGGTCGGACGCCTCCGCGGCGCGGGCTTCCTCCAGGAGCGCGAGGAAGCGGTGATTGCTCACGAAGTCACGGAACGAGGCGCGGGTGGTGCCGGCCGGAAGCCCCATGCTGCCGGCCAGCTCGGCGCCTGGAACCGGAACCATCTCGACGCCGGCCCACCGTTCGGGATCGGTGACCCAGCCCAGGACCGTCGCCACCGGGTCGGCGCCCTGCCAGCGGCGTCGCCCGGTGGCCTTGAAGACGGCCTCCCGCGCGAGGGTGTCGAGGGGCATGACCCTGCCGTCGTGCTGCACGGGCAGCCGCCGCAGAGCATTCACCGCCGCGATGTCCGCGACCGAGGGGGGCGCGGTGGGCGGCGGTGCGGGCTCGTCCGCGTGCGAGACGCCCGCGCCAGTGAGAGCGAGGGCGAGGACCAGCGCGGCCGACGCCGGTCTCGTCCGTGGAGGGGGAGCGATCGCGGCCGCGGCCAGGAGGCGACTCGCGGCGCGGCGCTGCGCGATCCGCGTGGCCAGGACCACCGTCATTCCCAGCATCAGAACCACGTATCCCAGGAAGACGATCGGCTGGCCCGGATCCCTGGAGACGGCCAGGACCGTCTGGTCGCGCCCCTGCGCCTGCTGATAGCTGCTCTGAAAGAGCCGGTAGCCGCGATAGGACAGCTCACGGTTCATCTCGATGATGGCGGGGAAGCTCGCGCCTCGCTCGGGGTCCTTCACGGTGACGCGGCTGCGGAACATGGCCGGCCGCTGGGTCCCCTGGTAGTAGTCGATCTCGAAGGACTCGAGACGCACGGTGAACGGAAGACGCAGAGCGGGATCCGGAGCGGCGTCGCGGGATTCCGGTGCAGTGAACGCGGCCCCCTCCTCGCCCTCCCAGAGCGCCAGGCTCCCTTCCACCTTCAACACCTGGGTGACGAGCGCGCCGCAAAGGATGATGAGCATCGATCCGTGGGTGAGAACGAAGCCGATCCTCGCTCCGCCCCAGGGGAACAGGTCGATGAGGGAGCAGAGGATGTTTGCGCCGAACAGGCCCAGGAGGATCCAGAACCAGACCGCGCCGTAGACGGTGTGCATCGCCGTCGCGGTGCCGCGCGTCGATTCGACGATCGTCCCGACGGCCATCGCCACGAGCACGATGACGAGAAGCACCACGGCGATCTTCATCGAGCCCAGCCGATGGATCCAGAGTCTCACGTCGCTCTCCTTCGGCCGCGGCAGCCTGGGGCCCTCCCCGGCGCGCGGCTCTTCTTGGCCGGACAGCAAGAAACGTTCCCCTGCGCCCTGTTCAGGAGACGGTGGGTCGCCGCGGAGGAGGCCCGGCCCCGTTGATTCCCAGCCCCCACACGAAGTCCGCGCCGCGCGCAGGCTGGCACACCGCTTGCCTTATCGTGGGGCATGAGCCCGACTTTCATGGATTTCGTGCGGACGCCGCGACGAGGCACCGTCGCCATGGCGCAAAAAACGCGCAACGTCCTCACTGGGGTCTGCGCAAAATTGCGCGTCGGGGATCTTGGAGGCCGCCGATGACCGCTCTGACCATCGCCCGCTCGAACCGTCTCGACACGACACCGGCTCGCGAGAGCCTCGTCGGCCCGACGCTACGGCTCTGCCTTGCGCTGAGCCTGTGCCTGTTCTTCCTGGCGACGGTCTGCAGCGCCGTGATCGTGAAGTAGATCACGGGCCCGCGCGGGGCGCGGACCCGCTTGGGAACATGAAGGAGGCACGTATGCGCAGGCTCTGGACGCTGATCGCGATCTTCGCTCTCTGCTCCCTGGTCTTCTCGCTGGGATCGGCGCTCGCCGCCGACGGAAAGGCCCTCTTCGACGCCAAGTGCGCCATGTGCCACGGCACGGATGGAGTGGCGAAGGAGATGTGGGCCAAGAAAGGGGCGCGGAACTTCAACGATCCGGCATGGCAGAAGGAGAAGACCGACGAGCAGCTCGTCAAGGACACGACGGACGGCATCCCCGACAAGAAGATGCCGGCCTACAAGGACAAGCTCAAGGCGGACGAGATCGACGCCATCGTGAAGCACATCCGCACCCTCGCACCGGCCCAATAGGACGGTTCCCTTCGCGCCGTCCCTTCGACCCCGCGCTCCGGCCGCTCCCACGGCCGGAGCGCCTTTCTAGAGCGATGAGAACGGAAGGCACTCACATGGACGACGACATCCGGATCACCTTCGATCATCTGGCCGAGACCGACCCCGAGTCGCGGGAGATCTGCGAGCACATCGCCGCGTCCGGAATCAGCTGTCAGGAAGCGGGAATCGTGTGCGAGCGCTGCGGGCCGGGGTCGAAGCAGCCGCTGCGCCTGCTCGATGCGAGCGTGCTCCCGCGGTTCGTCTAGCGGAAGGCGCCTGTTGTAATCCGCGCGCGACATGCCTAGCATGACCATGGCCCTCGCGAAGAGGGCCGTTCTCTCAGAGGAGGAGACGATGCGCAAGGCGTTTCTGGTGATCGTTTCGATCGCGGTGCTCGTCCTGTGCGCCGGCACGGTCTTCGCCGATGCCGACGGCAAGGCGCTCTACAGCGCGAAGTGCGCGATGTGCCACGGCGCCGACGGCGTGGCGAAGTCGATGTGGTCGAAGACGGGCGTGCACAACTTCAACGACGCCGCATGGCAGAAGTCGAAGACCGACGCGGATCTCACGACCATCGTCACCGACGGGTCCGCGGACAAGAAGATGCCCCCCTACAAGGACAAGCTGAAGGCCGATGAGATCGCGGCGATCGTGAAGTACATCCGCATGCTCGCCCCGGCCGCGAAGTAGAGGACGCTCCACCAGGACGCCGCGGGCCGCGCTTCGAGACGCGGCCCGCCATCCCCCTCGCGGACGGCCCTGGCACGCGCGTTGCGTTTCCACACCGGCGACGGCCGTGCCGGGCGGTGGAACCCCTCCTCCCCGCGACGACCGCCGTGGGAGGATGTCATGAAGCACAGCCCCGATTTCTCCACCGACGGCAACGTGCACGGAAGGATTCTCGTCGGCATCGATTTCTCACATCCCGGCCGGCACGCGCTGATCCGGGCCCGTGCGCTCGCCCGCGACGGGGGTGGGCGCCTGATGGCCCTCCACGTGATCGACGGACACGGTCTCGAGGAGATCGCGCGGCTCGTCGAGATGCCGCTCGAGGAGGTCAAGGAGCGTCTGTGGCGCGAGCGCCGGCATCAGCTCGCGGAGCTGCTCGTCGAGATCGACGCGGAGGAAGGCGAGGCTCCGGCGATGGAAGCCGTCGTCGCCTGGGGCGTCCCCTTCGAAGAGATCGTCAGGAAGGCCGCCGACGTCTCGTCCTCTCTCATCGTGCTCGGCACCATGGGGAGGTCCGCGGACCTGCAGAGGGCCTTGTTCGGCAGCACGGCGGAGAAGGTCCTTCGCTCGGCGCCCTGTCCCGTGCTCTGCGTCCCGACGGACTGAGCGGGCGTCCGATCTAGCCGAAGACGCGCCGGAGGCGAAGTCTACGTCTCGGCCGAGACGTACTCTTCCTCGTGATCCTCGTGCGCCCGATGGACCGCGATGCCCTCGGCGCGGTACTGCTTGACCTTGTATTGGATGGTCCTGGGGCTGATCCCGAGGATCGTGGCCGCGCGCGTGGTCGACCCGCCCACGGCTTCCAGGGTCTTGAGGATCGCGTCCCGCTCGATCTGCTCCAGGGGAGCGCCGGGTACCGCCGGCGCGGTGGTGATCCGAGGCGCCGGCTCGGACCTCGGGAGGGACGGAAAGAGCGCAATGTCGAGGACCGGATCGCGCGAGAGGATGACGGCTCGCTCGATCGCGTGCTCGAGCTCGCGGACGTTCCCCGGCCACCCGTAGCTGAGAAGCGCCACGAGGGTCTCGTCCGAGACGCCGGTGATCTTCTTCCCGTTGGGGCCGGCGAACTTCTTGATGAAGAAGTCCACGAGAAGCGGCACGTCCTGGGTCCTGGTGCGAAGCGGGGGCAGGACGATCTCGATGACGTTCATCCGGTAGTAGAGGTCCTCGCGGAACTTCCCCTCGCGGATGAGCGTGGGGAGGTCGCGGTGCGTGGCGGTGATGACCCGGACGTCCACGGTGAGGGTCCGGTTACCGCCCAGCCGCTCGAACTGGCGCTCCTGGAGGAAGCGCAGCAGCTTGACCTGCATTCCCGGAGGGATGTCTCCCACCTCGTCCAGGAAGATGGTCCCCGCGCCTGCCGCTTCGAAGCGTCCCGCCCGGCGCGCGAGAGCGCCCGTGAACGCGCCCCGCTCGTGGCCGAACAGCTCGCTCTCGAGAAGCGTCTCGGGCAGGGCCGCGCACGAGACCTTGACGAACGGCATGTCGCGGCGCGGGCTGCGCTGGTGGATCGCCTGAGCGATGAGCTCCTTGCCGGTGCCGCTCTCTCCGGTGATGAGGATGGAGGCCTGGCTCGGAGCCACCTGCTCGACGAGCCGGAAGACGTCCAGCATCTCGCCGCTCCGGCCGACGATGTTCTCGAAGTTGTACTTGTCGTCGAGCCGCTCGCGCAGCAGACGTGTCTCGGAGAGGAGCTTGCGCTTGACCATGGCCTGTTTCAGCAGGTGTTCCAGCTCCTCGACGTCGATGGGCTTGGTGAGGTAGTCCTCGGCCCCCTCGTGTAGGGCCTGCACGGCGCTTCGGATCGTCCCGTGCGCGGTCATGATGATCACCACGATATCCGGATAGGACTGGCGGACACGCTTGAGGAGCTCGTGGCCGTCCATGCCCGGCATCCGGAGGTCGGTCAGCAGGACATCGGGTGACTCTTCGGCGATCAGCCGCAGGGCCTCTTCGCCCTCCGAGGCGAGCGCCACCTCGTAGCCGTCCTCTGTGAGGATCTGGCCCAGGCTCGTGCGAGCGGCCTGCTCGTCGTCCGCGATCAGGATGCGGCCCTTGCTCTCGCTCATGAAGCCCCCTTGTGGCGCGGATTCTATCAATTCCATGGCCCCGGACCTGTATCGAGGCAAATCCCCGGGAGAGGAACCGCCGCGGGGCCTCATTCCGTAAGCAGCAAACCCTATGCCTCGAATCGGTGAGCTGCACCCAGCCCCGCAGGCAGGTTTGCGCGCCGGGGGACGCACTTATTTCCTCGGGAAGACACGCGGGAGGCCCTCCAAACGCAAGGATTGCGCAGTGGCCCCGGTCCGGACTCGTACCTGCCGCCGGGGGCGTCCGGGCATCGGCCTTGCTCATGGGAAAACCATGGAAACCGACGTTCGCAGGAACCCCGCCCTCCTGAAGCTGGATCTCTATTGCCGGGGGATCCGGATCGACGAAAGCTGTCTGCTCGAAGGGGATGGAGGCCGGCAGATTCTGCGCACCCGCGCCGGCCTCGGTAGCGGCGTCGAGCTGATCCTCCCCGGCGGCCTGTGGACCAACGTCCCCGTCACGGAAACGTTTGCGCAGAGCTCCCCCTACGTTCTGCACCGGGACGTCCGCGGCTACTCCATCCGCCGCCACGGAGAGCGGGGCCGGGTATCGGGGGCGGGGATCCAGATGAAAGTTCCCTCCGCGGAGCACATCGCGCGCGTGGCCCTCGCTCCGCGCCCCTCCTGGTATGACCGCAAGACGTCCACGGGCAAGACCATGACGCGCGTCGGGACCTTGCAGGGGACGTACCTCGGAATCTACCCCGCCAAGGTCTGCGAGTACTGGGTGGAGAAGCCCAAGGAGAACTGCCGCTTCTGCTCCGTGGGGCTGAACCTCGGGACCGACGACGCCGACGAGAAGTCGGTCTCGGAGGTCATGGAGGTCGTCCGCGCCGCGCGCGAGGAGTCCGGCATCACCTACGTCGACTTCAATACGGGCCACTACGAAGGCGACACGTATCTCGACATTCTGGAGCCCTACGTGCGTCGCGTGAAGGCGGAGACGGGACTTCTCGTCGGCGTCCAGACGCCGCCGCATCACGACCTGACCCGCTACCGGAAACTGCGTGAGATCGGCGTGAACCGTGTGTCGTTCTGCTTCGAGATCTTCGACACGGAGATCTTCCGCCGCGTCTGCCCCGGAAAGAACCGCGAGTACGGCCTGACGCGCTACCTCGAGGCCGTGCGGTATTGCGCGACGCTCGGGTCCACAGGGCGCGGTTTCGAGCCCTGGGTGTCGAACGGCGAGATCATCGCGGGACTCGAGCCCGCGCAGTCCTCGATGGCGGCGATCGACTGGATCACGGCGGTCGGAGGCATCCCGACGGTGTGCGTGTTTCGCCCGCTCGTAGGCACCGACATGGAAGGCGAGGCGCCCCCACGCACCGAGGACATGGTCCCCATCTTCCGCCGTCTGTACCAGGCCTGCATGGAGAAGGACCTCCCCATCGGCGTCGCTCCGAACGTCCACGTCAGTCTCGTGCTCCTCCCCGAGGAGTGCCGATGGCTGATGGACGATCCGCACCGGTACTGGTGGAAGGAGCTCCGCCTCAAGGCCAAGGCCGCGGCGTATCGCCTGAAGTTCGAGCGGGACGTGAAGCGCGCTCTCGCCGCCCACGCGGCCTGAACGTGAAGACCGCCCGGGAATCCGCGCTCGCGGCGGACGTTCCCGTCCCCCTTCGCGCTCAGGGTTCCAGGGAGGTCCCCGAGGAAGAGGACGCCGAGCCCGTCGCGCCCGGCCCCGTCTCCTCGAAGCGCGCCTCCATGTGATAGACGCCGTCCCGCAGCTCTGAGCGGAACGCGAGCCCGCTCTCGTGGAACACGGAGAGCATCTTCGTGTTCGAGAACTGCACGTCCGCCGTGAAGCCCGCCAGTCCGCGCGCCCGGGCGATCTCGCGCATCCGCCGCAGGAGGGTCGTGGCGACGCCGCGGCCCTGCCAATCGTCCCTCACGATGAAGGCGATGTCCGCCAGGCGCGAGGCGGGATCCACGTCGTAGCGCGCGAGCCCCACGACCTCTTCGGTGCCGGGAAGGCAGGCGACCAGGGCCATGTTCTTCTCGAAGTCGAGATCGACCAGGTCCTGCATCTCCTCGCGGGGATGCATGCGCTTGAGGCTCAGGAACCTCTTGTAGAGGCTCTCCTCGGAGAGCCGGTAGAAGAGGTCCTGGAGGGGACGTTCGTCCGTGATGCGCGCCGGGCGCACGAGCAGCTCCGGGCCGCCGGGCGAAAGACGCTCGACGATCTCTTCCGCCCAGGGATAGTGCGCCGACGGCGCCACCTGGTCCGGAAAGAGGTAGTGGCGGTTCTTTCCTTCCGCCAAGAGTCCGGCGCGGAAGTCCGGATGGGCGATCGAGATCAGGGCGGTGGCGCGCTCCCGGATGTTCTTCCCCCACAGGTCCGCGACGCCGTACTCCGTCACGACGAAGTGCACGTCCCCGCGGCTGGTGACGACCGCCGAGCCTCCCTCGAGGACCGGCATGATGCGGCTGATGGAGTGGTCCTTGGCGGTCGAGCGCAGGGCGATGACCGCCTTCCCTCCCTGGCTGCGCGCGGCCCCGCGGATGAAGTCCACCTGCCCGCCGATCCCCGAAAAGAGCCTCCCCATGAGGGTGTCCGAGGCCACCTGTCCGGTGAGGTCCACGGACAGCGCGGAGTTGATCGCGATCATGGCGTCGTTGCGGGCTACGGTCTGCGGGTCGTTGGTGAAGTCGCTCGGCCGCATCTCGATCGCGGGATGCTCGTGCGCCCATGCATACAGCTTGCGGCTCCCCATCACGAAGGAGGTCACGATCTTCCCCGGCAGGAGCTTCTTCCTCCTGCCCGTGATCACTCCGGCGTCGGCGAGGGCCATGACGCCGTCCGAGATCATCTCGCTGTGCACGCCCAGGTCCCTGCGCTCGCCGAGCGCGGCGAGCACCGAGTCGGGGATCTTCCCGATCCCCACCTGAAGGGTCGCGCCGTCCGGCACCAGGCTCGCCACGTGCCGGCCGATCTCGATCGCGACCTCGTCGAGAGCCTCCGGCGTGCGCTCGAGCAGGGGTGAGTCCACGGGGACCAGCGCGGCGATCCGGTCCACGTGCAGGAACGAGTCGCCGAGCGTGCGCGGCATGTTCGGGTTCACCTCGGCGAGGACGATCTCCGCGGCGTCCACGGCGGCGCGGACGATGTCCACGGAGACGCCGAGACTCACGTAACCATGCGCGTCGGGCTCGCTGACCTGGATCAGGGCCGCGTCGATGCGCACGCGCCGCGATCGGATGAGCTGAGGGATCTCCGACAGGAAGACCGGCATGAAGTCGGCGCGTCCTTCGTGGATCGCCTGCCGGACGTTGGGACCGATAAAGAAGGCGGTGTGCCGGAAGCGGTGCTGCAGGTCCGGGTGCACGTAGGGAGCAGGCCCGAGCGTCAGAAGATGGACCACTTCGTTGTCCGCGAGATGGGTCCCGTGGGAGACCATCGCTTCGACGAGCGCCACCGGCTCGGCGGCCCCCGAGCCGATGAGGATCCGCCGGCCCGGACGCAGCCGCCGGATCGCCTCCTCGGCGGTCGTGATCTTCCCGCGGTACCGCGCCTCCCAGTCGGTCCGTCTCATGCGCTGCTCCTCCCCTCGGTCGGTACCCGATCGTCGGTTCGGCCCCGACCCGGGGGGCCTGGGGAACCTGGCCTAGGGGACCTCGACCGTGAGCTCCTGGAAGCGCTTGCGCTCGGGAGCGGCTCCTTCCGCGCCCTGTGCGGTCAGGTACTCGAGGGCGATCACGACCTTGGCGGAGCCCTGGGGGGCAGGGAAGGAGAACCGCTCGAAGCGCGTCTCTCCGGGAGCGATACGGTTGTCGCTCCCGACCCGCGCGGCCGATGTGAAGGCGTCCGCGTCCTTGAGGATCCTCTTTCCGGAGGCGTCGAGGAGGTTCCGCCGGTAGGTCCGCTCCTCGGAGAAGAAGGACTTCCCATCGCGCGTCGCCTGAACCTTGAGCACGATCGAGCGCGTCGGCAGTCCCGTCGGCGCCTTGTGTCCCGCCGCGTCGTTCTTCACGTCCACACCGAGGAGGATGGACCCCCCTTCACGGCGCGAGCTGCGAACGGTCGCGGTCAGGGCGCGGCGGAGCTGACCCAGCGCGCTGCCGCCCACGAGCTTGTGGAGATTGATGAGATGCCTGTCCTGGGCGGATTCCACCGCAGGCTTGGGAATGTCCTCGGCCACGGCGCCGCGGACCAGGGCCATATGACAGTCCTGGCACTGCACGCCCTGGCGGGGCCACGGGCCCGCCTTCCATTCCTCGTAGGTGGAAAGGACCGCGACCCCCTTCGCATTGGACATCTGGTGGCAGGGCGCGCAGAGGAGCGCGGTGCGATGGAGGGGCGAGTACTCGGTGTAATGGCCCGGAGACGCCGCATAGCGGAAGGGTCCACGCATCGTCTGCCCGGGATCGATCGTGAACATGGTCATGGACCACTTCTCGCGCGCTTCCGTGATCGAGTGGCAGAAAGAGCACGTGATGCCCTCGCGCGTGAGGGGGTCCGCACCGCGAGTGTCCTTCGTGACGAGCGTCGTCGGTGCGTGACAGCTCAGACAGGCCGCGGCCTCCGTGCCTCCTCCTCGGCCCGCGAGGCCCTCGAGCGCCTTCTGGAACGCGGGGTTCGAGTAGGAGCGCGCGTGAACGGACTCCGACCAGCCGGCATGAATGTCCTTGTGGCAGCCCGCGCACACCTCGGCCGTCGTGTAGGCGTTGGGATTCAGCATGGAGCCGGACGTGTCCTTGGCGGGGGGCGCGCCGCGAGCGGACCCGGCGGCGAGAACGGCGACGACGATCGCGAGTCCTGCCTTGGTGATCATGAATCCTCCTTGCGTGCGACGGCACGGCCGGTCATTCTACCGATTACCGCGGCGGCTTGTCGCGGCGCGACGACGATCTCGATCGATGAGGACGGCGGCCATCGCTCTCCTCCTACGGGGCCGCGGGAACGACCGCGTGAGACGCCCGCGCCTTCTTGAAGGCGGGGGCCTGGCCCGCGAGCGTCTCGAGGTCGATCACGAGCGCGTCGGCTTCGTCCCGATAGCGCAGGGGAATGGGATTGCATCCTCCGCCGGCGGCGAGGGACCCTGTGTTGATGTCGGCGGCGCAGGCGAGACACACCAGCCGGCCCTTGCTCTCGACGTACCCGTAGGCGCCGCAGACGTCACAGGCGTCGAACGCGGGAACCAGCTTGGGCCCCGACTTCATCACGAAGAATCGGACCACCACATCGTCGATGGTCACGCCGAACCGGTGGAGATGGCCGTCGTCGAGCCCCTCCTTCGCCACGCGCACGACTCCGTCCTGTGCGCCTGTGAGGAGCTTCGGAGGGTCGATGGACTCCGGAAGCTTCCGGAAGGCCCAGGAAACGCTGAGCGACCCCACCACGACGATGCCCGCCGCCGCGAAGGTGCGCCTCCAGAGACGGTCCCTCCGGATCTTCGAGAGGGCCAGCCGGCGCTCGGGCCCTTCGAGAGCCAGCGCGGCATCGGCGCGCTGCTTCTCCGCGCGTCCGGGGACGAGAAGGAAGAGGAGCGGGAGCGCCAGCAGCGAGCAGATCACGATCACGTCGTTTTTTACGATCGGACCGATGAGCCGCATCTCCGCGCTCCCGATCGGAATCGTTCCGCGCTCCCCGAGCTCGTGCAGCCCTCCGATGAGCAGCTGCAACGACAGCAGGAAGAGCACCGCGGCCGTCACCTTGAAGAAACGCGGCAGATCGATCCGCACGGTCCCGCGAACGAAAGCGACCCCGAACGCGACCGCGAGGCAGAGGCCCGCCAGTCCCCCGATGAAGGAGAGAAGCGCCGCCGTCGTGAGGTTGACGGCTGCCAGGAAGACGACGGTCTCGATCCCCTCCCGGAGCACCATCAGGAACGTGAACGCGAAGAGTCCCGTGGAGAGCGCCGCCCCGGATCCGGAGGTGATCGTCTCGAGCCGCGCTTCGATGTCGCGCTTCATCGTCTTGGCGGAGCGGATCATCCAGACCACCAGCGTGGCGACGCTGATCGCTCCGGCGATCATCAGCCAGCCCTCGTAGGCCTCCTCGGACACCTCGACCGCCGCGAAGACGAACCCGCAGGCGACGCTCGCCAGGACGCCGGCGGCGAGCCCCGCGTAGACCCAGCGTGACAGGCCTTCGCGGCCCGACTTCCGCAGGTAGATCAGGATGAGGCCCACCACGAGCGCGGCCTCGATCCCTTCCCGAAGGGTGACGACCAGAGCTTCGAACAGGGACGTCAATCAGCCTCCGTTCCGAGATGAGAGAGGATCCGTTCCGCCACGCGGGGGGCCTCCGCGACGCACGAGTTGATGGCGACGCCGTGGTAGGAGTTCCCGGTCAGGAAGACGCCCGGATGTTTCTCCAGGAGCTTTTCGATCCGATGGACGCGGTCCAGGTGGCCGAGCGTGTACTGCGGGATGCCCTGGAGGTGACGAAAGACGTGGACGAACTCGGGCGCGGCCGTGAGGCCCATTCCCCGTTCCAGGTCCCGCAGCACCGTTTCCACGAGCGACGCGTCGCTCAGCTCCATGGCCTCCGGATCGCGGGCGCCGCCGATCATGACGCGGATCAGCGCCTTTCCCTGCGGGGCGCGTCCCGGATAGATGGACGAGTCCCAGAGCGCGCCGAGTATCCGCAGCCCCTGTCCGCGCGGGGCGAGGAATCCGAAGCCGTCCAGGGACGCGTCCAGCGAGCCCCGATCGAATCCCAGGCATACGACGGCGACCGACGCGAACGCGATCCGCGCGAGCAGCTCGGCGAGGGCGGGATCGAGCCGCGCGACGAGGCGCGAGGCGCCGGCCGCCGGACCTGCGAGGACGACCGCGTTGGCGTCCAGGCTCGCACCGTCCTCCCGGGCGACGGTCCAGCCGGATCCGTTCTCGGAGCGGGAGATGGAGGCGATGGTGACGCCCGTCTGCACCGCGGCTCCCAGCTCGCGCGCCAGCGCCTGGGTGAGGTCCTCGATGCCGCCGCGGAACGAGGTCAGCGTTCCGGCCGGCATGCCCATACCGGCCGCCTTCGCCGGCGCGTCCGGACCGGGCGCGTTCGAGACCGGACGCAGAGCCTCGAGACCGTCGCCGCGGCGCTTGGCGCGCCTCGAGGCCAGCATGGCGCGCACCAGGCCTCCGTGCTCGGTCTCCATCTGGTACATCTTGGGAAAGCACGCGCGCAGCGAGAGGCGCGAAGGATCCCCGGCGAAGATCCCCGACACGATCGAGTCCACGAGGACGTCGGCCCCTTCGCTTCCGATCCGGCGCGCGGCGAAGGAGCGGATGCTCTCGTCGTCCTCCGGTGCGGGCGCCCCTTCCGGCGTCCCTGCGCGCCTCGGAGGAATCAGCGGCTCCGCCATCACGCGCAGCTTTCCCCTCAGAGAAAGGAGGCCGGAGCCGAGGAACGCGCCGAGCCCGGCAGGAGCGGGATGCAGCTTCCCGGCCCGGAAGAGGAACCGTCGACGCGCCGCATCGTCGCTGACCTGGAGACGATCCTCGAGGCCCAGCCGGTGGACCAGCTCCAGCGTTTCCGGAACGTTGTCGAGGAATCCGTTGGGGCCCCACTCGCACGTGTATCCGGAGATCGACTCGGTGCGGATCTTGCCGCCGGGCCGCGCCTCCTTCTCGAGGACGACGATCTCGACCGGCTTCTTCTCGCGGGCGGCGCGGTCGCGGACGGCCAGTCCCACTGCGAGGCCGGAGATGCCGCCGCCGACGATGGCGACGCGCCTCATGTGCGCTCCTCTGGATCGGACCCCGAGTCCGGTGTCCGCGGGTGAACCCTCTCCGGCAGCACAGCGCGCTCCTTCCTAGATCGTCCGCGAAAAGACGGGCCCTTCGGCCTTCTTGGTGCGTAGATAGCGGTCGAACACCATGCAGAGGTTGCGGACGAACAGTCGTCCCTTCGCCGGCACGTGCAGGCTGTCGGGATGGAGCTCGACGAGGCCGTGAGCGGCAGGGCCCTCGTCGGCGGCCAGCTCGGCCAGCTCGAGCGCGAAGTAGTCGTCGAACGAGATCCCGAAGGTCGCTCCGACGCGGGCCCGCTCGACGTGGAAGTTGCACATGAGCTGCGTGATGACGTGCGCGCGGATCCGATCGTCCGCATCGAGCACGTAGCCCCTCTCCACGGGGAACTGCCCGTTGTCGAGCGTGGCGTAATAGGTGCTGAGCTTCTTCGCGTTCTGGATGAACGCTCCCCTAACGTCCCCGATGGCGGACACGCCGATCCCGAACATGTCCGTCGCGGGCCGGGTCGTGTACCCCATGAAGTTCCTGTGCAGACCGCGGTTCTGCGCCGCGACGGCCAGATCGTCCGAGGGCAGCGCGAAGTTGTCCATGCCGATCTGGATGTATCCGGCGCCGAGGAACCGGTCGATCGCCTGTCCGAACAGCTCGAACTTGATCTCGCGGGGAGGGAGATCGGCGGGGTCGATCCGTTTCTGGTTGCCGCGGATCCAGGGGACGTGGGCGTAGGAGTAGACGGCCACGCGATCGGGGCGCATGGAGACCACCGAGTCGAGCGTCTTGCCGAAGCTCGCGATCGTCTGGTGGGGAAGACCGTAGATGAGGTCCACGTTGATCGACTCGTAGCCGGAGAGGCGCGCGTGGTCGAAGAGCGCGCGGGTCGCATCCTCGCCCTGGATGCGATGGATCGCATCCTGGACCACAGGCGTGAAGTCCTGCACGCCCATCGAGAGACGGTTGAAGCCCGCCGCTCGAAGCCAGTCGATCTGCTCGTGCGTGGTGACGCGCGGGTCGACCTCGATGGCCACCTCCGCGTGCGGGTCGATCGAGAAGTGCCGCGTGGTGGCGGCGAAGAGGGCCGACATCTGATCGATCGTCAGGTAGGTCGGTGTCCCGCCTCCCCAGTGGAGCTGGACCACGCGCCGGCGCTCGCCGAGATGCTCGGCGAGCATGGCGAGCTCGCGCTCGAGGTACTGGAGATACCGGGCGGAGACCTCCGGCTTGCGCGTGATGACGACGTAGCAGCCGCAGAAGGAGCAGCGCTCCTGACAGAACGGCAGGTGTGTGTACAGGGACAGCGGCTCGTCTGGATGTGCGGCCGCCGCCTCGAGCTTGCCGGCGTACTCTCGCGATCGCAGCCCCTCATGGAACTCCACCGCGGTGGGATAGGAGGTGTACCGGGGACCCGGACGATCGTAGCGGCGGAGCAGCTCCGCCGTCACCGAGCCCCGCGCCTGGGGCAGGACGGCGCTCAGCGGAAGAAGCCCGCGGGGTGTGCTGCCGGCATCGAGCTGTCTCATGACGTCACCATTCTATCGTTCGGTCCATTCCCGACCGGCGGGCCGCGGCGTGGCACGGAGCAGGGTGTCGACGGCGGACAGGACCGGGCTCACGCGCTCTCTCCGCCGCCGCCTGTGGACGGAAGGGGCGCCTGGCGCGCGAGCCGGAAGATCCCATCGAGCAGCTCTCGACCGCCCATCGCCAGAAGATCTTCGGCGAGCTTCACGCCGATCGCCGCGGCCGCAGGCTCGGTGATCGCCTCACCCTCCTCGTGTGCGCGAAAGACCGGCTTGCCGTCGAGCCCGGCGACGAGACCTTCGATCGCGAGCCGCCGGCCGTCGATCCAGGCGAGCGCGCCGATCGGAGCCTGGCAGCCTCCTTCGAGGCGGCGCAGCAGGCTCCTTTCCGCCATGACCGCGAGGCGCGTTGGGCGGTGGTCCAGGGCGCCGATCATCGCGGCGACGCGCGGATCCCCGGAGCGGTGCTGGACGGCAACCGCGCCCTGCCCCACGGCGGGAAGAACGAGATCCGGCTCCAGGACCTCCGTGATCCGGGAAGCGAACCCCAGCCGGACGATGCCGGCGCGCGCGAGAACGATCGCGTCGAACTCGCCCCTCGCGGCGCGCTCCAGTCGCGTCGGCACGTTGCCGCGCAGGTCCACGATCGTGATGTCCGGGCGCAGGGCCAGGATCTGGGAGCGGCGCCGCAGCGACGAGGTCCCGACGCGGGCGCCCCCGGGAAGCTCCATCAGGCGCCTGCCGGCCGCCGAGACGAGAACGTCGTTCGGCGCCTCGCGCTCGAGGACGGCGCCGATGACGAGACCCTCCGGGATCTCCGTGGGGAGGTCCTTCAGGCTGTGCACCGCGATGTCGATCTCCTCGCGGCGCAGGGCGATGTCCAGTTCCTTCGTGAAGAGACCCTTGTCGCCGATCTTGGAGAGGGGAGTGTCCAGGATCTTGTCGCCGACCGTCTTCACGATGACGCGACGGATCTCGACGCCGGGATGGGCCGCGGCCAGGCGCCGCGTCACCTCGTCGGCCTGCCAGAGCGCGAGGCGGCTCCCGCGCGTTCCCAGACGGAGGACGTCGGGGCCGGCCGCCGGGCTCATCGGTTTCCGTCCCCGTCGGCGCCCGCGCTGCCGTCCACGCCTGCGGAAGCCTCCGCTGCGACGAACGCATCCGCGTTTCCCGCGCTCCCGGCCGCGGACGTGAGCGGGTCGGTTCCACCCGAGGGCATCGCGTCGCCGTTCATGCCGAAGACCTCCCTCACGGCGTCCAGCCGGAGGACTCCCTTCTCCGAGGCCAGGTCGATCTCCCGGATCTTCGTCGTGGGAAGGTGAAGCAGCTTGTTGACGATCGACCGCGTGAGCGCCTCGACCGCGGCGCGGTCGGATGCGGCGAACCGCTTGAGGTGCTTCTCGGTCTCGAGCGCGCGGATCGATTCGAACCGATCACGCAGCTCGCGCACCACGGGTGTGACCTGGAGCGCGCGCACCGACTGGAAGAACCGCTCGAGCTCCTCCTCCACGATCGCCTCGACGCGGGGCACCTCGCGGCGGCGGCGGGCGAGGTTCTGGTCCACGATCGTCTGGAGAGACTCCAGGGTATAGAGAAAGACGTTGTCGAGCCGGGAGACGGCGGGATCGATGTTGCGGGGGACGCCGAGATCGGCGAAGACCATCGTGCGGCCGCTCCTGTCGCGGAGGGCCTCACGCACCGAGTCCGCGCGGACGACCGGCCGGTCGGTGTGGACGGCCGACACGACGACGTCGGCGCGCCGCAGCAGGGCGGGCACCTCGTCCAGACCGAACGCCTCTCCTCCGACGTGGGCGGCCAGCGCCTCCGCGCGCTCCCGCGTGCGGTTGGCGATGAGCAGGGCGGCGGGCCGCTCCTCGGCGAAGTGCTCCGCCGCCAGGCGTCCGAAGGCGCCCGCGCCCACGATCAGGACGCGCTTGCCGGAAAGGTCGCGGAAGATCTTCTTCGTGAGCGAGACCGTGGCCGAAGTGAAGGAGACCGAGCCCGACCCGATCTCCGTCTCCGAGTGGGCGCGCTTACCCGCATGGATCGCGGCGGCGAGCAGCCGGTCGAGGAAAGCGCCTGCCGAGCCGCCCTCGCGAGCCATGTTGTAGGCGTCCTTCACCTGGCCCAGGATCTGCGCTTCTCCAACGACCGCCGAGTCCAGGCCGGCGGCCACGCGCATGAGATGACGCACCGTATCCCGATCTCGATAGGCGTACGTGCAGGGCCCCGGCCCGAGGAGGTCGCTTCCCTTGACGCGCGCGATCATCTCCCGCACGTAGACCTCCGCGCGGGCGCCGTCGGTGGAGAGCGAATAGAACTCCGTCCGGTGGCAGGTGGACAGGATCAGCGTCTCGGCGAGGACCCTCTCGCGGCTCGCGAGCCGCAGGGTCTGGAGCAGCTGATCGGGGCCGAAGGCGAGGCTCTCGCGCAGCGCGAGCGGAGCCGTTCGGTGGCTGCAGCCCACGACCAGGAGCTCGCCGTTCATCTCACGCGAACCCGTGGAAGGAGGGGAGCCAGAACCGCGCGGCCATCACGGAGAAGATGATCAGCACGAAGCCGAAGAGCGACAGCCAGACCGTCCGCCGGCCCGTCCAGCCGAGTCCGTAGTGCATCCCGATCCCCGCGCAGTAGACCAGCCAGATGACGCCCGTCATGACGAACTTCGGATCCTGCCAGAAGCCGGGGAAGCGCTGCGACGCCCAGACCGCGCCGCATCCGATCGTGATCGCTAGGAACACCACCCCGGCGATGGCCGCGCGCAGGCTCATCATGGAGAGGACATCGAGGGGAGGAAGCCTTCGATACACGAGACCGAAGCGGCTCGTCTTCAGGTCGTGATACAGCAGCAGGAAGAGCAGCCCGTAGATCGCGGAAACGGCGAAGGCCGTGTAGCCGAGCACGGCCGACAGGGTGTGGACCGCGAAGAGGGGGCTGCGCAGGATGGCGGGGAAGTCTCCCGTATTGGAGATGAAGGCCGACGAGAGGGTCTGGAAGACGAAGCTGAAGACGAGCAGGAACAGGCCCGTCTTGTAGGACTTCGTCTTCAGCTCGACGTAGAGGTAGACGACCGCCACGGACAGGGCGACCGTCGTCATCACTTCATGGATCGACGCCAGGGGGATGTGCTCGTACAGGACCGTTCGCAGGGCCAGGTAGAGCACGTGAAGACCGACGGTTCCCACGAGGAAGGGCCGGGCGACCCGCATCGCCAGCGGGTCTTCACGGAAGAAGTCGACCGTGTAGACCAGCGCCGTCATGCTGTAGAGCATCGGCAGCAGCGTGTTCAGCAGGCTCAGCGTCGCGTGCACGGGATGGGCTCGCTCGGCACGGGGAAGCAGCAGCGGCTGGCGCGGCAGGCCTGGGGGCGAACGAAAGAATTGCGCCGGGGGTTCCGCAAGATTTGCGCATCGAGCTCGTAGGAAACGGCCATGCCTTGCGAAATCAACCAGCGATCCTCCTGGATCACGGTGAAAGAGCAAGCGCCATGCCGTTTTCGATCGTCCCGGCCCGGTTTCCCCGGGACATCCGACGACCCGCTCACGGACCTATCGCGAGTCTTCTCCTGGGCGCAGCCGTTTCTGGGACCGAGGACGTCAGGCCGGGCCCTCGGGAGGCCGTCTCGGACGCGCGCTAGGCGTAGCGCGAGACGACGACGGTCACGTTGTCGGGGGCGCCCCGCTCGAGCGCGAGATCGACGAGCGATCGGCACGCGGCCTCGGCGGAAGCCGTCCCCGCCAGGATCGAGGCGATCTCCTCGTCCTTCGTCACGTCGTAGAGACCGTCCGAGCAGAGCAGCACGCTGTCGCCCGCGACGAGCCGGATACGATGCACTTCGACGTCCGTCAGGGGAGTTCCGCCGCCGAGAACGTTGGTGAGCACGTTGCGCAGCTTGTGGGTCGCCGCCTGCTCGCGGGTCAGAAGGCCCGCGTCCACGAGCCCCTGCACGTGGGTGTGGTCGCGCGTGAGCTGGCGGAGCGACCCTTCGCGGCACAGGTAGGCCCTCGAGTCTCCCGCGTGCGCAAGGAAGAGATCGAGGCCGAGGCTGTACGTCAGGGTCATGGTCGTACCCATCCCGCTGAGGGAGGGATCGATGCGCGCGCGCTCCTCGAGGAGCGAATCGAGGCTCCGGTAGCGTGAGGTCACGCGCTCGAGGATCTTCGCCGCGCTCTGATCGTCGACCTTCAGAACCCAGTCGGGGGTGTCGAACAGGAGGTGGAAGAAGACGATGATCGCCGTGCGGCTCGCCACCTCGCCGCCGGCGTGGCCGCCCATCCCGTCGGCGACGACCGCGACGTGCCCGGCTTCCTCGATGCGGTCCGGAAGCTCGCCGGCGGGGAGGCTCGTGGCGATCGTCTGCGAGAATCGTCCCAGCCGCGCCAGGTAGAAGTGGTCCTGGTTGTCGGTCCGGATCTTGCCGCGATCGGAGAGCCCGGAACAGTCCACCTGGACCGCTGCGGAGGGAGGCCCGGACCAGGGCGTCTCCCGCCCGAGAGCCGTCGCGCGCAGGGGCGGCGGGATGGTGTCGAGCTCGGAGGGATCCACCATGGGATCAGCCTACCATGCTCGGATCGCGCGCCTCGAGGAATCTGTCTATCGCGCCCCGAGCGCCAGGGAGAGCTTGCCGCGCGCGAAGGGATCGGTCTCCATGGCGAGCCGCGACTCCAGGATGGGGCGGTCCGCGGGATCGAGCATCGGCGCGAGGGCCTCGGCGGCGAACCCGCGCACGACCGGGGAGGGATTCTCGAGGAGGTGCAGGAGATCGGCGCGGGAGGCGCGGTCCTGGATATGGCCGAGCGCGGCGATCGCGTGCAGGCGGACGTGGAGATCGGCGTCTCTCAACCGCGCGCGCAGCGCGAAGGCCGCCTTGAGCGCCTCGAGGGCGTACTGCGCGGCGTAGCGCAGCGGGGCGACGGGAGAGGAGAGCTGACCCACCAGAGCGCGGACGGAATCCTCCCCGCCCACGGCCCCGAGCGTGACGGCCGCCGTGTAGCGGACCCTCTCGGGCGCGTCGGACTGCATGAGCGCCGCGATCTGAGGCGCGGCGGCGGGGGACTTGAGCTGACCGAGCGCCGCGAGCGCCCCGAGGCGCGCGTCGGGATCCGCGAGCAGCTTGGCGATGGCGGGCGCCGCCTCCGTCGCGCCGAGCGCTCCGAGCAGATCGGCGGCGTTGCGCCGCACATCGGGCTTGTCGGAATCGAGGCAGGGGATCAGCCGAGGCGCGGCGCTCTTGCCGATCCCCGTGATGACGACGTTCAGGGCGCGGGTCACGAGCGTGTCCTTCGTGTCGAGCTTTGCGGGAATCAGGAAGTCCAGCGCGCGCGCTCCTTCCGCGACGAGCCTGCGCCGCGCCTCGGGGACCTTCTCGGCGTTCGATCCGACTTCCCAGAGACAGGCGTCGTGCCAGAGCGCCGCGAGATCGTCCGCTGCCGCGGTCGCCGACGCCGCCGGCGCCGTCGTGGCTGCCAGCGCCGCCGGCGCTGCCAGGGCGAGCGCAAGAGAAAGCATCGTGACAGGAATCGCGAGCCCCGCGCGCCGGAGCCCCGTCACGGCGCGCCCGCTTTCTTCACGGGCTCTTCGGAATCGAACCCCACGCCGACGGTCCCTTCCGTCCAGAGCCCGCCGTCGCTTCCGCCGTGCGTGTAGCGATCCTTGCCGCCGAGATCGAGAAGCACTCCCAGTCCGATCGTCCCGCGCGCGAAGAACGAGTCCCCCTGGTTCTTCACGTTCCAGCCCGCATAGCTGTCGTTCCCCGCGCGATCGAAGAGCATGCCGATGCCGTTGGCGTTCGCCCCTCCCTGGGACATGCCGCTCCCCTGATAGGCATCGTCGCCCGCGAGGTCCCAGAGGAGCCCCACGCCCCAGTCGTGCCCGCTTCCCTGCGCGACGCCGTTGTTGCACGAGTACGCGTCGTTCCCCGCCCGGTCGAAGAGCACGCCCGCGGAGAGATGGATGCCCGCTCCCTGGCCGTACTGATAAAGGTTGTACTTGTCATGGCCGGCGGAGTCCGCGAGGATCCCGAGCGAGAACCAGTACGAGGCGCCCTGCCCGAAGACCTCCGCCGCGTACACGTCGTTGCCTGCGTGATCGGCGAGGATGCCGACGCCCCCCGAAGCGCTCGCGCCGCGAAGGCCGAAGCCGAATCCCTGCGAGAGCGACTGGTAGTTCTCCGGCAGCAGGGGCGCGTGCAGGTACTTCCCGCCCGCGTAGTAGAGGTCGTCCCCGGCGACGTCCGAAAGCACGCCGATCCCGCGCGTGCCGCCGAACCCTTGCACGAAGCGCGCGCCGCGGTAGATGTCCGAGCCCGCGAGGTCGAAGAGCATGCCGGCGCCGAAGAACGCCGACCCCTGAGAGCACTGGTCCGACTCGTAGCGGTCGTCCCCCGCGACGTCGATCAGGAGGGACGCGCCGAAGGCGGCCCCTCCCTGCGAGAAGTTCTTCCCCAGGTACCGATCGTCCCCCGCGATGTCCACGAGGAGCGCCACGCCGAGAAGGCCCGCGCCCGTGTCCTTGTAGATGTCGTTGCCGGCCAGGTCCAGAACAACGGATCCGCCGGTGTAGAGGTCGTCTCCGCCCGCGTCGAGGACGACCGTCTCCGAATGGACGTCGCGCTGTCTCCCGCCGAGGCCCACCGTCATCGATCCCCATCGCCACGTGCGGCTCTTCCAGGAGGACGCATCGAGGGACGCGGCGGCGGCGCGCGCGTCCTGCGCCGTCCTGGCGAGGACCATCTCCGCGGCCAGGAGCTTGGCCATGTCCACCTTCTTCGCCGCGTCCAGCACGGGCGCCATGTCCCAGTCTTCGTCGGACTCGTCCGTATAGAGGCGGGCGCCCGATGCGGCGAGAAGCCGTCGCTCCTCCGCGCCGAGCGCGCTCATCGCGTCCTCGCGCAGCCGCGAGGCGTCTTCGTAGCCCCGGACCAGCCGCTCGAGCACCTGCGCGGCGTCCCTGGGCGCGCCGGGGAAGCGCTTGTCGGAGGCCGGAGACGTCGGCGGCGCCGCGGAGGCAAGCGTGACATCCAGCCAGTCGGCAGCGGCGCGCACGGAGGCCACCGGATCGGCGGCGAACTCCCTCTCGGCCCGGAGCGCGCGATCGGCGAGCGAGAGAGGGCGGTCGAGCGCCTCGTTCACGCAGGCGAGGCGGTACGCGTCCGAGATCGGCCGCTTGTCCCAACCGATGTCCGCGACGGACAGGTTCACGCTGGACAGCGCCTTCTCGAGCGCGCGCATCGTCGGAGCGTCCAGCGCACCGCCGGGACTTTCGGGCGCAGGGGAATGGTCCTCGGCCGGGGCTTCGGCCCGGGCGTGGGGAAGAGCGGACAGAGAGGCGATGAGGATGAGCGCGAGGGAAACGACGAGGGGTCGCGTCACGGGTCAGGTCCTCGTCTGGAGCCTCAGCGGCGCGAGTCGCGCGCCGGCGTAGGCGGCGGGAAGGAAGACCACGAGGGTGGCGATCCAGAACCACGCCGGCGGCGGCAACATGAGGTTGTTGACGATGCCCGCCAGGGTGAGCAGCACGCCCAGCACCAGGGCGTGAGCGATGGGAGCGCTCCGGCCGATCCAGCCGGCCACGAAGCCCCCCGCGAAACTTCCCAGGGCCCAGCCGAGGAGGACGACCAGGAGGGCTCCGATCGGGGCGCTCGCGATCGCCGCCCGGATCGCCTCCCTATCGGTCGCCATCTCGGCGAGCTTCCCCATCTCGGGGTACAGAACACGGCCATTGATCGACTCGACCACGACCATCACCACGCTCGCGACGATGAAGCCCGCGATCACCGCGAGGATGCCCCGGATCATCTTTCCCATGTAGATCCCTCCATCGTTTTGCCGTGCGTCACTCCGTCGTCCCCTTGGCGGAGGGACTCCCCGAGGCCGAATCCGGCGGGCCGATCATCCAGATGTCCTGCTGGACGTCGGTGATGGCCGCGAGGACCGTCCGCCCGTCGGGCGACAGGACCAGATTGCCGACGCCGGCTCCGATCTTGTCCAGAACCGGCTGCACCTTCTTCGTCTCGACGTCCACCGCCAGGAGGTGATTGTTGTCGCGGTAGAGCACCCGGCGTCCGTCGGGAAACCAGCCGAGGGGATAGCCGCCGGCCGTCACGCGCTCGTATTTCTTCGCGTCCAGCGAGTAGACGAAGCACCCCTCCTCCGTAGTGGTCGCCGTGCGGGAAACGCCGAGCAGGCGCTTTCCGTCGGACGACCAGGCGGCGATGCCGAATCCATGGGACTCATCGATCGGCGCCAGATAACGCAGCGCACTCTGAGGAAGGGCCGCCGTCAGGTCGAGCAAGCCGGTGGCCTCCCCGATCCCTCCGTTGCCGAAGACGGCGAGGGTCCGCCCGTCGGGGGAAGGATAGGGATTCACCACTCGGGCTCCGTCCGTCGATGTGACCTGCTGGAGCCCGCTCCCGTCGCGGTGAATCCGCCAGTCTTCGTAGCGCCCGGTGCGGTCGGAGAAGAAATAGATCGTGTCGGAATCGGGCGCCCACACCGGCTCCCGGTCCTTGAACCGGTCGTTGGTGATCCGGCGGAGCCCTGTCCCGTCCGCCTGTGCGACGACGAGGTCCTCTTGCGCATCTCGGACCGCCAAGAGCAGCCATCGGCCGTCGGGGGAACCGCATGCCGACAAGATCTCCCGCGAGCTTCCCAGGATGAGAGTCGGAGGTCCTGCGATCCTCCCGGTGGCCGCGTCGAGCGAGAATCGGTCCACCCTGCTGGCGGAGTTCTGGTCGGCGTAGACGATCTGCCCGGACTTCGAGATGGAGATCTGCCCGTTCCATTGCCCACCGGATGTCACCGGCTCGGGCTCGCCGAGCGGTTTGCCGGTCTCCTCGTCGATGGGCCGGCGCCAGAGGTTCATGGAACCTCCCCGGTCGCTCGCGAAGTAGAGGTACGTGCCGTCCGGGGACCAGACAGGATTCCAATTGAAGAAGCGATCGTCGTTGAGCGCCAGCGCCTCGCCCCCTGCGGCGGGCGCCGTGAAGAGGACCCGCTTGCCTGTCCCGGCGGGAAGTCCCCAGAAGGCGATCCGCTTCCCGTGCGGGGACCAGCTCGGCTGCACCGCGTCCACCTTCAGCGGGACCTTCGTCTTGGCGCCGGTCATCACGTCGATGCGCCACAGCTCGCTGATGGACGTGCGGGCGGTGGGATCCCTCACTCCCTCCGTAGACACGATCAGCTCCTTGCCGTCCGGGGACCAGGCGGGGTTGAATCCCATGTCGGCCACGCGGTGCACCGACTCGCCGGTGGCTCCCATGACGAAGATCCCTTTGCCCTCCCGTTCCGACCGGAAGGCGATCTCCTGTCCGTCCGGAGAGAAGGCGGGGGCCCCGTCGTCCTCCTTCGAGTCCGGCGTGAGATCGACGGTGTTCTCCCCGCCCACGCGCTGCAGGAAGATGTCGCTCTGGTCTCCGCTCGGTGAGCTGACGTAGACGAACGAGCGTCCGTCGGGCGAGAGGCTCGGCATCGATTCGGAGCCCCGGGAGAAGGTCAGCCGCGTGAACTGGACGGTGGCGGGGACGGCGGCCGCGCGTCCGGCGCCGGGAGCGAGGGCGCGTCCGAGGAAGAACGCCCCGACAGCGGCGGCGGCGATCAATACGGGAGCCAGGAGCCCCGTCCGGCGCCGCGCGGGAGCGGTGGACGCCGCGGCGGCGGGGGAGAGGCCGCTCCCCGAGGAGCCCTCCGCCGCCTCCAGCGCGAAGGCCAGGTCCCGCGCCGACTGGAAGCGCTGCTCGCGCTCCTTCTCGAGACAGCGCCGGACGATCCGCTCGAGCGCCGGGGAGATGCTCCCTGAGTCCCGCGCCATCTCCGGCGGCTCGGCGTTGAGGATGGCGTTCATCGTCTCGACGGCGGAACCACGGCGGAAAGCGCCGCGCCCGGTGAGCATCTCGTAGAGGATCGCGCCGAAGGAGAAGATGTCCGAGCGATGGTCGGCGGGATGGCCGCGGACCTGCTCGGGGGACATGTAGCCGGCCGTCCCCATCACCGTGCCCGGAGTGGTCTCCATCTCGGCCGTGAGCTTCTGACTTCCGTCCGCGCCCAATGGACCGGAGAGCTTGGCGAGGCCGAAGTCCAGGATCTTGACGCGCCCGTCGCGCGTGAGGAAGATGTTCTCGGGCTTGAGGTCGCGGTGGACGATCTGCTTGTCGTGCGCGGCGGCGAGACCGCTCGCGATCCCCGCGCCGTACTCCACCACCTTGCGGGCGGGGAGTGCGCGCCCGGCGGCAGGTGTGGGGGCGCCGGACGAGGGCGACGACGACGCCGGCGCATACGTCGTCGGATCGGCTGGGCCCCCTCCGGCTCCGGCGCCCGCGCCCGCCCCCGACGAGAGCCGTTCGCGCGAACGGGAGCTGGCGAGCGCGGGATCGGACAGCTTCGCGCGGAGCGTCTCCCCCTCGAGCAGCTCCATCACGATGTAGGGGGATCCGTCGTGGGTCCCCAGCTCGTGGATCGTCACCAGGTTGGGATGGTTCAGGGCGCCGGTGGCGCGCGCCTCCCGCTCGAAGCGCTGCAGGCGGTCCGCGTCTCTCGCGAAGCTGAGGGGGAGGACCTTGATGGCCACGTCCCGCCCGATGCGCGGGTCGCGGCCGCGGTAGACCTCTCCCATCCCGCCCGAACCGAGAGCGCCGGCGATCTCGTAGGGACCGAGGCGGGTTCCGGGAGCGAGGCTCATCGAG
>Ga0207644_10000306_pt1 | contig 31833 bp, 28 predicted proteins | sample KBSS73metaG_FD_184326 | JGI IMG/M metagenome (GOLD analysis project Ga0207644, IMG submission 184326) | Switchgrass rhizosphere microbial communities from Kellogg Biological Station, Michigan, USA - KBS S7-3 metaG (SPAdes) (version 2) | ecosystem: Host-associated > Plants > Roots > Rhizosphere... | reverse complement strand
GTCCGGCTCGTTGTAATAGCCGGTGTGGTCGCCGAACGGGCCTTCGAGCGCGTGCAGGTAGCCGCCGATCGCGCGCGTCGGCACGCCGTGCTCGCTGATCCCGCTGAAGCCCGGCTCGGCGACCGGAATGTGGCCTTCGAAGACGAACTCGGCGCTCGCCGGCACCTGCAGCGAGACCCCCGCATCCCCGATCGCGCAGTCGGTCACTTCGGTCCGGCTGCCGCGCAGGAGCCCCGCGAACTGGTACTCCGAGAGGGTGTCGGGAACAGGAGTGACGGCGCCGAGCATCGTCGCCGGGTCGGCACCGAGCGCCACTGCGATCGGGAAGGGCCGGCCCGGGCGCGCCGCAGCGAACTCGCGGAAGTCGAGCGCACCACCGCGGTGGGCGAGCCAGCGCATGATCACTTGCCGGCGGCCGATCACCTGCTGGCGATAGATGCCCAGGTTCTGGCGCAGGCGCGAGCCCGGGCCGCCTTGCGGCCCGCGCGTGACGACCAGGCCCCAGGTGATCAGCGGCCCGGCGTCGTCGGGCCAGCAGGTCTGCACCGGCAGGCGCCCCAGGTCGATCTCGGCGACCGGCACATCGACCTCGCGGCACGCGGGCCGGGACGCCGTGACGGGCCGCATCGTCCACAGCGTCTTCGCCATCTGTAACAGCCGGCCGGTGTCACGCAGGCCTTTCGGGGGCTCCGGCTCCTTCAGGTTGGCGAGGACGACGCCGATGTCGCGCAGTCCGCTCACCTCTGTCGCGCCCATCGCTTTCGCGACCCGCGCCGTGGTGCCGAAGAGATTGGCCAGCACCGGAATTGTGTAACCGACCGGGTTTTCGAAAAGTAGTGCCGGGCCGTGCCGACGAAGGGTGAAGTCACCGACCGCTGTCATCTCGAGCCGCGTGGAGACTGGCTCTCCCACCCGGACGAGGTCGCTCTCCGCCTCCAGCGAACGCAAGAAATGACGCAGATCCGAATATTCCATACGAAATCGCTATAAGAGGTGCCAGGACAAGTGTTGACCAGGAATTAAAGCGATTCCTAGAATCGCGCCGTTTTCGCGGCCGCCATGCCTTCCGGCGCGGCATTTGCCCAAAAGCGCTTCGGGTCTCTGTGTCTGCCCGGATCATTCGAATTATCGCCGTGCCCCGGTGGTCGCCTCTGGCGCGGCCGGCGCGGCGTTCGAAACGGAATCGAGAGCCATGACTTCACTGACGCAGCTTTTCACCGCCGCCCGCACCTGGCAGAACGCAGTCGTTCGTTCGGGCGCGGTGTTCCTGAGCGATGCCGGCCACGGCCTGCTCGAGGTCGCCCACAACTCGCTCGCCCTGTTCGGCCTGCTGGTGGTCGGGGCCGCGCTGTTCGCGTCGAGCAAGCCCGAAGTCCGCCACGCCCTCGAGACGCAGACCTTGAGCTGGCTCCAGGCTCGCCATGACGCCCGCCTGCAAGCGGCCGCCGACCCGAATGCCGAGCCCGACCTGGGCGAACCCGACGCGATCCAGCGCGCGACTGCTTCCGATCCCCGCGATCTCAGCCGTGCCCAGGCCTCCGTGGCGCTCTGGCTGTCGCGCCGCTATCACGTGGCTCCGGAGCCGGTCAGCCGACTGGTCCAGGAAGCCTGGACGGTCGGCGCGCTGGTCGACCTCGACCCGACCCTGATCCTGGCCGTGATGGCGGTCGAATCGAGCTTCAATCCCTTTGCCCAGAGCCCGGTCGGCGCGCAGGGGCTGATGCAGGTGATGACCAAGGTTCACGACGACAAGTACGAGGCATTCGGCGGCAGCCACGCCGCATTCGACCCGATCACCAACCTGCGCGTCGGCGTCCAGGTGCTGAAGGAATGCATCCGCCGCGCCGGAAGCCTCGAGGCGGGGCTGCGCTCCTACGTGGGCTCCGCCAACTCGGGCGAGGACGGCGGCTACGCCGACAAGGTCCTCGCCCAGCAGAGCATCCTTCGTCTGGTCGCCAGCGGTGGCAAGGTGCGCACGCCGACGCCGGCCGCGCCGCCCGCCAAGTCACGTGCGATGACCGAGGCGATCGCCCCCGCACCGATCGCCGATCCGCACCCGGTCACGCCGTCGGATCAGGCACCGTCGCCCGAGAAGATCGCGCTTCTGAACTGAGGGCTCACCGGCGGTCCTCGTCCAGGACCCGCCGTCGCCGCTCCGCGGATTGACGCGCACCACCACGCACCGAACGGTCCACGCGCCGAGTCGCCCGTTCGGCTGAGCGGCTCACGCCGCGACCCGCTCCGCTACACTGACATCGCCGTGCGACTGGCGATGCGGCTCCCGCGAGGAGCCCGAGGTGGGTCACCACCGGGAAGCACGGTCGGCACCTGCGTCGCTCGTGTCGGTCGAGCCGTTCGCCTGGGCCGCCCCGCGAGCCGTCGCACTCGATTCGCGCGGATTGCCTTGAAGGACGGCCTCTCATGTTCGATCGCACCACTTCCACCCTGGCCCATGTCGATCCGGAGATTGCCGCGGCAATCGCTGCCGAGAACCGGCGCCAGGAAGAGCACATCGAGCTGATCGCCTCGGAGAACTATGCTTCTCCGGCGGTGATGGCGGCGCAGGGAAGCCAGCTCACCAACAAGTACGCCGAAGGCTATCCCGGCAAGCGCTATTACGGCGGCTGCGAGTTCGTCGACGTCGTCGAGCAGCTCGCCATCGATCGCGTCAAGAAGCTGTTCGGGGCGGAGTACGCGAACGTGCAGGCCAACTCGGGCTCGCAGGCCAACCAGGCGGTGCTCTTCGGCCTGATCCAGCCCGGCGACACGATCATGGGAATGAGCCTCGCCGAAGGCGGCCACCTGACCCATGGCATGGCGCTCAACATGAGCGGCAAGTGGTTCAAGGTCGTGAGCTACGGGCTCACGGCGGCCGAGGAGATCGACTACGACGCGATGGAGCGGCTGGCCCACGAGACCCGGCCGAAGCTCATCATCGCCGGCGCCTCTGCCTACAGCCTGAAGATCGACTTCGCGCGCTTCGCGCAGGTCGCCAAGGACGTCGGCGCCTGGTTCATGGTCGACATGGCGCATTACGCCGGGCTGATCGCCGCCGGCATCTATCCGAACCCGCTGCCGCACGCCCACGTCGTCACGTCGACGACGCACAAGAGCCTGCGCGGCCCGCGCGGCGGCATCGTCCTGATGAACGACGAGGCGATCGCCAAGAAGATCAACAGCGCGATCTTCCCCGGCATCCAGGGCGGGCCGCTGATGCACGTGATCGCCGCCAAGGCGGTGGCGTTCCAGGAAGCGCTCGCTCCCGAGTTCAAGACCTATCAACAGCAGGTCGCCAAGAACGCGGTCGTCCTCGCCGACACCCTGATCGAGCGTGGCCTGCGCATCGTCAGCGGGCACACGGAGAGCCACGTCATGCTCGTCGATCTGCGCCCGAAGGGGATCACCGGCAAGGACGCGGAAACGGTGCTGCAGTCCGCCCACATGACGTGCAACAAGAACGGCATCCCGAACGACCCGCAGAAGCCGATGGTGACGAGCGGGATCCGCCTCGGCACGCCGGCGCTGACGACGCGCGGCTTCGGCGAGAGCGAGGCGCGCCAGACGGCGCACCTGATCGCCGACGTGCTCGATCGGCCGAACGACGAGGCCCACATCGCGGCGGTGCGCGCCAAGGTCGCGACGCTGACGCGCGACTTCCCGGTCTATCGCTAGCGCGCGCCGATGCGCTGCCCTTTCTGTAGCCACGAAGACACGCAGGTCGTCGAGACGCGCGATTCCGACGAGGGCGACGTCGTGCGCCGGCGCCGGCGCTGCCAGAGCTGCGACAAGCGCTTCACCACCTACGAGCACGCCGAGATCGCGCTGCCGTCGGTGGTGAAGAAGGACGGCAGGCGCGCCGAGTTCGACGCCGCGAAGCTGCGCGCGTCGATGATCCTGGCCCTGCGCAAGCGCCCGGTCAGCGTCGAGCAGATCGACGCGGCGATCGAGCGCATCCAGGACAAGCTCCTCAACAGCGGCGCCAAGGAAGTGCTCTCCGCCAAGATCGGCGAGCACGTCATGCGCGAGCTGAAGCGGATCGACAAGGTCGCGTACGTTCGCTTCGCCTCGGTCTATCGCAGCTTCGAGGACGTCAACGAGTTCCGGGCGCTGATCCGCGACATCTGACCGCTCCCCCCGAGGGCCCCCGGCGTTTCCCCTCCCGAGGGATCGCCAGCGAAGCACCGCGTTTCTACAGTGCCTCGCATGGCAACGAGGCACGACGCGAACGACACCGGCAACCGCCGGCAGCAGGGACTGACGCTGCTCGAGCTCGCGATCGTCGTCGCCATCGCGGCGATCCTCGCCGCCGCCGCGGTGCCTTCGTTCACGGCGCTGATCGAGGCGCGCCGTCTCGACGGCGCGGCGACACGGCTGGCCGCCGACATCCAGTTCGTCCGCGGCGAGGCGATCGCGCGCAATCGATCGCTTCGTCTCAGCGTCCTCGCCGGCACCGGCGCGAGCTGCTGGATCGTGCACAGCGGCGCTCCGGCCGACTGCCGCTGCAGCGTCGCCGACGGCGCGGTGTGCGGCGGCGACGCGCACGCGGTCAAGGGCGTCGCGCTGGCAGCGGCCGAACGCGTGGGCGTCACCGGCAACGTCGGGTCGATCGTCTTCGACCCGCTCCACGGGACCAGCACGCCGACCGGGACGCTGCGCCTGACGAGCGCGCGTGGCCGCGCCGTCCACCACACCGTCAACGTCGTCGGCCGGGTGCGCTCCTGCTCTCCCGAAGGCGCCGTTCCCGGCTATCCGCCCTGCTGACCCCACGAAGGACTTGCATGACGACGACCTATCGCACAACGCCTGCGCAGCCCCCTCGCCGCGCCGGACGCAACGCCGGCTTCACGTTGATCGAAACGCTCGTCACGGTCGGGATTGCGGCCGTGCTCTCGAGCTTCGCCTACCCGAGCCTCGAGGGGCAGGTGCTGCGCGCGCGGCGAGCCGATGCACTGGTCGCGTTGCTGCAGGCGCAGCTCGCCCAGGAACAATTCCGCTCCAACAACGCAAGCTACGGCACCCTTGTCGAGGCCGGCCTGCGACCGACGTCGCCGGGCGGGCACTACCGCATTGACGTCGTCGCCCACAGCGCCTTCGGCTACGAACTTCTTGCCGGCGCCGTCGCCGGTCAGGCGCGCGACGCGAGGTGCCGCTACCTGCGCCTGGCAGTGGTCGACTCGGCGCTGACCTACGCTTCCGGCAGCGACACGACGACGGCCAACGCGGCCGACGCCAACCGCCTCTGCTGGAGCCGGTGATGACTCGCGCTGCACACGCGGGCGTTTCGATGGTCGAGCTGCTGGTTGCAACGGCGATCGGGCTGATCGTCGTCGCCGCTGCCGGCAGCGTCGTCGCCGCGAATCAGGTGTCAACGCGGCGCGTCCAGATCGAGGCTCGACTGATGCAGGACCTGCGTGGCGCCGCCGAGCTGGTCGGACGCGACCTGCGTCGCGCCGGCCAATGGGCCGCGGCGGCATCCGGCGTTCGACTCGGCGACGCGATCGGCACCGTCAATCCTCACATCGAGATCGCTCCCGCGAACGTCGCCGCCAGCGCGGTCGCGCTGAGCTTTTCCACCGACTCGGGCGTGCCCGACGCCGTCGACGACAGCGAGCGGTTCGGCTCTCGACTGCGCGCCGGCGCGATCGAGATTCAGCTCGGCGCGCGCAACTGGCAGGCGCTCAGCGATCCGCAGACGCTCGTGGTGACGGGCGTTCAGCGTCGTCCCGCGCGTCGACGAAGTCGAGCTGTCGACGTTCTGCGCCGTACCGTGCGCGGCCGGCAGCCTCACCTGCCCGCCACGCCAGCAGATTCGCGGCTATGCGATCAACGTAGCCGGACATGCCGCGGCCGATCCCGGTATCACACGCTCGCTGCGCAGCAGCGTCCGTGTCCGCAACGACAGCGTCGTCGGCAGCTGCGAGGCGTGACCGCCATGTCGAAACGCTCGCGCCAGCGCGGTGTCGCCGCCGTCTTCGTCAGCGTCATGCTGTGCTTCGCGATGGTGCTCGCGGTCGTGGTCGCGCATCGCAACGTCCTCGTCGAAGAGCAGCGCTCGGCCAACGAGCTTCGTGCCGGCGCTTCGTTCGCCGCCGCCGAAGCGGACTCGAGTGGGCGCTGGCGCGAATCAACGACTTCACGCGAATCGGCGTCGACTGCCTGCCCGGCGCCGACGCCGCGGCACGCTCGTTTCGCGAGAGGATGGTGCGAATCGACGTTGCCGACGGCAGCGTCGAGCCGCTGCGCTGGGACGACGCCGGCACGCCGGCCGCGCTGCAGGCCGCCTGCGTGCGAGACGCCGGCGGCTGGCGTTGCAGCTGCCCCACGAGCGGGCGCCCGAGCCTGCCGGCGACGCGCGCCGGCGTGGTCGCGCCCGCATTCGTCGTCGAGCTCGCGCCCTCGACTCGCGCCGACATCGTTCGCGTCGTCTCGACAGGCTGCACCCGCGCCGGCAGCAGCGCCAATATCTGCGCCGCGAGCGCCGACGCTGGACACGAAGCGACATCTCGCCTCGACGCAGCATGGGCCTTGCTGCCGGTGTTGCGCGCACTGCCGACGGCGGCGCTGACGGTTCGCGGCGACGTCGATGTCGGCGCGGCGTCGCTCGGCGTTCACCACGTCGACGGCGCCGCCGGCGCGCTCGCCCTCCATGCCGGCGGCCGCGTCGCCGCGCCGGCGCTGCGAATCAGCGCGCCGCCCGGCGCCTCGGTCGCCGCGTCGCTGGCGTCGGGCGACATCGCCCTGCACGCGCTTCCTGTCGATCGCTTCTTCGCCCGCTATTTCGGCATGGGAGCAGCCGCCTGGGCGGCACGGCCGGGGACACGCCGGGTCGTCTGCGCAAGCGACTGCGCCGCCGCGATCCTCGAAGCGATCGCTGCCGGCGCGCGCCTCCTCGTCATCGACGGCGACGCGAGGATCGCCGGCCCCGCCGAGTTCGGCAGCGCCGAGGATCCCGTCGCCCTGGTCGCCGTCGGATCGCTTCGCCTGTCGGGCGAGATCGCCGTCCATGGCGTCATCCACACGGCATCAATCGAGTGGAACGACGTCGTCGCAGGGGGCGCGCTCGTGCGAGGCGCCACTCTCGTCGGCAACGACTACCGCGGCACCGGCGCGGTCGACTTCGTCCGCGATGAGGCCGTGCTCGCTCGCGTCGCCGCGGCGAGCGGCAGCTTCGTTCGCGTCAACGGCAGCTGGAAGGACTTCTGACCGTGCGCTCGGCTCGGTCATCCATTCTCGCGTCGCGGCGCCAGCGTGGCATCAGCATCGCCGAATCGCTCGTGGCCTTCGTCGTCGCCGCCGGAACCGCGGCCGCCGCCCAGCTGCAGAGCCGGTTGCACCTCGCCGGCGACGTCGCCCGCGAGCGCTCGGAGGCGCTGCGAATCGGCGCCGACGCGATCGAGGAGATGCGCTCGTTCGTCGCGCTCGACGCCAGCGCCTCCGAGCGGACCTACGCGGCGATCGCGAGCGGCGAGTCGTCGATCGATGCGTCGTCCACGTCGTCAGCGTCGTCGGCGTCTTCGCCACGAGGCAGCTATCGGATCGAGCGTCGCATCGACGATGCCGGCTTCGCCGCCACCAAGTCGGCGCGCGTCAATGTGCGGTGGGACGATCGAAGCGGCAATGCGCACGACGTCGTCCTCGACTCGTTCATCGCCGCCGTCGCGCCGGCATATTCGGGCTCGCTCCGCCTCGGCGTCGGTAGCATCAGCGCGGCCGCGCGTGGCGCCGCCGACCGAGCGCCCGGCGTGCCGCTCACCGCTCGCAATCTGGGCGATGGCCGCAGCGCGTGGAAGCCGGTCGAGGGCGGCACGACCGCGCTGGGGTTCGACAACCGCAGCGGCGCCGTCGTCGGTCGCTGCGACGGTGTCGCGACGACGGCGGCGACACGCGACCTGTCGTCGGCGTCGCTCGCAACTTGCATGAGCGGACGCTGGCTGCTCGTGGCCGGAACGATCCGGTTCTCGTCGGCGGCGCCGCCGAGCTCGCTCGCCGCCTCTGATGCGCCGTTCCCCACCCGCGTCGCAATCACGCTGCGCAACGGCGCCTATCCGGCTCCGGCGGCGTGCTTCAGCGAAGCGAGGAAGACCTCGCGCTCGGTCGTCGAGGGCAGCCTGGAGATCGTCGACGTCCCGCTCGACGCGGACGCCGGCGCCGCGGGCGCGGCCGACGTGAATGACGGCGGCGATCGCTTCATCGCCTGGCACTGCATCGTCGCGCCTCGCGCCGACGGTCGCTGGTCGGGTCGGATCGAGCTCATCGCCGAAGGCTGGACGATCGGCAGTAGCGGCGCGACGCGCCGCGTCTGTCGCTACCTCAGCAACGCCGGCGCGATCGATGCGAACATCGCGACTGGCGGCGACGACATCGATGTCTCCGCCGCCCTGATCGGGCGGAATTTTCTCGTCGTCCGCGGCAGCGAAAGCTGCCCGTCCGAAACGCGCACTGCACGCACCGAGCCGCATCAGCCTTGATTGAAGAGGAAGCCGCGAGGCGAACACCATGACCGAAGCGCCCCGGGCCGTGTCGCCGGAAATGCGCGAGGCGCTCGCGCTCGCCGACGACGCCGTCGGCGTCTGCGAGCCGAACCCGCGCGTCGGCTGCGTCATCGTTGCCGCCGACGGTCGAGTCGCCGGCCGCGGCCGCACGCAGGAAGCAGGCGCCGCCCACGCCGAGGTGATGGCGCTGCGCGACGCCGCCGCGCGCGGCGTCGACGTCCGCGGCGCAACCGTCCACGTCACGCTCGAGCCGTGCTCGCATCACGGCCGCACGCCGCCGTGCGCCGACGCGCTCGTCGCCGCCGGCGTCGGCCGCGTCGTCATCGCCCTGCGCGACCCGAACCCGCTCGTCTCCGGCCGCGGCGCGACTCGGCTCGCCGCTGCCGGCATCGCCGTCGAGTGGGGCGGCGGCGGCGCCGAGTCGCGCGAGCTCAACATCGGCTTCGTCGCGCGCATGGAGCGCGGTCGGCCGTGGCTGCGAATGAAGGCGGCCGTCTCGCTCGACGGCCGCAGCGCGCTCGCCGACGGCACGAGCCAGTGGATCACCGGCGCCGCCGCGCGCGCCGACGGCCACGCCTGGCGACGTCGCGCCGGCGCGCTGCTCACCGGCGTCGGCACCGTGCGCGAGGACGACCCGCGCCTCGACGTCCGCCTCGTCGCGACCGCTCGCCAGCCGCTGCGCGTGATCGTCGACTCGCGCCTCGAGACGCCGGCGACGGCGCGGATCGTCGCGCCGCCCGGCAGCGCCCTCGTCTATGCCGCGGTCGACGATGCGGCGCGCCGGCGCGCGCTCGAGCAACGCGGCGTCGAGGTCGCGCTGCTGCCGGCGGCCAACGGCAAGGTCGACTTGGCGGCGATGCTCGCCGACCTCGGCCGGCGCGAGATCAACGAGCTGCACGTCGAGGCGGGCGAGAAGCTGAACGCATCGCTGCTTGCGGCGGGGCTCGTCGACGAGCTGCTCGTCTATGTCGCGCCGCGCCTGGTCGGTCCGGGCCGCGACTTGGCGGCGCTTACGCCGGTCGCCCGCCTCGACGAGGCGCTCGGCTTCTCGTTCACCGCCGTCGACCGCATCGGCGACGATCTGCGATTGCGCTTGCGGCCGACCAGCGCCGCGCGCGCGGCCTGAGAGCGCGCTTCGGGAGCCCGACTGCGCGCGCCGTCGAACTCCGAGCCCCCGATCCGGCGTGACCCCGGCGCCGGTGTCGTCACTCCTGCACGATGCCGTCCCCCCGCGGCCTCCCGCGGCGTCGTGACGCCTGCGCGACCCCGTCGACGATCCGCGAAGCCGACAATCGGCGCATGTTCACCGGCATCGTCAGCGCCATTGGTCGGATCGTCGACGTCCGCCCCCTCGGCAGCGACGCGGCGTTCGGCAATGCGCTGACCGTCGAGGTGCCGGCCGGCTGGCTCGGCAGCACCGCGATCGGCGACAGCATCGCCCTCGCCGGCGCCTGCATGACGGTCGTCTCGATCGACGCCGCGCGCGATCGCTTCCAGGTCGAGGTCTCGGCCGAGAGCCTCGCCGCGACGCGCGGCCTCGACGCGGCCGGCGACGTCAACCTCGAGAAGGCGCTGCGCGCCGGCGACCGGCTCGACGGCCATCTCGTCAGCGGCCACGTCGACGGCGTCGGCACGGTGACCCTGTTCGAGCGCGCCGGCGAGTCGTGGCAGCTGCGCGTCGCGGCGCCGCGGCCGCTGGCACGCTTCTTCGCGCAGAAGGGCTCGGTCGCCGTCGACGGCGTCAGCCTCACCGTCAATCGCGTCGTCGACAGCGACGCCGATTGCGAATTCAGCGTCAACCTGATCCCGCACACCGTCCAGCACACGACCATGCGCGGCCTCGCCGCCGGACGCCAGGTCAACCTCGAGGTCGATCCGATCGCACGCTACGTCGAGCGCATGCTCGCGGCGAGCGCCGCTTGACCATTGCGCCCGACCCGCCCCCGCCTGCCACCTACAATTTCAGCCATGTCGATCGCACCGATTCCCGAGCTCGTCGCCGAGCTCGCCGCCGGCCGGATGGTCATCCTGGTCGACGAGGAAGACCGCGAGAACGAGGGCGACCTGGTCCTCGCCGCCGACCACGTCACGCCTGAAGCGATCAACTTCATGGCGCGCTTCGCGCGCGGCCTGATCTGCCTGACGCTGACGCGCGAGCGCTGCGAGCGCCTGCAGCTGCCGCCGATGACGGCGAAGAACGGCGCCCAGCACGGCACCGCGTTCACGGTCTCGATCGAGGCGGCGACCGGCGTCACGACCGGCATCTCGGCCGCCGACCGCGCCCGCACGGTGCAGGCCGCGGTGCGGAAGGACGCCAAGCCGAGCGACCTAGTCCAGCCTGGCCACATCTTCCCGCTCCAGGCGCAGGACGGCGGAGTCCTCATGCGCGCCGGCCACACCGAGGCCGGCTGCGATCTCGCGGCGATGGCCGGCCTGGCTCCCGCGGCGGTGATCTGCGAGGTCATGAACGAGGACGGCACGATGGCGCGCCTCCCCGACCTGATGGCATTCGCCGCGCAGCACGGCCTCAAGATCGGCACGATCGCCAGCCTGATCGAGCACCGCAGCCGCAACGAATCGCTGATCGAGCGCACCGGCTCGCGCAAGATGCTGACCCAGCAGGGCGAATTCACCTGCACCGCGTACCGCGACCGCGCCGGCGGCGTTCATCTCGCGCTCACGCACGGCCGCTGGGCGGCGAGCGACGAGGTCATGGTCCGCGTCCACGAGCCGCTGTCGGTGCTCGACCTGCTCGACGCCGGCCCCGGCGACCACTCCTGGCCGCTGCCGCGCGCGCTCGCGGCGCTGCAGCGAAGCGAGCGCGGCGTCGCCGTCCTCCTCAACTGCGGCGAGGACGCCGCCGCGCTGCTGCCGCGCGCGCTCGTCAAGAGCCGCGGCGCGCGCCAGCCTTCGCTGCCGATGGACCTGCGCACCTACGGAATCGGCGCGCAGATCCTGCGCGACCTCGGCGTCGCCCGGATGAAGCTGCTCGGCAGCCCGCGGCGCATGCCGAGCCTGTTCGGCTACGGCCTCGAGGTCACCGGCTATCTCGCCGACGAGCCCGTCGCCGCGCCCACGTCGGTCGCGCATGCGCAACGCTGAACGCGGCGCGCCGCAGCGCCTCGACGGCCGCGACCTGCGCATCGGCATCGTCCGGGCGCGCTTCAACGCCGAGCTCACCGACGCGGTCGCTCGCGCCTGCCACGCCGAGCTGCTCGCGCTCGGCGTCGCGCCACCCGACATCACCGAGGTCAGCGTCCCCGGCGCGCTCGAGATCGGCGCGGCGCTGAACGCCCTCGCCGACGCCGACGAGCACGACGCGCTGGTCGCGATCGGCTGCGTCATCCGCGGCGAGACCTACCACTTCGAGCTCGTCGCCAACGAGAGCGCGGCGGCGGTCACCCGCGTCGGCATCGATCACGGCATCGCCATCGCCAACGCGATCCTGACCTGCGACACGCCGGCGCAGGCGCAGGCGCGCGCCGACGAGAAGGGCCGCGACGCCGCGCGCGTCGCCGTCGAGATGGCGAACCTGCTCGACGAGCTGTCGTGAATCCCGACGACGACGCGGTCGCGGCCGGGCCCCGGCCCGCTGCCAAGCCTGGCCGCGACGCCTCGAGACGCAGCGGAGCGGCCCGGGCCGCGAAGCGTGGCAGCACCGTCAAGTCGGCGCGGCGCAAGGCGCGCGAGTTCGCGCTCCAGGGCCTCTACGAATGGCTCCTCAACGGCGCCGACGCCGGCGTCGTCGATGCGCACGTGCGCGAGCAGGAAGGCTTCGAGAAGTGCGATGTCGCCTACTTCGACCTCCTCCTGCACGGCGTCATCCGCGAGGCGGTGGCGATCGACGCCACCATCGCCGCGCACATCGATCGCAAGGCCGAGCTCCTTTCGCCGGTCGAGCATGCCGCCCTCATGATCGGCAGCTATGAGCTCATGCGCTGCATCGAGGTCCCGTACAAGGTCGCGATCAACGAGGCGGTCGAGCTGGCGAAAAGCTTCGGTGGCACCGACGGCCACAAGTACGTCAACGGCGTCCTCGACAAGGCCGCCGCCGGGCTGCGCCGCGTCGAGGTCGAGGCCGCGCGCGAGTCGCGCGGCTGACCGCCCGCGCACTTCGCCGCGACACCGTTGTGGCGCGGCCGCGGCACCGCTGCGGCACACCTTCGGTCATTGGTGAGCTTGTGTTACGAACGTAGGCTGCCGAGCGTTTTTCACGGTCCCGCGCGGTGAGCGTCACTTAAGCTGACGCAGTGAGCAGCACGCCCCCGCCTGCAAGTCCTTCCGCCGATTCCGAGCCCGCGCCGACGCCCACGGTTCCCGTCGCGCTCTGGAGCGATTCAGATCCGCCGCCGGTGCTCGGCGCGTCGCCGGTCGCGTTCGCCGGCCTCGTCGCGACGCCTGCCGATCGCGTCATGCCGACGATCGGCCACATCGGCCGCTACGCGCTCAAGTACCAGCTCGGCGAAGGCGGCCTCGGCACCGTGTTCGCGGCGCACGACCCGCTGCTGTCGCGCCTGATCGCGGTCAAGACGCTCAACGTCCAGGTCGCCGAGGAAGAGCGCGAGTCGTTCAACACGCTGTTCCTGAACGAAGCGCGCGCCGCCGGCGGACTCAGCCATCCGCACATCGTCACCGTCTTCGACGCCGGCATCAGCGACGAGCGCGCCTACATCGCGATGGAACTGCTCAAGGGACGCGACCTGCGCCAGCTGCGCCAGGAAGGCTGGCGCTCGACGCCGGCGCAGGCCGCGCTCATCATCCGCCGCGTCGCCGACGCGCTCGCCTTCGCGCATTCGAAGGGCGTGATCCATCGCGACATCAAGCCGGCCAACATCTTCATGGTCGGGCGAACCCAGCCGCGCGTGCTCGACTTCGGCATCGCCCGCGTCGCGCATCGGCAGGACGGCAACAACGATCCGCACTCGGGCGCCGGGTCGCCGTACTACATGGCGCCCGAGCAGGTCCGGCGCGAGAGCGCGGACCGCCGCGCCGACGTCTTCTCGCTCGGCGTCGTCCTCTACGAGCTGCTCACCGACGTCAAGCCGTTCCGCGGCGGGTCGCTGACCGAGATCCGCGACGCCGTGCTCCACCACGAGCCGCCGCTCGCGAGCAAGGTCGAGCCGAATGTGCCGAAGGCGCTGGCGGCGATCGCCGCCCGCGCGATGGCCAAGGACCCGGAGCAACGCTTTCGTTCGGCGCGCTCGTTCGCGCGCGAGTTGCGCCAGTGGCTCGACGACAACCCGGCAAGCGCCGACGGCGAGAAGACGCTGCCCGCGCCGCCGCCGCCGACGCGCAGCCGCTTCGTGCTCGGCGCCGCCCTCGCGGCCGTCGTCGCCGCCACGGTGGCGGCGATCGCGACGTGGGCGCTGCTCGCTCCCGCAGCGCCGGCGCTGGCGGAAGGCGGCGCCGGCCCCGGCGAAGCCCGCGCGACGACGCCGACTGCGGCCGACGCGAACGCGACGACGACCCCGACGCTGCCCGCGGCCACGGCGGCACCGCTCGCCGCCACGCCAGCCGCGCCGGCGCCGATCGACACCGCTGCAGCCGCCGCGGCCGATGGTTCCGCGGCGCCGGCGGCGACCGCCACCTCCGCGCTGTCGCCGCCCGGCGCGACGAGCGTCACGGCGATCGGTTCGAGTGCGGATCCCGCGTCGCCGGCAGGATCGACGCAGGGCGCTGCCGCGGCACCCGCGACACCGAGCGCGACGACCACGCCGCCGGCGGTGCCCACCGCCTCGCTGGCGCCGGCGATCAAGCCGGGCAACGCCGCCGCGACAGCGCCGACGACCACCGCCGCGCCCGGACGCGAATCGATCAAGGACCGACGCGCGCGCGAAAGCCGCGAGCGCGACACCAGAGAGCGCGACGCGCGCGCCGCCGCCAACCTCGTCGCGCCCGCGACCGGCACGGTCCGGATCGCGATCAGCCCGTGGGGCCTGGTCGAGGTCGACGGCGCGTCGTCGGGCGCGGCGCCGCCGATCACCGAGCTGACGCTCGCCGAAGGCCGGCACCAGATCGTCATCCGCAACGGCGACAACGCGCCGTTCACCACGTCCGTGAACGTGATCGCCGGGCAGACGATCTCCGTGCGGCACAAGTTCGGCTCGTGACGCTGCGCCTGCGGCTCGCGATAGCATCGGCCGCGTGTCTGGTCGCTGCGTGCGTCCAGGCGCCGCCGGCCCCGGTCGGGCTGCTCGACGTCAGCTCGCGGCCGGCGGAGAGAGCCCTGCTGGCCGGCCTGAAGGCCTATGACGACGCTCAATACGACTCCGCCGACCGACTCTTCCGCGAGGCCCTCGCCACCGGACTGGTGTCGCCACGCGACCGGGCGGAGGCGCACAAGCGGCTCGCCTTCATGCATTGCGCCGGAGGGCGCCTCGCCGAGTGCGACGCCGAGTTCAGGCTCGCCCGCCAGGCCGATCGCACCTTCGCCCTCGACAAGTCGGAGGCGGGTCATCCGGTCTGGGGCCCGGTCTACAAGAAGCTGCAGCCCTGAGCCGGCGGCCGCTTGGCCCGGCCGCGCGAGGGCGCGATGAGCCGCCGCGATGAAGAGGTGGCGTTCCGCATCGCGATGCGAATCTACTGGGAGGACACCGACGCCGCCGGCATCGTCTTCTACGCGAACTACCTGAAGTTCTTCGAGCGCGCGCGCACCGAGTGGCTGCGCAGCCTCGGCTTCGGCCAGGAAACGCTGCGTCGCGATGCCGGAATCGCCTTCGTCGTCAGCGACACCTCACTGCGTTATCGTCGGCCGGCGCGGCTCGACGACGTCATCGATGTCAGCGTCGCCGTCGTGCACCTCGGCCAGGCCAGCCTCGAGATCGCGCAGGAAGCGCGCCGTGCCGGCGAGCTGCTTGCCGAAGGGACGATCCGCATCGGCTGCGTCGAGCTCGGAACTTTCCGCCCCTGCCGAATCCCCAACGACATCCGCCTCTCAATTCATCGATGAACCAGGATTTCTCCATCGTCACGCTCGTCCTGCACGCGAGCATCGTCGTCCAGGTGGTGATGGCCGGGCTGATGATCGCGTCGCTCGCGAGCTGGACCGTCATCTTCGGCAAGCTGTTCGGACTGCGTCGCACCAAGGCCGCGAACGACGAGTTCGAGCGCGAGTTCTGGGCCGGCCGCAACCTCAACGACCTCTACGCCGACGCGACCCGGCACGTCGGCGAGGCACCGATGGAGCGGATCTTCGCGTCGGGAATGCGCGAGTTCTTCAAGCTGCGCGAGAAGCGCGTCATGGACACCGGCGCCCTCCTCGACGGCGCCCGCCGGGCGATGCGGGCGAGCTTCCAGCGTGAGCTCGACGCGATCGAGTCGAACCTCTCGTTCCTGGCCTCGGTCGGCTCGGTGTCGCCGTACGTCGGCCTGTTCGGCACCGTGTGGGGGATCATGCATGCGTTCATCGGCCTGTCGAACATGACCCAGGTGACGCTCGCCACGGTCGCGCCCGGGATCGCCGAGGCGCTGGTCGCGACCGCGATCGGTCTGTTCGCGGCGATCCCGGCGGTGATCGCCTACAACCGCTTCGCGCGCGACATCGACCGCATCGCCGGGCAGCTCGAGAGCTTCATCGAGGAGTTCTCGAACATCCTGCAGCGCAACGCCGGAGCGATGCCCGCGCCCGCGCCGTCGCCGACGGTCGTTCCGGTGACGCGCTAGGACCCGGGCGAACGACCCATGCCGGCCGTCATCCACCGCACCGCGCGGCGTCGAACGATCAGCGAGATCAACATGGTCCCGTTCATCGACGTCATGCTGGTGCTGCTCATCATCTTCATGGTGACGGCGCCGCTGATCACGGCCGGCGTCGTCGACCTGCCGAGCGTCGGCAAGGCGCGCCAGCGAAGCGAATCGCACGTCGTAGAGCTCGTCGTCGGCGCCGACGAGGCGCTGCGCCTGCGAGTCGACGGCAAGGACGCGCCGCCGCTCGCCCTCGCCGACGTGGCCGCGCGAGTCCGCGAGGCGCAGGGCGGCGTCGAGACGACGCCGGTCGTCATCTCCGCCGACCGCAATGTCCGCTACGAGTCGGTCGTCAAGGTGATGGACGCGCTGCAGCGCGCCGGCATCCAGCGCGTCGGCCTCTCGGTCAAGAGCCAGCGAAGCTGATGGGGGCGGCAGCCGGAAAACCGATGAGCGCACGGGCGGATCGTCTGAGCGACGCCACGCACGCATGCCGAGAGGGCGGCCGATGAACGCCGCCGTGCTCGAGCGCGACCTGTTCGCGCCTCGGCAGCCGGCCGGGATGCGCTCGGGCCTGGCCATGGCCCTCGTCGCCCACGCTCTCCTCATCATCGCTCTCGCCTGGAGCGTGAACTGGAAGGCGAGCGAGCCCGAGGGTGTCGTCGCCGAGCTCTGGTCGTCGCTGCCGCAGACGGCCGCGCCGCGCGCCGCGCCGCCCGAGTCCAAGCCCGCGCCCGTGGTCGAGCCGAAGCCGCCGCCGCCTCCTGCGCCGACCGTGCAGGCCAAGCCGCCGCCCGTCGTCAAGCCCGAGCCGGCGCCGCCGCCGCGCGCCGACGCCCAGATCGCGATCGAGCGCGCCGCGCGCGAGCAGGCGCGCCGCGAGGAGGCCGAACGCGAGGCGGCACGCCAGGCCGAGCTGCGCAAGCGCGAGGACGCCAGGCGCGAGGAAGCCAAGAGGATCGAGGCGAAGCGCGTCGAGGCTGAGCGCGAACGCGTCCTGCAGGAGCAGGCCGAGAAGAAGAAGCTCGCCGAGCAGGCGAAGAAGGACGAGGCGCGCCAGGCGGCGATCCGCGAGGCCAACCTGCGCAAGATGATGGCCCAGGCGGGGAGCAGCGACGATCCGGCGGCCGCGACCGGCAACGCGGCGCGGACCGCGGGTCCCTCGGCGAGCTACGCCGGCCGGATCAAGGCGCGCATCAGGCCGAACATCGTCCTCACCGCGACGATCGCCGGAAATCCGGCGGCGACGGTCGAGGTCCGGGTCGCGCCCGACGGCACGATCGTGTCGAGGAAGCTCGTGACGGGCAGCGGCGCGACGGCGTGGGACGAGACCGTACTGCGCGCGATCGACAAGACCGAGATGCTGCCGAAGGACATCGACGGCAGGGTGCCGCCGACGATCATCATCACCTTCCGCCCGAACGACTGACGGCCGGGCGCCCCGAGCCGGTCGTTGACGATCAGGGCTCGAGCGAGATACCGCTCACGTAGGCGACGCTCTTGCTCTGCGTGTTGTCGGAATCCGCGCCGATGACGACGCCGATGATCGGCGGCACGGTTCGGATCTCGTCGCTGAACAGCTTCAGGAAGTCGGCGCCGACCTCGCGCTTCTCGGCGACCCACTTGTTGAGGCGATCGGTCCCGGACTCGAGGACCATGTAGCGCTGGCGCCGCGTGAAGGCGTTGTCGAGCGTGGTTCCCGCGGGGAGCTTCGCGTCCCAGACGTAGCAGAGGGTCGCGGTCGGCACGAGGTTGGTCGTCTTGCTGCGCGCGAGCCGCAGCAGCTGGCGGTCGGTGAACGGCACGTTGTCCATCGGCATGTCGAAGACGACGCAGACCTTGACCGCGGTGTCGTCGCCGCTCTTCTCGCGCAGGTCGGCCGCCTCGATCATCTTCTCGACGCGCCACTGCCAGCTCAGCTGCGCCGGCGCGGCGATGTCCTTGACCGGATGGACGAGGTTGCCGTACGAGAGATCGGCTTCGATCTTGACGGCGCGCTTGCCGTCGATGTCGACGACGGAGAAGCGCGTGAACGGTTTGGTCTGCTGCGGCAGGCCGGAAACCTTCCACGGCGGCGGCGGGGCCCCCGTCGCGCCGGAGAACGGAGTCAGCAGTGGCTCGGCCTGCGCCGCGGTGCCGAACAGCGCCACGGCAGCGACGATCGCCCCGAGGCGGCAGGCAGCGCCGGAGCGTCGGCGCCGGGCGATCGAAACAAGGCGATGGGTCATCCGGCGATCATAGCCAAAGGGTCTTGAGCGACGCGATCAGAGCGAAGCAGCGGCCCGCGCGGCCTGGTCGTACAGCCCTGAAAGGACGCGCAGCAGCACGGCCAGGTCACCGATCTGGTGATTCAGCGTGCCGTCCGCCATGAGCGCGCTCATCAGGCACGACTCGCGGATCTGCCGATAGCGCTCGATGTGGTTGCGGCCGAGATCGGTGGCGGCGTAGGTGACCTCCTTGCCGTTGCGGCTCGACTGGACGACGCCGAGCGCCTGCAGCTTCTTCAGCGAGTAGTTGATGAGGTGCGTGTCCTCGACGTTCATGATGAAGCAGATGTCGGTCAGCCGCTTGTCGCGCGCGCGGTGGTTGACGTGGTGCAGCACCAGGACGTCGAGCGGCGTGAGCTCGCGCAGGCCCGCCGCCGACATGCAGTGGACGACCCAGCGCGAGAACGCATTGCTCGAGACGATCAGCCCGTACTCGAACTCGCTCAGCTCGGCGCTCTGCGGCGACATGAGATGCGCGGACGAGACGATCTTCTGCCGGCTGGCGTTCGGCTCGTCTTTCCGGGGACGCTTGGCTCGGGTCATATGGGTCCGCGAATTGCTAAGGGCACAAGCGGGATCGCAAGCAAGCGGATCCTCACGCGCTCTCCTGCTCGGCAGGAGGCGTCGCCAGTGTAGGACCGCCAGATCGTCAACGAAATGTCGACATTCAGGGGAAACGCTGATGGCTCGTTGTCGACGAACCCTTAACGTGCGTTTCACACGGTCTCGCTCGCCCGTGGCGCGCGTGCGCTCGCAAAGTGAGTCGATCGGCCCAGGAGAAAATCGATGAAGTCTGATGCCGTGCGGTCTCGACCCTTGCTGGCCCTGCTGTCCGCGTCAGCCGTGCTGGCCGCATGCGGTGGCAGCGACGACGACGACAACGCGGCGCCGGCGCCGCTGCCGACCGTCGCCTGCAGTTTCGACACCCCCGTGGCGCTGGCCTACGAAGAGCAGCGCCTGACGACGCCGCTGCCGAACACCGGAGCGAACGTCGTCGGCACCGACACGACGCCGATCGCCGACCGCATCGTCAAAGACACCGGCTTCGACACCTTCACCAGCGATTTCTCCGCGTCGCTGTGCGCCAGCGACGGCACGACGACGATCACTTCGTACCAAGGCGCCGTGGATCTGGTCAAGGCCAAAGGCGCTGCGCTCTGGCGCGGTGCGGTCGACCGCGTCCAGGGGCGCCGGCCGTCGCCGGCGACGAGCAAGCTGCCGAACAGCGACGACCGCATGCTCTACTGGACGCGCGTCCAGATGACCAAGGTGCTGCGCCAGTGGAAGCCCGCCTTCGCGATGACGCCGGCCCAGCTCACCGACCTGCAGCTGCAGTTCGAGCGCTCGTCGCGCGGCCAGTACGACATCAACCTGCCGGCGGGTGAAGCATCGCAGGGTCGCAAGTACCGCCGCATGATCATCAGCGGCTTCGATACGTTCACGCTCGGCACGCCGGGGACGCCGAACACGGGGCTGCGCAACGGCAACCCGTCGGGAGCGACGGCGCTCGAGATGGACGGCCGCGAGTTCACCCTCAGCGACGGCACGGTGCTCCACGTCGAGGCCTACATCCTGCCGGTGAGCTACGACCCGTTCAACCTCGGCATGCAGGAAGACACGCTAGGGCCCTGGTTCAAGCCCGGACCGATGCGGGTCGACGCCTCGATCACGATCAGCCAGGGCTCGGCCAACATCTTCAACCTCGAGCAGTTCAACGGGCGCTTCCACGGGCCCACGTCAGGCAACGACGGGATCATCTACTGCCCCGCGGGAACTCGCCTGCCGGGGCTCATCCTGCCGCTCGGCACCGTCACGGCGCCGGGGACGGCACCGATCTCGCTGCCGAACTCGGGCTGCGACGTCTATCCGCCGCAGCGCTGGCTGGGGTACGACGACACCACATGGATGAAGGATTTCCCGCCCCAGTTCACGCTGACGACCCTGCCGATTCCGTCGATGGTCACCGGTCACACCCAAACCGGAATTGCGCGCCCGCCGGGCGCGACGAGCGCCGGCACCGAAGGCTTCGACGTCACCTGGCACACCAACTTCGTCTACTTCCCGGCCTGCACCGATCCGGCGACGGTGACCGTGCCTTCCAACGGCGTCGTCAACCTGATGCCCGACGTATCGACGGTGCCGACGCCGAACGCGACCTGGTGCTCGCGTCAGGGCGGCGGCGGCGACTACCTCTCGAACGAGAGCGCGTACCGAAACACGTTGCTGCGCGACGTCTTCGGCCTCGACATCCCGGCCGGTCACATCCACGTCCCGGTGATGACCAACTTCTTCGGCGGCACGGCCAACACCGGCGGCGGCGTGCGCGACGACAACGCGATCACCGACGCGCGGTTCGAGGCCTATCGGACGGCGATCGTCGCCCAGACCAAGGCCCTGCTCCTCGTGATCGGAAACAGCCTGATGTACCGTTGACGCGGTCCGGTACACATCGGAGAGATGCCCATGAAGAAACGCGTTTCGCTTCTCGTGCTGGCGGCGGCGCTCGCCGGCGGCGTCGTCGCGCAGCCGAGCGTCTACTACCTGTTCAAGCACAAGGTGACGGGCAAGACGATCTGCGAGCCCGACGCTCCCGACGCGAACTGGGTCAAGGTCGGCACCAAGGCCTTCCAGGACCCCAACTGCACCATCCCTCAGACGCAGTGATCTCGCGCCGCTGAGGCGCGCTGCGGAGGTGCGCCCTCAGGAAGCTGTGCCGCAGCCTCCGCCGCCCGGCGTCTCGATCACGAAGACGTCGCCGGCGGCGACCTCGACGCTGGCGATGTGATCGAGCGCAAGCTCGCCGCCGTCGGCGCGCTCGACCCGATTGATCCCCGGGCTCCCGGCCGAGCCGCCGGCGACACCGAACGCCCCGGCATGCCGGCCGTTGGAAAGGATCGACGCCGTCATCGGCTCGAGGAAGCGGACGCGCCGCACGCCGCCGTCGCCGCCGCGCCACCGCCCTCCTCCACCCGAGCCCGCGCGCACCTCGAAACTGTCGAGCCGCACCGGAAAGCGGAACTCGAGCACCTCGGGATCTGTGAGGCGCGAGTTGGTCATGTGCGTCTGCACGACCGAGGTGCCGTCGAAGCCGCCGATCGCGCGCCCGTCGCCGTCGTAGACGAGCCCCGCGCCCGAGCCGCCGGCGATCGTCTCGTAGTACTGGTGGCGCGAGTTGCCGAAGGTGAAGTTGTTCATCGTGCACTGCGCCGACGCCATCACGCCGAGCGCGCCGTAAAGCGCGTTGGTGATGCAGGTCGAGGTCTCGACGTTGCCGGCGACGACCGACGCCGGCGGCCGCGGGTTGAGCATCGAGCCCTCGGGAATGATCACCCTGATCGGCTTCAGGCAGCCCGCGTTGAGCGGGATCTCGTCGTCGACGAGGGTGCGAAAGACGTAGAGGACGGCGGCCATGCAGACCGCGGTCGGCGCGTTGAAGTTGTTCTCGAGCTGGGGCGAAGTGCCCGTGAAATCGATTTCGGCGCTGCGCGCCGCGGCATCGACGCGGATCGCGACGCTGATCTGCGCGCCGTTGTCGAGCGGCAGCGTGAAGGCGCCGTCCTTGAGCCGCGTGATGACCCGGCGCACCGACTCCTCGGCGTTGTCCTGGACGTGCTGCATGTAGCTGCGGACGACGTCGAGGCCGTACTGGTCGACCATCGCCGCGAGCTCGCGGACGCCTTTCTCGTTGGCAGCGACCTGCGCCTTCAGGTCGGCGATGTTCTGCGCCGGGTTGCGCGACGGCCAGGGGCCGCTCTCGAGCAGCGCGGTCGTCTCGGCCTCGAGGAAGCGGCCGCCCTCGACCAGCTTGACGTTGTCGAACTGGACGCCCTCCTCCTCGATCCGGGTCGAGAACGGCGGCATCGATCCAGGAGTGGTACCGCCGATGTCCGCGTGATGGCCTCGCGAGCCCACGTAGAACGTGGGCTCGCGCGTTGCGCCGTCATGGAGCCCCTCTCCCCGACCCTCTACCCCGGGGGGGGAGGGCCAGCCTTGGGATTCCAGGTACACCGGGGTGACGACGGTGACGTCGGGCAGGTGCGTGCCGCCGTGATACGGGTCGTTCAGCGCATACACGTCGCCGCGCTTCATCGTTCCGGCATTCCTCGCGATCACGGTCTTGATCGATTCACTCATCGAGCCGAGGTGGACCGGCATGTGCGGCGCGTTGGCGATCAGGTTGCCGCCGGCGTCGAACAGCGCGCACGAGAAGTCGAGCCGCTCCTTGATGTTGACCGAGTAGGCGGTGTTCTGCAGCTGCAGACCCATCTGCTCGGCGATGTTCATGAACAGGTTGTTGAAGACCTCGAGCAGGACCGGATCGACCGACGTTCCGGCGGCGCGACGCAGCGGGCGCGGCGTGGTCCGCTCGAGGATCAGGTGATCGAGCGCGGTGACGCGGCCGGTCCAGCCGGGCTCGACGATCGTCGTCGCGTTGCTCTCGACGACGATCGCGGGGCCGGCGATCGTCTGCCCCGGGCGAGCCTGGGCGCGATCGACGAGCGCGGCATCATGCCAGCGGCCATCGCTGAACATCCGCACCGTCGCCACCGCCGGCGCCGCGCCGGAATCGCCGACCTCGTGCCGGATTTCCTCGGCTGCATCGCCGGCGCCGACCGCCTCGACCGAGACCGCCTCGACGATCAGGCGCCGCTCGTGCATGAGAAAGGCGAAGCGCTGCCGATACGCTGCCTCGAAGCCCGCCTGCAGGCCGGCCTCGTCGGCGAACGGAACGAGGAGCGCCGAGTCGGTGCCCTCGTAGCGCAGGTGGACGCGTCGATGCACGACGATCCGCTCCGGCGCGACGCCTTGCTGCTCGAGGTCGGCGCTGGCCTCGTCGGCGAGCGCGGCGAGCCGGGCCGTGACGTCGCCGTGCGCGCCGGCGAGCGGCTGCTCGAGCGCGGCCTGGCGCATCACGGTCTGGTCGGCGAGGCCCATGCCGTAGGCCGACAGCACGCCGGCGAGCGGATGGATGTAGACGCGCTCCATCGCCAGCGCATCGGCGACGAGGCAGGCGTGCTGGCCGCCGGCGCCGCCGAAGCACTGCAGCGTGTAGCGGGTGACGTCGTAGCCGCGCGCGACCGAGATCTTCTTGATCGCGTTGGCCATGCTGCCGACGGCGATGTCGACGAATCCGGCGGCCACCGCTTCCGGAGCGATCTTCGTTCCGGTCGCCGTCGCGATCTCGCCGGCGAGCGCAGCGAAACGTTCGGCGACGATCTCGCCGTCGAGTGCTTCGTCGCCGCGCGGCCCGAAGACGCGCGGGAAGAACGCCGGCTGGATCTTGCCGAGCGCAAGGTTGGCGTCGGTCACGGTCAGCGGGCCGCCACGCCGATACGACGCCGGGCCGGGGTTCGCACCGGCGCTCTCCGGGCCGACGCGAAAGCGCGCCCCGTCGAAGGCGAGGATCGAGCCGCCGCCAGCGGCGACGGTGTGGATCGCCATCATCGGCGCGCGAACGCGAACGCCGGCGACCTTGGTCTCGAACGCGCGCTCGAACTCGCCGGCGTAGTGGCTCACATCCGTCGATGTCCCGCCCATGTCGAAGCCGATGATCTTTGGTGCCCCCACGCTCCCTGCGGTCGCTGCCCCCCGAGGGGGCGCGGCCGGGCTTGGGGCGGCCCGGCGCCCGGCCGGCCGCTTCGAGTCGAGCCCCCCTTGCAGGCCGAGCTCCGCAGTGCGCACCATGCCGACGATCCCGCCGGCCGGCCCGGAAAGGATCGCGTCCTTGCCCTGGAAGGCATGCGCCTGCGTGAGGCCGCCCGACGACTGCATGAAGTAGAGCTCGACGCCGGGCATCTCGGCAGCGACCTCGTCGACGTAGCGGCGCAGGATCGGCGACAGGTAGGCATCGACGACGGTCGTGTCACCGCGGCCGACGAGCTTCATCATCGGGCTGACGCGGTGCGAGACGCTGACCTGCGTGAATCCGGTCGCGCGCGCGATCCGTTCGGCGGCGAGCTCGTGCGCGGTGTGGCGCCAGCCGTGCATGAAGACGATCGCGACGCTGCCGATGCCGCTCTCGAAGGCGCTGCGCAAATCGGCCTCGAGCCGCGCTTCGTCGAGCGGGCGGACGACGTCACCGCCCGCCGACATCCGCTCGTCGGCCTCGACGACGCGCGAATAGAGCAGTTCGGGAAGGACGATCCTGCGCTCGAACAGGCGCGGCCGGTCCTGGTAGGCGATCCGCAACGCGTCGCGAAAGCCGCGCGTCGTCACGAGCAGCGTCGGCTCGCCCTTGCGCTCGAGCAGGGCGTTGGTCGCGACCGTCGTTCCCATCTTGACCGACTCGACCTCGGTCGCCGTGATCGGCGCGTCGCCGGCGATGCCGAGCAGGCGCCGGATCCCGGCGACGGCGGCGTCGCGGTACTGCTCGGGGTTGTCGGAAAGGAGCTTGAGCGTCGTCAGCGTGCCGTCGGGGCGCTTGCCGACGACGTCGGTGAAGGTGCCGCCGCGGTCGATCCAGAACTGCCAGCGGCGCGAAACGGCAGGGGTCATCGCGCCTCCGTGGTCGCTCCCTGCGCCGCGAGTCGCGCGCGGACGAGGGTCGTGATGTCGTGCACCGGCAGGCCGGTGGCCGCGCGCACGGCGTCGGCGTACGGCGGCATGTTGGTGCACTCGAGGACGATCGCCGCAAGGTCGGCTCGGCGGGCGACGAGGCGCAGGGCGGCCGCGACCGTCGCCTGCTCGGCCTCGGCCTCGTCGAGCTCGGCGCGATCGTCGAGCAGCGTCGCGTGGAAAGACGATCCCGGCGCGAGGCCTTCGACGGGTGTGTCGTCGCGCGCACCCACGGCGCGCAGGTGGTCGGCGCCGAGCGAAGCCGCATCGGCCGTGACGATGCCGACGCGCCCGCCGTCGCTGAGGCCGCGCTCGAGCTCGGCGACGAGAAGAAGGCTCGACGTCCAGAGCGGCACTCCGACCGCCGCCGCCATCTCGCGCTGGAACAGGGACAGGAAGCCGCAGCTGGTCGTGATCGCGGCGACGCCTTCGCCTTCGAGCTCGCGCGCCGCCACGATGAACGGCGCCAGCAGCGAGGCGTCGCGCTCGACGACGACGCGCCGCGGCGAGGCGCCGCGCACCGTCCGATAGCGAACCGGGAAGGCGAACGTCTCGGCGTTGCCGATGTCGCCGCGCGGCCGCGGAAAGCGGGTCTCGAGCATGACGACGCCCAGGCCTTCCCTCACAGCGACGTCGCCGCCCGCGCCGCCTGGTCGTACAGGCCCGACATCGTCCGCAGCAGGCGAGCGCTCTCGCCGATGTCGGCGTTGCGATCGGCGTCGAGGTTGTCGATCAGGCACGCCTCGCGCACTTCGCGGTACCTCGCGACCGCCGTCTCGCCGGTCGGCGTCGGGCTGTAGAAGACTTCCTTGCCGACGCGATCGCCCTGCGCCAGGCCGGCGGCGAGCAGCTTCTTCAGCGAATAGCCGACGACGTGGGTGTCCTCGACGTTGAGGACGAAGCAGATGTCGCCGACCTTCTTGTTGCGAGCACGGTGGCAGATGTGGTGCAGCACGAGGACGTCGGTGATCGTCAGCTCGGGGCAGCCCGCGGCCGACATGCAGCGCACCGCCCAGCGCGAGAACGCATTCCAAGCGACGATGAGGCCGAACTCGAGCTCGGAGAGCTCGACGCTCTTCGGCGAGACGAGGTGCGACGAAGAGACGATGCCGCCAGCGGCCTTCGACTTGCGCGTCGCGGCGCGCGGCACCGGCTCGGCAGCCCTCGTCGACATCTGTGGACCTCGCTTCGTTGAAATCTTATTGACAATTTATCTGCATTCTCTCTAGACTGCAAGCGATCGGGCAATAACGGATGGCCGCACGCGAAGGCACGCTCTATGCTTTTTGCCTGCTCCTCTTTTTGCCTGCCTTTTAACCGACCGCTGGAGTGTTCATGATCCCTCGCTCGCGCTCTTCGCTCCTGGCCCGGCTCGGCGTCGTCGCCGCGCTGGCATCGTTCGCCGTTGGCGCCGTCGCGCAGACCAAGTGGGACCTGCCCGCCGCCTACCCGGCGAGCAACTTCCACACCGAGAACCTGCAGCAGTTCGCCAACGACGTCGACAAGGCGACCGGCGGCAAGCTCAAGATCACGGTCCACGCGAACGCGTCGCTGTTCAAGGCCAACGAGATCAAGCGCGCGGTGCAAGGCGGCCAGGCGCAGATCGGCGAGGTGCTGCTCGTCAACTTCCAGAACGAATGGCAGCCCTACGGCATCGACGGCCTGCCCTTCCTCGCCGACAGCTACGACGCGTCGATGAAGCTCTACAAGGCGAGCAAGCCGGCGCTCGAGAAGAAGCTTGCCGAGCAGGGAATCATGCTGCTCTACACGGTCGCGTGGCCGCCGCAGGGCATCTATGTCAAGAAGCCGATCAATTCGGCGGCCGACCTGAAGGGCGTGAAGTGGCGCGCCTACAGCCCGGCGACGGCGCGGATCGCCGAGCTCGTCGGCGCGCAGCCGGTCACCGTCCAGGCCGCCGAACTGTCGCAGGCGATGGCGACCGGCGTCATCGAGAGCTACATGTCGTCGGGCTCGACCGGATACGACACCAAGACCTACGAGCACATCAAGTACTGGTACGACACCCAGGCGTGGCTGCCCAAGAACGCCGTGCTCGTCAACAAGGCGGCATTCGACGCGCTCGACAAGCCGACCCAGGCCGCCGTCCTCAAGGCGGGCGCCGACGCAGAGACGCGCGGCTGGGCGCTCTCGCAGCAGAAGAACGGCGAGTACATCGAGCTGCTCAAGAAGAACGGCATGACGATCCTGCCGCCGTCGCCGCAGCTCAAGGCCGACATGAAGAAGGTCGGCGACACGATGCTCAAGGAGTGGCTCGAGAAGGCCGGCCCGGAAGGCCAGGCCATCGTCGACGCATACCGCAAGCTCTAGGCGCGGGCAGCGGCGGTGCCCGACGTGTCGTCGAGATCGCCGGCGCGCGGCCCGATCGGCCGCGCGCTCGACCATCTCTACGACGCGAGCGCGGCGCTCGGCGCGCTGGCGATGGTCCTGCTGCTGGCGATGGTGCTGCTCTCGATCCTCTCGCGCCAGGCGGGCTTCAACGTTCCCGGCGTCGACGCCTACGCCGGCTACATGATGGCCGGCGCGGGCTTCCTCGCCCTCGCCCACACGCTCAAGCGCGGCGAGCACATCCGGGTCACCCTTCTCCTCTCGGCGTTGCGCGGCCGAAGCCATCGCGCCCTCGAGCTCTGGGCCCTGTTCGCGGCGTCGCTGCTGGCCGTCCTGTTCGCCGTCTACAGCTGCAAGCTCGCCTGGCAGTCGTACGCCTTCCACGACATCTCGACCAGCAACGACGGGACGCCGCTCTGGCTGCCGCAGCTGTCGATGGCCGTCGGCGCGGTCATCTTCGCCATCGCCTTCATCGACGAGTTGGTGCTCGAGATCCGCGGCGAGCGGGTCGTTCCCGTCAGCGACGAGGCGACGCGCAATGAGTGAATTCGCGGTCACCGCGCTGCTCATCGTTTCGCTCTTCCTGATCCTGGCGAGCGGCGTCTGGATCGGGCTGACGCTCTCGGGCGTCGCCTGGATCGGCATGCAGCTCTTCAGCTCGCGTCCCGCGGGCGATGCGATGGCGGTGACGATCTGGGGCTCGGCGTCGAGCTGGACCTTGACGGCGCTGCCGCTCTTCATCTGGATGGGCGAGATCCTCTTTCGCACCCGCCTCAGCGAGGACATGTTCCGCGGCCTCGCGCCGTGGATGCAGCGCCTGCCGGGCCGGCTGCTGCACACCAACGTCGTCGGCTGCGCGATCTTCGCGGCGGTGTCGGGATCGAGCGCGGCGACCTGCGCGACGATCGGTAAGATGAGCCTGCCCGAGCTGGCGCGGCGCGGCTACCCCGACATGATGTCGGTCGGCTCGCTCGCCGGCGCCGGAACGCTCGGCCTGCTCATCCCGCCGTCGATCATCATGATCGTCTACGGCGTCACCGCCGACGTCTCGATCTCGCAGCTCTTCATCGGCGGCGTGATCCCGGGGATCGTCCTGGCCGGCATCTTCATGCTCTACATCGCCGGCTGGTCGCTCAAGAACGCGGACCTCATTCCGCCGGCCGACGCGCCGATGACCTTCGCCGAGAAGCTGCGCGAATCGAAGAGCCTGATCCCGGTCGTCCTCCTCATCGTCGCCGTCCTCGGCTCGATCTATGCGGGGATCGCCACTGCCACCGAGGCTGCAGGGCTGGGCGTCCTCGGATCGCTCTTGATCTCGGCGGCGCAGCGGTCGATGAGCTGGCAGACCTTCAAGGAAGCGCTGATGGGCGGCACGCGCCTGTACTGCATGATCGCGCTGATCCTCGCTGGTGCCGCCTTCCTGACGCTGAGCATGGGCTACATCGGCCTGCCGCGCCACCTCGCCGAGTGGATCGCGACGCTCGGCCTGAGCAAGTTCGGCCTGATCCTCGCCCTCACCGCTTTCTACGTCCTCCTCGGCTGCTTCCTCGACGGCATCTCGATGGTCGTGCTGACGATGGGCGTCATCATGCCGACCGTCCAGAAGGCGGGGATCGACCCGCTCTGGTTCGGCATCTTCATCGTCGTCGTCGTCGAGATGGCGCAGGTGACGCCGCCGGTGGGCTTCAACCTGTTCGTCCTGCAGGGGATGACCAAGCGCGAGATCGGCACGATCGCTCGCGCCGCGTTTCCGTTCTTCCTGCTGATGGTGCTGATGGTCGTGCTGCTCTATGCGTTTCCGCAGCTCGTCACGTTTCTGCCGGAGCAGATGAGGCGCTGAAGGCGCCTCACCGGCGGAGCTGACAGGGCTGCTCCTTCGCCGGATTCGACACGCTCGCCCGCGCGGCGATCCCGTTAGTCGCGAAGTGGCGGCAACAAGTCGCGCATTTCGGGACACCGCGACGGCTGCCCCTGGCCATCATGGCCCGGCCTTCCGCAAGGCCTGCGCACGTCCATGGCGGACGTCGCCGATGCGGCCGGCAAAAGGAACGCATGGCCGATCTCTCTACCCCCGTCAGCTGGGCGGCGCAGCCGGACCGGGCGTGCGCCGCCGACGCGGCGCCGGACGCCGCCGTCTCGGCGGCGAAGGAAAAAGGCAATCGCAACGTCTTCATGTGGCCGACGCCGCCCTACGCGAGCTATCCGGCGCCGACCGAGCAGACCGAGACACTGCCGTGCCAGATCCTCGTTCGCGCAGCGTTGGCGCCGATCTCGGCGCGCCTGACGTTCTTCGTTCCTGAAACCTCGGTCGCCCATGTTCAGATGCCGTCGGCACGAACGACCCTGGCGCTGCGCTTCGACAAGTTCATAGCGATGACGGTGACGACGCCGCTGCGGCCCCTGCCGCTGTCGCGCAGCGATCCGCACGCGGAACTGCTCGGCCAACGCCAGAGCTCGCCGTACAAGCTCCGTCTCACCGCCGGCGGCGAGCTGAGCGGCATGACGATCGGCCACGTCGAGGCTGAGTTCGGCCTGTTCATCTTCCCGCCTTGTGAAGACGACGGCAGCGTCAAGCGCACGTTCATCCCGCGCGCCGCGTACACCGCCTTCGAGCTCGGACCGAAGATCGGCGAAGTGCTGGTCGACCAGCATCACGCGACGCCGGCACAGGTCGACGAGGCGGTCGACCTGCAGAAGGGCCTGCGCAAGCAGAAGCTCGGCGAGCTCCTGGTCACGCAGCAGATCGTCAGCGCCCAGCAGCTGCTCGAGGCGATAGAGCGGCAGCAGAAGATGCCGCTCGTTCGGATCGGCGAGGCGCTGCTCTCGCTCGGCATGATCGACGAAAGCCAACTGAAGGAAGCGCTCGTGCAGCAGCAGCTCGACCGCAGCGTCCCGCTCGGCGAGATCCTGGTGCGGATGGGCGTGGTCTCGCGCGACGAGCTGCAGACCGCCCTCGCCCGCAAGATGGGCTATCCGCTGGTCGACCTCGAAGCGTTCCCGGTGGAGATCGAGGCGCTGCGCAAGCTCGGCTACGGCGTCGCCGCGCGCCTGCGCGCGATGCCGCTGCTGATCCGCGATGGCCGGCTCGTGGTCGCCCTCGAAGACCCGTCGCGACGCGCCGCCGTCGACGAGATCGAGTTCAACTCCGAGCTGAAGGTGGTCCCCGTCCTCGGCCGCTCGATCTACAACATCCTGCACGCCGCGTACGACAAGATCGGCTCGAGCGGCAAGACGGGCACGGTCGACTACCTGGCGGCGCCGATCGCCTACGAGGTCGACTTCTCGGCCGCCTCAGCGTCCACGGCGACGACCGACGAGCTCGTCGAAACGCTCGAGAAGGAGGGCCTCCAGCGCTTGACGGGGGACGACGACAAGCCGATCGAGCAGAGCGACAACTCGCTCGTCCGCCTGCTCAACAACATGATCGTCGAGGCTCACAACGAAAGCGTCTCAGACATCCACATCGAGAGCTACCCCGGCAAGGAGAAGATCCGCGTCCGCTTCAGGAAGGACGGCATCCTGCGCACCTACCTCGAGCTGCCGGCGAACTACCGCAACGCGCTGATCGCGCGCGTCAAGATCATGTGCGATCTCGACATCTCCGAGCGCAGGCGCCCGCAGGACGGCAAGATCAACTTCGCGAAGTTCGTGCCGCAGCACAAGATCGAGCTGCGCGTCGCGACGATCCCTACCAACAACGGCCTCGAGGACGTCGTCCTGCGCCTGCTCGCGTCGGCGCGGCCGATCCCGATCGATATGCTCGGCCTGACCGAGGCGAACCGCCTGGCGCTGCAGGCGGCGGTGGAGCGCCCCTACGGCATGGTCCTGTGCGTCGGGCCCACCGGCTCGGGCAAGACGACGACGCTGCACTCGGCGCTGAGCCACATCAACGTGCCGGAGCGAAAGATCTGGACCGCCGAGGATCCGGTCGAGATCACCCAGCCGGGCCTGCGCCAGGTCCAGGTGAACCCCAAGATCGACTGGACCTTTGCCAAGGCGCTGCGCGCGTTCATGCGCGCCGACCCCGACGTGATCATGCTCGGCGAGATCCGCGACAACGAGACCGCGCAGATGGCGATCGAGGCGTCGCTCACCGGCCACCTCGTCCTCTCGACGCTGCACACCAACAGCGCCCCGGAGACGGTGACCCGCCTGCTCGACATGGGCATGGACCCGTTCAACTTCGCCGACTCGCTGCTCGCCGTGCTGGGGCAGCGGCTGGTGCGCCGGACTTGCCCGGACTGCCGAATCGACCGGCTGGCGACCGAGGAGGAGATCGAGGAGCTTCTCGGCGACTACCTGAATGCCTTCGGTGCCGAAGCCCCGATGTCGCGCGACGAGGTGCTCGCCGGCTGGATCCAGCGCCATGCGGCCGAGGGCCAGCTGCTGCTGCACGACAGCGAGGGCTGCGAGAAGTGCGACCAGACCGGCTTTCGCGGCCGCGCCGGCATCCACGAGCTGATGGTCGTCTCGCGAGAGCTGCGCCGGAT
>Ga0207644_10000304_pt1 | contig 32002 bp, 31 predicted proteins | sample KBSS73metaG_FD_184326 | JGI IMG/M metagenome (GOLD analysis project Ga0207644, IMG submission 184326) | Switchgrass rhizosphere microbial communities from Kellogg Biological Station, Michigan, USA - KBS S7-3 metaG (SPAdes) (version 2) | ecosystem: Host-associated > Plants > Roots > Rhizosphere... | reverse complement strand
TCCGATCTGGCTATGGCGGCGGCGGTGGCGGATACGGCGATCGCGGCGGCTTCGGCGGCGGCGGCGGTGGATTCCGCGGCGGCGGCGGTGGCGGCGGTTTTCGCGGCGGCGGCGGTGGCGGAATGCCTCCCCAGGTCGTTGGCGAAGGCAAGGGCGTCGTCAAATTCTTCAACCCGCAGAAGGGCTTCGGCTTCATCGTCCGCGATGATGGCGGAGAGGACGTTTTCGTCCATATTTCGGCGGTTGAGCAGGCCGGCCTGACCGACCTTGCCGACGGACAGCCGCTAGAATTCACGCTCGTCGATCGCGGCGGACGAATTTCGGCGACCAACCTTCGCATCGAAGGCGAGCCGATGGCGGTCGAGCGCAGCGGTGGCGCGGGCGCCGCCGGCGGCGGTGCTGGCGGCCCGCAGCGGCAGCTGACGGGCGAAAAGGCCAGCGGCACGGTCAAGTTCTTCAACGCAATGAAGGGTTTCGGCTTCATCCAGCGCGATGACGGTCAGCCCGATGCGTTCGTGCATATTTCGGCAGTCGAGCGTGCGGGCATGCCGACGCTCAACGAAGGCGACCGGCTCGATTTCGAGCTCGAGGTCGATCGCCGCGGCAAATATGCGGCGGTGAACCTTCAGCCGAAGAGCGAATAGGTTTTTAAGATCGGGGCGGAAGGGGCCGGGAGAGAAATCTTCCCGGCCCTTTTCTATTGGGCCGTGGCGTAGAAGGCGTCGATGTCGCCCTTCAGCTGCCGCGCGGATGCCGGGTCGATATACATCATGTGGCCCGCCGGATAGTAAGTGTAGCGGATGTTGCCGACGATCTGCGGCTCGAGTTGCATGTGCCCCAAATCATATTCGGCAGCGAAATAGGGCGTGGCCAGATCGTAGAGGCCAGCGACGTTCAATATCTTCAGCCGCGGGTTCTCGCGCATGGCCTGCGCAAGATCGGAGCTGGTGTCGGCCGCGAACTGCTGCCCGTCGGGTGAATTGTGCTGGAAGTTCCAGTCGTTGCCGATCCCACCATAATTATTGGGTCGGAAGATCAGCGGCGTTTTGTAGCCTAGATCACGAAACATATAGTCGTTGAAGGCTCCGACGAACGCGCCGGTGATCGCGCTCGCCTGCGGATCGTAGCTTGGGTTCTCGCCCACAGAGTCGGCCTCGGTGCCGACGAACCGGGAGTCGATCCGCCCGATGACTTGGTGGCGGTCGCGCAGCAATTCCCGCTGGAAGCGGTTGGGCTGGACGCGCAAGTTCGACCGCAGGATGTAGTCCGTCGAAAGGCCCGTCAGCTTCGCCATCTGGGCGGCAACCGATTGCTTCTCGGCATCGCTGATCGCCGCACCCTTCTGAAGGGCGGCGGCATAGGGCCCGCCCGCGAAGGCCTTGGCCTCGGCGACGAAGCTCATCAGGTCGGGCTTCGGCTGGATCTTGCCATGGTACCAGGCGTCCGCGGCATAGGTGGGCAAGAAGCCCACCAGCGTCTGGTCGTTGCCGGAGAACAGCCCGATGTTGAGGATCGTCGAGACGAGGACGATGCCGTTCAGCTGCACGCCCTTGTCCGACAGCGACTTGGCAAGCCCCGCTGCCCGCGTGGTTCCATAGCTTTCGCCGATGATGAATTTGGGCGAGTTCCAGCGATTGTAGACCGTCAGGTAGCGTTGGATCGTTCGCGTGAAGGCGTCGAGGTCCTTGTCCACCCCGAAGAAGTCCTTCGGCTCAGTCTTGTCGAGCTCACGCGACAGGCCGGTTGTCGGCGCGTCGATGAAGACGAGGTCGGTGACGTCGAGCAAGGTGTCAGGATTGGGGCCATAGCGGAACGGCGGACCAGGTATCGTCTCCGGCTGCGATGCATCGACCTTGATGGGCCCGAACGAGCCCATGTGCAGCCACATGCTGGACGAGCCAGGGCCCCCATTGAACAGGAAGGTGACCGGCCGCGGCCTCCCCGCCGAGGCGGCGGTGTAGGCGGTGTAGAACATGCTGGCGATCGGCTCGCCCTTGTCGTTGCGAATCGTCAGGTGGCCGGGGGTGACGGTGTAGCCGAATGCCTTGCCACGGAGCGCCATCGATCGGCGCACCGGCTGCGCATCCTCCTCGACGCTCGCCTTGACTACGTCCTTGTCGGGCTTGGCGTCGGCTTTCGCGTCCTTCGAGGGCACGTCCCCGGCAGTATCTTGTGCGAAAGCCGGGGCGCTCAGGGCGAGCGCGAGTGCGAGCAGGGAAATGCGCATCATTGGCCTTTCATCGGAATCGGTCGTCCCTCGACCATGACATAATCGACCCGCTGAACAGCCGTGGGATCGACCAACGGGTCGCCATCGACTGCAATGAGGTCCGCGGACTTGCCGGGGTCGAGCGTCCCCGTCTCATTCGACAGGTTCATGAGGTCGGGGCCGCCTTTCGTCGCGGCAATCAGAGCGTCGCGCGGGCTCATTCCGCCTTTGGTCACCATCAGTTCGACTTCATGGTTCGCCTGGCTGTGAGGAGCCACAGCGCTGTCGGTGCCGAGCGCGATTTTGACGCCCGTGCGATAAGCGAGGTTGAGTCCCTTGCCCCAGACGGCGAACGTCTGCTGAGCCTTTGCCTCCATTGCTGGCGTCAGCTTGCCGGTTCCGATGAGCCCTTTGACCCCGCTGAACGCCATTAGCGTCGCGGAGTAATAAGTCCCGTGCGCCTTCATCGCCTGCGCTCCCGCGGCATCGAGGAACGTGCCGTGCTCGATCGAATCGACGCCAGCGTTGGTCGCCGCGAGGATGCCGCGCGCGCCATGCGCATGAGCCGCGACGTTGAGGTGCATGGCATGCGCCATGTCGCAGATCGCCTTCATCTCGGCGTCGGTGAAATGCTGCTCCAGGCCCATCGCCCCCGGATCGAGAACGCCGCCGGTCGCCATGATCTTGATGACGTCCACGCCCGCCGCCGCGAGCTGCCGGACCACTTTCTGGCACTCTTCGGCGCCGGTGCAGACAGAGGGGTTGAGATGCGCCTCATTGACGGCGGCTGCGTACTCGGGCGGCAGTGCCGTCGCTGCGTCCGCGTGGCCGCCGATGATCGATAGCGGCGCCCCGGAGACTTTGAGCCTCGGCCCGGGAAAGCGACCCTCCGCGAGCGCGTCACGGACGGCGATCACCGAGGACGTCTCAGCCCCGAGGTCGCGCACGGTCGTGAACCCGGCGCGCGCCATTTCCAGCGCGTGGGTCAGTCCGAGCGTCACGGAATATGCATTCGAGTACTTCTGCGTGAAGCCGACGTACCAGGGCTCGCCACTGTTCTGCATCAGGTGGACGTGAACGTCGGTCATGCCCGGCATGACCGTGCGGCTGCGCTCGTCGACGACGATCGCGGCAGGAGGTGCAGTGAAGCCGCTGTCGATCTTGGTGATCCGCCCATTGTCGACGATCACGGTCGAATTGCCGCGGGCCGGCTGCGCGGCGTCGACGATCAGGCGGCCGGCCTGGATGGCATAGGTCGCGGCATTGGCGCTTGCGGCGATGGACAGCGCGGCAGTGCCCGCGAGCAGAACTTTGAACATGATCCCCTCTCCCCGAAGAGGACGCGGGCTTAGCGCGTGCTGGCGCTGCGCTTCAAGTTACCATCGCTAGTAGCGTCGCCACTCGGTCGGCCTCGGCCGCCGGTTTGTCGATGCGTATGCGGCTTATGCGGGGAAAGCGCATTGCGAGGCCCGACTTGTGCCTCGTGCTGCTGTGGATGGAGTCGAACGCGACTTCCAGCACCAGTTCCTTCTCGACCTCGCGCACTGGGCCGAAGCGCTGGATGGTGTGGCCGCGCACCCACCGGTCGAGCCATTTCAGCTCCTCGTCGGTGAAACCGAAATAGGCCTTGCCGACCGGGAGCAGCTGGCCATCATCCGCCCAGCAGCCGAAAGTGTAATCGCTGTAGTAGCTCGACCGCTTTCCTGAGCCGCGCTGCGCGTACATCAGCACGCAGTCAGCGGTCAGCGGATCGCGTTTCCATTTGTACCAAAGGCCGGCGCGCCGACCCCCGACGTAAGGGCTGTCGCGGCGCTTCAGCATGATGCCCTCGATGCTGGCATCGCGTGCGTTGAGCCGAAGCTCCTCTAGCTCCTCGAAACTGCTGGCCTCGATCAGCTGCGAAACGTCGAACCGGTCGGTCTCAAGCCCGCCGGTAAAGCGCTCGAGCCGATCGCGGCGCCGCTCCCACGGAAGCTCACGCAAATCCTCATCCCCGTGGAACAGGATGTCGTAGAGCCGCACGAAGGCGGGATAGGCGCCAAGCATCTTCTGGCTGACGTTCTTCCGACCAAGCCGTTGCTGTAAGGCGTTGAAGCTCGCGGCAGCCCCGCCATGAACATCGGGGTCGCCCTGGTCCTCGCCACGCACCAGCAGTTCGCCGTCGAGAACGCCGGGCGTGCGGAACGCTCCGGCGACATCGGGAAAGCTACCCGAGATGTCGTCGCCGGTACGGCTATAGAGCCGCGTCTCGCCGCCGGCGTGAACGAGCTGGACGCGGATTCCGTCCCATTTCCACTCGGCCGCATAGTCTTCGAGCGAAACCTTCGTCTCTTCCAGCGGATGGGCGAGCATGAAGGGCCGGAATACCGGCACGTCGCGCGCTGTCGGCTGGGCTGCGCGTCCTTCGGCCCAATCGAACAGCTCCGTGAATGGCGGGCTTAGCCCATGCCAGACCTCCTCCACGGTATCGACGTCGAGACCGAAGGCGTCGGCCAGCGCCTGTTTCGCAAGCCGCCCGCTGACCCCGACGCGAAGGGCTCCTGTGGCCAGCTTCAGGAGCGCGAAGCGTCCAGATGCATCGAGATGGTCGAGCATGGTCGCCAATACGTGCGGCGCATCCATCCGCGACGCCGAGCGCAGCCGGTTGACCGCCTCGGTGATTGTGATTGTCGCATCGTCGATCTCGGGGGGTTCAACGAGCGGCTTTGGCCATAGCAAAGCGACCGTTTCGGCCATGTCCCCGACATAGTCGCGGCTCATGTAGAGCAGGACAGGATCTACCCGTTCCTCGGCGATCGCCCGCACCGCGGCGCCCTTCACCGCCGGAATATCGAGCGTGCCCGTCAGTGCCGCCAGTCCGTAACCGCGGTCCGGGTCAGGCGTTTCCTTGAGATAATGGCCGATCAGCTTGAGCTTGGTGTTGCGCGAGCGCGTGTAGACCAAGTCGTCGAGCAGCTGCGAAAAGGCGCGCATGCGCCTTTAATGCATGATTGGCGCTACGGTGTCAGTGGAGGCGGACGGCGACCGCGGCCATGATGGCCGTACGCTCGCGGTCCGAATGGCAGTCGAGGGCTTCCTCGACATGCTCGAGGCAGGACTGCATCGTGACTCGACAGCCAGGCAGTAGAGCAAGCTGTGCCGAATGGCGGGCAAGGCCCTCGAGCGCGGCAAGGCCGTTCACTGCCGCAAGCTGACGGATCGCATCCATTCGGGCATGAAGGTCGAGCGGGGAGAGCCTGAGGCCGCGATCGCGGATCTCCGCAATGCGTTGCCCCACTTCACTTCTCACCTTTGCGAGCGGGTCTTTCTTCGCCATTACCGTGCCTCCGATTGAACGCAGGCTCTCTCAAATCGGTTAACGGCTGGTTACAGTGCTGCTTCGGTTGACAGAATCGCTCGGGTTCGTCATTGGACGCCGCGACTTGAGCGGCCGCGGCCGCTTTTCTTTTTTCTGTTGGGATCGATCCATGGCCAAGCCGGCAACCGTCAAGATCAAGCTCGTCAGCAGCGCCGACACGGGCTTCTTCTACGTGACCAAGAAGAATCCGCGCACGCAGACCGAGAAGCTGAGCTTCCGGAAGTACGACCCGGTCGCGCGCAAGCATGTCGACTTCAAGGAATCGAAGATCAAGTAAGCGGCTAGCGGCCGTCGCGCCGTTACGCTTCCTCGCCGCCCGGCTCGCTCGGGCCGCCCCCCTCGCCGTCAGCTTCATTCGCCCAGCTTTCGGGCGCTTCGCCGGTGGGATCGTCCGTCTTAGTCTCCGCCAGCAGTTCGTCCACGGTCTGAGCGAACTTCATCACCGAAATCGGCTTCGACACATAGGCCTGGGCGCCGGCTGCCCGGATCCGCTCTTCGTCCCCATGTGCCGAGTAGGCCGTCACCGCCATGATCGGCACCTTCGCCAGATCCTCGTCCTTGCGGATCAGCCGGATGAGGTCGAGGCCGCTGACATGCGGCAGCTGGATATCTGTAATCACCAAGTCGGGATCGAAGGCGCGCGCCGCGTCCAGCGCGTTGCGGCTGTCGGTCACCGCCTCGGGCTGATGCCCGTGCGCCGCGAGCAGGTCGCAGAATAGCTTGATGTTGAGGGCATTGTCCTCGACGATCAGGATCTTGGCCAATTTGCTTCCTTCAACCCGCTCTCGCACACTCTAGGCTGTGGACCTTCGGATACCAAATGATCCAGTGGCGCTCGCCCTCGCTGCGCTTGTCGCAACGCTTAGCGACGATCGCCGGGCGCAGCGCTTCCTCGACCTGACCGGAATCGGGACCGACGAGCTCAGGAGCCGGATCGACGACGCGGCAATGCTTTCCGCACTGCTGGGTTTTCTTGAGGCGCACGAACCGGACCTCGTTTCCGTCGCGGAAGAGCTTGGCTGCAAGCCGGAAGACCTCGTAGAGGCGCGGCGCCAGCTCGAAGAAGGAAGCGCATGAAAACGATCCTGATCACCGGCGCTACCGCTGGCTTCGGCGAGGCCGCCGCGCGCAAGTTTGTCGCGGGGGGCTGGCGGGCGATCGGTACAGGTCGCCGCGGTGACAGGCTTCGCAAGCTTCAGTCCGAGCTGGGCGATGCCTTCCTGCCGCTGGAGATCGATATGCTCGACCGGGGAGCTGTCGAAAGTCTGGCCAAGCTCGAAGCGCCGTGGGGCGAAATCGATCTCCTACTCAACAATGCCGGGCTGGCTCCGCCCACCGATCCGCTGCCGGACACGGACTGGGACCGGATCGAAGCGGTGATCGACACCAACGTAACCGGCCTGGTAGCGCTGACCCGCGCCCTTCTCCCCAAGCTCATCGAGCGCAAAGGGCAGATCATCAACCTTTCGTCCGTGGCCGCAACTTACCCCTACAAGGGCGGCGCGGTTTACGCAGGCACCAAAGCCTTCGTTCACCAATTCTCACTCGACCTGAGGAGCGACCTCGCCGGCACCGGAGTCCGCGTCACCTCGGTCGAGCCCGGCATGGCGGAGACCGAGTTCACCATCGTCCGCACCGGCGGCGATAAGGAGGCTTCGGACAAGCTGTATGCCGACATGAACCCGATGACCTCGGAGGACCTCGCCGACCTCTTCTGGTGGCTCGCAACTCTTCCGGCGCATCTCAACATCAACATCGTCGAGCTGATGCCGGTAAGCCAGAGCTTCGCGGGCTTTACGATCACCCGACAGTCTTGATTCAAGCCTGCGCTGGTGCTTGGGGCTGACCGCATGAGCATTGATAATCGCCTGTCCGAACTCGGAATCACCCTTCCCCAGCCGGCGGCTCCCGTCGCGGCGTACGTGCCGACGGTCGAGGCCGGGGGACTTCTCCACATCTCTGGCCAGATCAGCTTCGCTGAGGACGGTAGCCTAATCACCGGCCGCCTCGGCGAGAATGTCGACCTGGACGGCGGGATTGCCGCGGCGCGCCGTTGCGGCGTCATGCTGCTTGCCCAGATCAAGGCGGCGCTCGGCTCGCTCGACCGCGTCGAACGGGTCGTGAAGCTCGGAGTCTTCGTCAACAGCACCCCATCCTTCACCGACCAGCCCAAGGTTGCGAATGGTGCGTCGGAGCTGATGCAGGACGTTTTTGGCGAGGCCGGCCGTCATGCCCGCAGCGCCGTGGGTGTCGCGTCCCTCCCGCTCGGTGTCGCTGTCGAAGTGGATGCGATCGTCGCCGTCAGGGCCTGATCCCCTCGACCCCGGGCCGCGGGGCTTTGCCCATCGCGGACTGCACGGCCCGGGAGTTCCGGAAAACAGCATGGCGGCATTTCGGGCTGCAGTCGCTGCCGGGGCCGGAATCGAATGTGATGTTCGCCTTTCCGGCAGCGGATCGGCCTTCGTTTTCCACGATAGCGATCTTAACCGAATGTGCGACGTCGCCCTCGAGGTCGAGCGAACGCCTGCCGCGCTTTTGAGAGGTCAGCGTCTGCATGATTCTAGCGAATACATCCCTACGCTATTTCAGCTTCTTGACCTGGTTCGCGGCAGGGTTCCGCTGTTGATTGAATTAAAAACGCGTGACGGCAATGCAGCGCCGCTCTGCACCGAAGTGGCCAATGGCCTTGCGCCGTTGAAGGGGCCAGTCGCGGTGATGAGCTTCGACCCACAGGTGGGATTCTGGCTGCGAACAAATGCGCCCCACATTCGCCGAGGTTTGGTGGTCGGACACGATCTGCCTTTACTGAGGCGTTGGTTCGCTCTGCTGATCGCGGCACCGCATTTCGTGGCCGTGGACCGCAAGGCCCTTCGTCAGCCATGGTTGGCGAGAGCTCGGAAGCGAATGCCGGTCTATACCTGGACCATCCGAACTGCCGCCGAGCGCGCGCAAGCCGAGGTTCAGGCCGACGCCCTAATCTGGGAAGCCGATGGCGGACCGCGAAACTGACATCATCGCCAAGATCGCCTCCGGCGTTTCGGGCCTCAACGGCCGCGCCTGGGACGGGCTCGGCACAGAGGACCCGTTCGTCAGCCATGCCTTCCTGTCCGCGCTTGAGGATTCGCACAGCGTTGGTCCGGGCACTGGCTGGACGCCGGCGCCGATTCTGATCGAGGACGACGCGGATCATCTGATCGCGGCCGCGCCCGCCTATCTGAAGAGCCATAGCCAGGGCGAATATGTGTTCGACCACGGCTGGGCCGAGGCGTGGGAGCGCGCGGGCGGTCAATATTATCCCAAGCTCCAGGTCGCGGTGCCATTCACCCCAGTGCCGGGGCCACGTCTGCTCGGACACCGGCCACAGCAATTGCTCACGGCGATCGAGGCGGTGGCGGTGCAGAACGACATTTCCTCGGCGCACATCACCTTCATCGACGAAGCTGGCGCGCGAGAGTGCGAGCGCCGCAACTGGCTGATCAGGCACGGCGTCCAGTACCACTGGTTCAACCGCGATTATGCGAGCTTCGACGACTTCCTCGGTTCGCTCACCAGCCGAAAGCGCAAGTCGCTGCGGAGGGAACGTGCCGCCGCGGTGGACGGCCTGGATATCCAAATCCTTCGCGGCGCGGAAATCGGCCCGACCGAATGGGAAGCGATGTGGGCCTTCTATCAGGACACCGGATCGCGGAAGTGGGGACGGCCCTACCTAACGCGCCAGTTCTTCGACCTGGTCAGCGAGCGCATGGGCGATCAGGTGCTGCTATTTCTTGCTACCCGGGCCGGGATGCCCATTGCGGGCGCGCTCAATTTCATCGGAAGCGACACTCTTTACGGTCGCTACTGGGGCTGCACCGAGGAAGTACCGTTCCTCCACTTCGAGCTCTGTTATTATCAGGCGATCGAGTGGGCGATTTCACACGGCCTTAAGTGCGTCCAGGCCGGCGCGCAGGGAGAGCACAAGGTGGCGCGCGGCTATGAGCCGGTGATCACCAGGAGCGCTCACTTCATCCCGAGCAAGAGCTTCAGGAATGCAGTCGCCGAGTTCCTCCAGGCGGAACGTGAAGGGGTCTCCGCCGAGGTCGAATGGCTGGGCCGCGACCTTCCTTACAGATCGTCCTCTTCCGAATAGACGCGGACGGTACGGCCGCTCGAGTCGGCCATGCCGCGATACATGGCAGGCGTGGTGAATCCCCAGGCTGCATCCCCATTTGGGGATACTGCTATCAGCCCACCCTTGCCGCCGAGGGCCGCGATATCGGCAAGCACCGCATCGAGAGCGTCCTGAAGCGACTGCCCGCCGATCCGAACCCGCTCGGCGAGCTGGTGCGCAGCTACAGCGCGGATGAAATACTCTCCCGAACCGGTCGCCGAGACGGCCGCCGAGCGGTCGTCGGCATAAGTACCAGCGCCAATCAAGGGCGAATCCCCGACGCGACCCCATCGCTTTGCGGTGAGTCCGCCGGTCGAAGTCGCGACCGCGACATGGCCGTCGACGTCAACCGCGACGGCGCCGACTGTCCCATATTTCACCTCATCGTCGAACCCGCCGGCCGCCAAAAGCTCTTCAAGCTGACGACGGCGCTCCGCAACCTCGAACCAGCTGTTGTCGACCTGCTCGAAGCCGTGGTCGCGTGCGAAATCGTCGGCCCCATGACCGCTCAGGAACACGTGCGGACCCCGCTCGAGCAGTTCACGTGCGAGGCTGATCGGCGCTCTTGTCGTCCGAAGCCCCGACACCGCGCCGGCCCGCCGGGTCCGGCCGTCCATGATCGCAGCGTCGAGCTCGATGCATCCTGTGGCTGTCAGCACGCTGCCGCGCCCAGCATTGAAGCAGATGTCTTCTTCCAGAACCCGCACGGCGGTCTCAACCGCGGAGAGCGCACCTTCTCGTTTCTCCAGGACTGAGGATCCCGCTCTGAGCGCCTCCTCGAGCCCAGCCCGCGCGCATCGTTCCTGCTCGGGATCGAGCCTGCCCGGGCGCATCGACCCCGCGCCGCCGTGAACCACCAGACGCCATCGTGTTTCGCTCATGCGCCGGGCCTTAGCCGCGACACTAGCCAAGCGCCAGTTGACGGCTACTGCTGTTCATATTATTATGATATCAATTAAAGAGGGAGGCTGAATTGGCCAACGATAATGTCATTGCGCTGACCGCGACCAGCGAACGGCCCGCGTCCACGTACAGCGGATACCTAATGCTGATGGTCCTCCTGCTGGCGGTCTTTGCCGATATTTATGCGATCACGTCGTTGCCGCAGGGCACGGGAGGAACGATGAACGTCATCACGCTCATCGCAGCGACGCTGATTTTCATCCTGATCGTTCCCGGCTTTTACATGCTCCAGCCCAACCAGGCCGTCGCGATCACCCTGTTCGGTTCGTATGCGGGGACGGATCGCAACACGGGCCTTCGCTGGACGTGGCCGTGGCTCGCCAAAAAGAAGGTGTCGGTGCGCGCCAACAACTTCATTTCCGACAAGATCAAGGTCAACGACCTGCGCGGCAACCCGATCGAGATGGCGGCGCAGATCGTGTGGCGCGTGGTCGACACTGCGCAGGCGCTCTTCGACGTCGATGATTATCGCTCGTTCGTCAGCGTTCAGGTCGAGGCAGCGATCCGCACCATCGGCTCGCGCTATCCCTATGACGATTTCGAACATCAGGAAGTGACGCTGCGCGGCAACCACGACGAAGTCGGCGCCGAACTCCGTACCGAGCTCCAGGCCCGTCTTGCCGTAGCCGGCATCACGGTCGACGAATGCGGCTTCACCCACCTCGCCTACGCGCAGGAGATCGCCGGCGCGATGCTCCGGCGTCAGCAGGCGCAGGCTGTCGTCGCCGCGCGCAAGACGCTTGTCGAAGGCGCGGTCGGGATGGTCGAGATGGCGCTTGCGTCGCTTTCGGAGAAGAAAGTCGTTGAGCTCGATGACGAGCGACGCGCGGCGATGGTCTCGAATCTGATGGTGGTGCTATGCGGGGAGCGCGACACCCAGCCCGTCGTCAACACCGGCACGCTTTATCAATAGTTGCGGGTTGTGGCTGGCGCCGATCGCAAGGCCTATCCCTTAAGGGTCGACCCTGCCCTCTGGGCGGCGGTCGAGCGCTGCGCCTCGGCGGAGCTCAGGAGCGTCAATGCCCAGGTCGAATGCCTGCTGCGCGAGGCGCTCAGCGCACGCGGGGTCAAGCTCAAGGCGCCCGCTTCCCGCAAGCGCGGAAGGCCGCCAAAGGAGAGATAGATGGCCGACGGTCCCGAGTGGTTCGCTCCGAAGCGCTATGGCTACGGCGCCGGGCTGCCCATCAGCTGGCAGGGTTGGCTGCTCACAATCGGCTTCGTCTTGCTGACGATCGGCTTCGGCGTTCGCTTAAGCCATCGTCCGCTCGAGTTGATCGCCGTCCTAAGCCCGTTCGTGGTCGCCTTTTGCGTGATTGCTGCGCGCACGACGCGCGGCGGCTGGCGGTGGCGCTGGGGCGAGGAGGACTAACCGACTGACAGGTCGCGTTGCTGGTTCACCAGCCGCCACTCGTCGAGATCGGCGAGCATGATCCGTGCTGCCTGTTCGGAAAGGTCCGCCGCGCGAGTCAGGGTGACGCGTTTGCGGAGCTCGTGATCAATCTGGCTGAGCGTGTGCGCCGTCGCCTTTGAGCGGAGCGCGTCGCCACCAAAGTCGGCCTGGAACCGGATCCCGAAGATCGCCGTACCGAGCGCGGGGAAACCTGCCGAAATCAAAGTAAACCAGTTGCCGTAATGGTCGACATAACGGGCCCCAATGGCGTCGCCGATCAAGGTCGCAATCGTGACCAGCACCGTGGCCGCGAACAGCACCATGCTGATCTGCTCAAGCCGATGGTCGAGCGCTTCGATCTGCTCGGCATTGCGAAGGTGGTAGCCGACCTGTGGCTCGATCTCGTGGATCGCGATAGCCTCGCCGAGTCGCGCTGCGCAGTCCTCGTCGATTGCGCCGGACGGGCAGGGCATCGCCCGCCAGATCCCGCTTGCATACCAGTCGATCCACCGCTTCGGCACGGGGTTGGTCTCCGTGCCCGGTGGATCGGGCGCAGCGATGCCGAGCAGCTTGAGGCTGCGCATCGGCCGCAGTCGCTCAGCAAGTTGGCGGTAGTCGAGCCAGCGGCGATGCCATTCCTGCCGTTTGCCGATGATCGCGTTGAGCATGATCGCAAGCGTGATCAGTAGTTCTAGCCCCGCCTCCTCGAACTTCAGGTGCGGTACCATGAACGTGGCGAGGCCGAGGCAGACGGCGAGTCCGCCCAGGATAAAGTTGAAGATGTGTCCGCTGCGGTAGGTCTGGGCGAAGTGCGTCGCAAGGCCATCGGCCCAGCTGTACGCCTGCTCTAGCTCGTCGATCGGCGCGTTGATGTTGTGCGCCTCTGCGCAGCCCGCGCGATAGCGGCGCCATTCATCCCGCGTCTGCGCATTCGCGTGATGGGCGGTGAGATCCCGCGCGCGGAACCGCCGCACGCCGGCCGCGCTCAGCAGCAGCGGATATTCGATCCGCGCCCGGATGTTGCGCAGGCGCTCGCTTCGGAACCACTTATAGAAGCGCTGCTCCTGTTGGTCCGGCGGCGGCATCAGAAGCGCATTGAGCAGGGCGTCCACATTCTCGCGATCAACCGGGCGGGTGATCTCTGCATCGTCAGCCAGCGTCAGCACCGCCGGGTCGAAGGCGCTCCACAACAGTCTCGGCTCCGCCATGGTGTCGACGGGTACGTGGATAATCGCGGTTCCTCGCCCTAGTGCGAACTGGACGACTTCGCCGGTGCCCCCGCGCCCGCGGGGCGGAAGGCCGTCCCAGACCGCGATCAGCATGTCGCAATGCGCGACGGTCGCTCGGCCCGTCATGACATAAGCCTCGAGACCGTTGGCTGGATTGCCAGGCAGCTCGAGCACTGACGAGGCGCGCGCGATCAATTCGTCGTACGTCTTGCGCGCGCGATCGTTAGCGAGGCTCGCGCGATAGGCGCTCCGCTCGAATGGCAGGATGACTTCGAGCTCCCAGCCATGCTCGAGCGCGACTTGGGCCGCAATCTGATCGGCGCCGTCGGCGATGGGCGAAACGAACCGTCGCTGACACGGACCTGCAGCGAAGCAGTCGCGCTCGGTTTCGAGCAGGTCGCCGCCGGCAGCGGCGATCAGCTCGAGCGTATCGCGGATGCTCGTTCGTAGCGCTTCCAGTCCACCGCCTCGCAGCATGTCCGCGCGATGGCCGGTTACGCCGACACTGAGCACCAACGGTATCGCGGGCGACCCGGGCTGCCGGACCCGCCCGCTGGTTTCAGTGAGGTTACTCAGTCGCTGCCGCCATTATCGATGATCGGATCGACTGACTGCAACCCATTGTTGAAATTGAATCCGTAATAGAGCGTGACGGATTGGCCTTCGTTTAGATCAATGAAGAACAGCCGCTTTCCGTCCCTCGTGACGTTTGGGTTAAGGATCTGCGCCGAGCCCTGCGGCCCGGATTTCGAGCCCTCCCAAACCGTAAGGCCGCCAGGATCCTTGAAGGTCGCTGGCGTGTTGCCTTGGATGTCCACGACGAACATCGTCGGTCCGCTGTTTTTATCGAGCTTCGTTCTCGCTGAAGCCGGATTCTCCTCGGGGCCGTTGTTCAGCTTGACCTTCCACTCGTTCGTCGCCTGCTTCCAAATGAGGTGAACTTTTTCGACTTCACACGGAGTACGCAGGTTGTTGGGCTGCTTGTTGCACCCGGCCAGCAGCATTGTGGCTGCGCATAGCCCTCCGAAAATCTTCAAACGGCGCGATCCAAGCATCTAACTTCTCCCCATGTTGTTATCGTTTGAGATCTGTCACTTCCCGCAAGCGGTAGCCCATCGCCGCAAGTCGCTGATTGAATTGATGCGCTTCATCGACACGGCCGAGACGCTGAAGAATGATGGCATGCTCTTGGGTTTCGTTGGGCTTTTCGGCCGAAACGCGTGGCAATGCCTGGAATGCGGCATTCCATGCGGCCGTGGCCGCCGCTTTATCGCCGAGCTGGCTTCGTGCGTCGCCCAGCAGCCGGTACGCCCGCGCCGTTGCAAAGGCGTCATTTGCGGCATCACTGCTCTTGGAGGAGCGCGCGATCCGAAGCGCCTGCTCGGCATCTTTAGCCGCATCGGGATTGGCGCCTTTTGCAAAGTCGACATAGCCGCGCATGATCCAGCATTCACGGTAATCGTAGCGCCAGTCGGCGAGCTTCGGGTCCTTGGCGATCAACCGCGATATTATCGAGCAGGACGTATCGTTTTGCTGCGATGCCTCATCGGCCTTGCCGTTGATGGCGAGAATGTAGGCGAGATAATATTTGGCTACGGCCGAGTTTTCGAGCCATTTGCTGTTGTCCGGCTCGATAAGCGTAAGCTGTTCGCCCTGCGCAACAGCAGCTCGGGCGTGTTGTTCGGCAAGATCGCTCTGGCCGCGCGTCGCGTAGAGCATTGCGAGCTTGCGCTCGGCACCCACCAGGCGCTGTCGATAGGCGACGTCTCCGGTGCGCCCCAGGAAAGAATTAAGGAGAGCCAAATGGCGTTCACGAAGGGCGATGGCGCGGTCGATATGGCCTGCGTCTCTCTCTGCGTCCGCTGCCCATCCAAGGGTCTCAGCCAATGACTTTTGATAGTCGCGGTTGTTGGGATCGGCCGTTGCGAGTGCCTGGATCGTGTTGAGTGCCTGCTCGCTGAGGGCGGCACTTTCCGGGAAGCGCCGTTGCGATATGCGAACCGATCCAAGGTTCGTAAGGGCGTTCTGAACCTCCATCCGGTATTTCATATTGTTCGGATCGAGCGCGACCATTCCGTCCGCCAGGCGCTTGTATTCCGCAAGCTGGCGGGCCGCTTCGTCGAGTTGGCCGCGAACATAGGCGATCTCGCCTACGTAAAAGACATTCTGCGCATGTTCGAAAAGGCGCTCCGGGTCGTCCGGTTTCCGCCGAATGGCCTCGGCCGTTCCATTGAGCGCTTCATTATAGAGAGCGAGTGCTGTGTCGGTGCTTCCACGCTGGGTTGCCACGTCCGCCATCAGGCTCAACGCCTGCGAGCGCTGCGACAAAGCGCTGTCTGAAAGATCGGCGATCGGCTGATTGTGATAATAATCGAGCACTCTGCCCCCGACGCCCGCCAACGCATCGAGCTTACCGATGGGCTCGAGCTTGTCTTTGAGGTCACCAAGCATGAAGCCGATGAGGCCCTCAGCCTGCCGCCGTTGCTCGCGCGCCGCGTCGCGGGCCTGGATCGCGGTAATTGCAAGTCCGCTGGTCACGGCCATTCCGCCGAGAGAGGCGGCGGCGAGCCACGCCATCCTCTTGTGCCGCCGGGTCTGGTCGCGCTGCACCAGGTCGTCGAGGCCGACTCCCAGCATCCCTGCGACCAGCTTGAGGAACGCAAGCCGTTGGCCTTCTCCGCTTGCCCGGAAATCGGCGGCAAGCGGTTCGGCGCGCTTGGTCGTCTGATGGCCGCGGCGATCATATTTGAAGCGAAGCGCCGGCGGGAAGCATTCCTCGTCCTCGCGTCCGGGAATGTCGCTGGCGAAGGGCTCGCCGGCGACCACCGCGGCGAGCACGCATCCCTCCGGCCGCGTCCGCTTGAAGCTCTCGATTTCCTGGTTCGTCCACCGGGATTTCGCCGCGGTCGGCGAGCATAGTACGACAAGGAATTGGGAGGCGGCCAATGCTGCCTTGATCTCTTCGGCGAGGTCGGCTCCGGCCGACAGGTCCTGCTCATCGCGGAAAATTGGCGTCAGCCGGCGTGGCACCACCCCATTGGCAGTCAATTTGCCGGCTAGAGTGCTCGGCACCCGGAAGCGCTCGAGCTCGCGGTGAAGCCAGTCGGCGAGCTCCTTGTCCTTATGGCTGTAGCTCAGGAAGGCGTAATAGCGGGTGCGCAGTCGCGGCACGCGGCGAGCTCCGATTTCGGCCTCGCTCACGCTGTCCATTCTTGGCAATCGCGCAAGCTTGGCCATCGCCGCCCCCAGCAATTCCGTTAACCCCGTTAACACAAAGGGATAAGTGGCGCGAATCCCGCGTTGCCGGTTTTCCTAGTCGGGCGAACCCCTTATATGGTGGGCATGTCCATCCGTCCCTGGCGCGATATCGAGCGGCGCAAGTCTCGACAGATCATGGTCGGCTCCGTGCCGGTGGGCGGAGACGCGCCCATCAGCGTCCAGACGATGACCAATACGCCGACGGAGGACGCGAGGGCGACCATCGATCAGATTCGCCGATGCGAGGAGGCCGGCGCGGACATCATCCGCGTATCCTGCCCGACGGCCGAGGCGACCGCGGCGTTGAAGGAGATCGTACGAGCTGCGCGTATCCCGATCGTTGCCGACATCCACTTCCACTACAAGCGGGCGCTCGAGGCCGCAGACGCGGGCGCGGCGTGCCTACGCATCAACCCCGGCAACATCGGGTCCGAAGAACGAGTGCGCGAAGTGATCGCTGCGGCAAAGGCGAATGGCTGCTCGATGCGGATCGGGGTCAATGCCGGAAGCCTAGAAAAGGACCTCCTCGAGAAGTATGGGGAGCCTTGTCCCGAGGCTTTGGTCGAAAGCGCGCTCGACCACATCCGTATCCTCGAGGACCACGACTTTCGCGAGTACAAGGTGGCCGTCAAAGCCAGCGACGTCTTCCTCGCCGTCGCCGCTTACCAACAGCTGGCGAGCGAAGTGGATTGCCCGCTCCACCTCGGCATTACCGAAGCCGGGGGGTTGATTGGGGGGACCGTCAAGTCGGCGATTGGAATCGGCAACCTGCTGTGGGCCGGCATCGGCGACACCATCCGCGTTTCGCTGTCGGCGGAGCCGGAGGAGGAAGTCCGCGTCGGCTACGAGATCCTGAAGGCCTTGGGCATTCGCAACCGTGGGGTCCGCGTCGTCTCCTGTCCGAGTTGCGCGCGCCAGGGCTTCGACGTGATCCGGACCGTCGAGGCGCTCGAAGAGCGGCTGCAGCACATCAAAACCCCGATGTCGCTCAGCGTTCTCGGCTGCGTCGTCAACGGCCCGGGCGAGGCGCGCGAGACCGACATCGGCATTACCGGCGGCGGGAACGGCAAACATATGGTCTATCTGTCCGGCGTCACCGACCACCACGTCCAGGATGCCGACATGATCGACCACATCGTGAGGCTGGTCGAAGCGAAGGCCGCCGAGCTCGAAGCCGAGCAGCATCCGACGCTAGACGCCGCTGAGTAGAGTTAGCCTTCTTTAACCGGTTCGGGCGCATCAATGCGCCATGGTCAAGTTGGTGCTTCTCCTGATCATGGGCACTGCATTTGCGCAGGGCATCGCCGCGACCCACCAACAGCCACCTCTACTCGTCCAAGACACGACGGTCGCCGGGCGCTAATCGACGCGGGTGAACCGCGTCGCGCAACATCCAGTTCAAGGCTTTGTCGCCGCGCTCGCCGCGGTCGCCGTTCTCTCGGTGATGGACGCCGTGATGAAGCATCTTGTCCTCGCGCTCGGGCTGTTCACCGTCAGCGTCTGGCGCTCGACAGCAAACCTCTTTTTCAGTTCCGCGCTCTATCTGCCCAGGCGCCAGAAGTGGCCGACCCGCAAAACCCTGTTGATCCACCTTTGTCGAGGTGTCGATGTCACGATCATGGCGGGGCTTTTCTTCTGGGGCATAGCGCGCGTTCCACTCGCCCAGGCGCTCGCGCTCACCTTCATCGCGCCTCTGATTGCGATGATGCTTGCTCCCCTGTTCCTTAAGGAGCGCCTCAACGCGCGCCTGATCGGCGGGGCCGTTGCGGCGTTCGCAGGAGTCATCGTGATCGTTGTCGGACAAGCCCGCGGCGACGTGCGGCCGGATGTCCTGCTTGGGATCGCCGCGATCATCGGCTCGGCTATCTGCTATTCGGGCAACATATTGATGATGCGGTGGCAGGCGCTTGCAGCCGGGCCGCTCGAGATCAATTTCTTCCAGTCGATCGTCGTTCTCCTGATGTGGCTCGCGGTCATTCCCCTGGTCGGCCTTCCCGCATGGCCGGGTGGCGAGCTGGGCTGGATCGTCGTCGCGTCGGTCCTGTCGACGGCCGGCGGAATGCTGTTCGCCTGGGCCTATGCGCGCGGCGAAGCGAGCTATCTCGCGGTGACTGAATATAGCGGGTTCATCTGGGCATCGATCTGCGGCTGGGTCGCATTCGATGAGCGCGTCTCTCTCTACACAGTGGCGGGAGCGCTGCTGATCGTCGCGGGCTGTCTGATCGGCGCTCGAGGCAAGATCACCGAGCCCCCGGAGATGGACTACACCTAGCCCGCGCTCGAGGCGAGCAGGTTGATGCTGAAGGCCAATACGCCGATGTTGAAACCGAATGCCGCGAGTGAATGGAAGGTAACGATCTTGCGGATATGCTCACTTGTGATCTGCACGTCGCTGGTCGCAAAGGCCATGCCGCAGGTGAACGCGAAATAGACGAAATCCCAATATTTGGGCTGTGGCGTTCCGGGAAACTCGAATCCGTCGCATTCGGGGCTGGGGCTCATATAGGCGAGATGCGCATAGTGGAGCGCGAACACCATATTGCTGAACAGCCAAGCCAAGACCAACGTGAGCACGATCAGAATTTTGGTTACGGGCTCCGGATTGCGGCTGACGATCTCCGCCGTGATCGCGATAAGCAGGACCGTCATTACAATGCCGCTGATCACCAGCAGGCCGACCCGGTTGGCGTCGTTCTCAGCCGCGTGCTGACGGATCTCGGCTTCCTCGCGAGTGCTCAGGATGGACTGGCATGAGATCAGGAAGACCGCCGAGGCGACATCAAATCCGCTCATCATTCCGAGCCGCCAATTTCCGATCAGGATGATGCCTGCGGCAGTCGCAGCGAACAGGACGGCCATGAACAGGATGAAGCGCGGCGGCGCGATCATGTTGCCCATGGTGCGCGGCTTCGTCATGACCAGCGAGCGTAACAAGTGAACGCCATTCGTCCAGTGAAAGGATATTCATGCCTTGGCTTTGGCTGATCGTCGGAGGGCTGTTCGAGGTCGGCTTCACCACTTCCCTGCGTTTCGTCGACGGTTTCCGCAACTTGCCATGGACCTTGGCCTTTCTGGCCTCGGTGGGAATCAGCATGGGACTGCTGGAAGTCGCGTCGCGCGAGATCCCGATGGGTACGGCCTATGCAGTATGGGGTGGCATCGGTGCGGTCGGCACCGTGATTGTCGGCATCCTCTGGTTCCACGAACCGTCGAGCACCGTCCGCGTGCTGCTGATCCTCGCCATCGTCGCCGCGATCGCGGCGCTCAGGCTGACAGCCTAGCGCTGCGGCTCTAGCAGCGGCGCGACCTCCGGGCTTTCCTCGATCGAACGGTAGAATTTCGCCGTCGGGAAAGGGCCGCGCGCCTGCTCATAGGCATAGCCGAGGTTGAGCAGCAGCTGCTCCGACCATTTGGGTCCGATGAAGCTCAGCCCGACGGGGAGACCCTTCACTAGCCCCATCGGAACCGTGAGGTGCGGATAGCCCGCGACTGCTGCCAGCCCACCGGCGCCGCCGCCAGCAATCTGGTCGCCGTTGGCGGCGTCGATCTTCCAGGCCGGCGGCATGGTCGGCCCAACCAGCGCAACGACGTTATTGACCTTCAACAGCTTGTCGATGCCCATCGGTCCGGCGGCCTGGAACGCCGCTGCCTTGGACTTCTTGTAGCCCGGGTCGGCGAGGCCCTTGGTCTTCTCCGCCTGCTCGAACAGCGCCTGGTCGAACAGCGCCATCTCCTGCCGCTCATGTGCCTTATCGAAGGCGATCAGGGCGGCGAGGCTCCGAACGCTTATCGGCGCCGGGCTGCCCTTCAGATAAGTCGCCATGTCGGCCTTGAGTTCGGTCAGTAGGATCGGCAGCTCGTTCTTGCCGATGGCGCTCCGGTCGAACTTCTTGATGTCGACGAGGACGGCGCCTTTTTCCTTCAGCAGCGCGAGCGCGGTCTCGAAGGCCGCGTCCGTGCCGAAGCCCGTTGCGAACCGCATCACACCGATTCGCTTGCCCTTCAGCGAGTTGGCGTCGAGGGCCGCGGCATAGTCGTGCTTGTGCTTGTCGGCATCGCGCGTCGCGGAATCGGCGGGGTCGCTTCCGGCGATGACGCTCAGAAGCTCGGCGGCCTCACGCACGGTCGGGGTCATCGGCCCGGGTGTGTCCTGGGTGTGGCTGATGGGGACGACGTGGGTCCGGCTGACCAGCCCAACCGTCGGCTTCAGGCCGACGATGCCGTTGATCGATGACGGGCACGTGACCGATCCATTGGTCTCGGTTCCGATCGCGAAGCGGACGAGACCGGCGGCGACCGCCGCGCCCGACCCGCTCGACGATCCGCAGGGGTTGCGGTCGATCGCCCACGGGTTGTGGACCTGGCCGCCGACCGCGCTCCAGCCTGATATCGAGTTGTTGGAGCGGATGTTCGCCCATTCGCTGAGGTTGGTCTTGCCGACGATGACGGCGCCTGCCGCCCGGAGCCGCACGACCAGCGGCGCGTCACGGTTGGTGACGTTGTTCGCAAGCGCGAGGCTCCCGGCCGTCGTCGGCAGCGGGCCGGCGGTTTCGATATTGTCCTTGATCAGCACCGGCTGTCCGGCAAGCGGACCGCGCAGGTTGCTCGAATCCACGCGCCGGGCCTGGTCGATTGCGGTCGGGTCGACGGCAATCACCGAATGAAGCTGCGGGTCGATCCGCGCGATGCGGTCGAGCGCGGCGCGAGTGTTCGCTTCGGCAGGACGAAGCTGCGCCGTAGCCGCCGAAGCGCCGGCAATGATCAGCGCGGTTGTGACCAGCAAATGACGCATGACTTTCCCCCTTTGACTCAGCTCAGCGTGGCGCGAGCAATGCGTCGAGCGTTCCCGGCGCGCTGCCGACCTTCTGCAGCCGCGGATAGCGCAAGCCGCCATGCCAATCGAGCTTCACCGTGCGGTAGACGTCGCCGTCGTGGACGAGCAGCTCGGGCGCAGGCCCATTGCCGGCCGCTGCCTTGATCGCATCCTTCAGCGCATCGGACTCGAAGTCGCGGCCGTTGATCGCAGTAATCTGCGTTCCGACCGTGATGCCGGCGTTGAACGCGGCGCTGTCCCACAGCACGCTCGACACCTTGCCGTCCATGCCGACGACCAAGCCGCCGGAGTAGGTGAGATCGCTGTTCTTGCCAGCCTTCTCCGCGCTCTTGATCCATTTGGTCGGTTCGGCGGTGTAGACGAGCGTGTAGCCGCCCTTGTTAATGCCCTCTAGCGGAGCCGACGGGGTAACGTCGTAGACACGGTGCTGCAGGTAGCTGCGCCAGTCATAGGGCTGCACCGCGTTCAGCGTGGCGACGACATCGTCGAACGTATAGGTGAGCTCGCCATAATCGCGGTCGCGCATGCCATAAAAAGCGCGCGCGAAGTCGTCGATCGACTTCTTGCCGCCCGATTGCGTCCGGATGATCCGATCCACGTCGATCCAGATCAGCTGGCCTTCGCTGTAATAATCCTCGCTGCGCTGCCATCCACGCCACGGCTGCGGCGCGCGGCCGGCGGCCGTCGGATCATTGGTAGTGTCGACGAGCGGCCGCCATGCGCGGCCCGGAGTTCCGAGGCTGTAGGTCGCGGCGGTCGCCGCAATCGCGTCCAGCGTATCCTGCTTGGACAACATCCCCGAACGAGCGCCAAGGACGTAGCCCCAGAACTGGGTCTGGCCTTCGTAGACCCAAAGCAGCGAGCCTTCCATCGGCACAGTATTGTAGTCCGGCGTCCACAGGTCGGCAGGCCGGCGGTACTTGCCGTCCCAGCTGTGGCTATATTCGTGCGGCAGCAGGTTGCGGTCGCGAAGCTTGTTCTCCCAGTCGGTGAAATAGCCGCGCTTCACACCGTCCTCGGAGCTGCGATGATGCTCGAGCCCGTTCCCGCCGAGGTTGTTCGAGATGGTCAGCAGGAAGTCGTAGTGGTCGTAATGCTGCGCGCCGAAGTTCTTGATCGCCTGCTCGACGAGCCGCTTGTGGGCGCCGACCTGCTCGGGCGTCGCCGCAAGCTCTGCTTCCGTGTCGGCAATCACGTCGAGCGCGACGTCGGGCGACAACTCGATGCGGCGATAATGAGCGCCCGCGATCAGCGGCGAGTCCATCAGGATCTCGTAGCTCGTGACCGGGTAATCGACGCGGCCGCCGTTCTGCGCCTTCGGGCGGAGCGCTGTCGCAACCTTCCAGCCGTTGGGGACGATCACCGAAGGCTGAACCGGGATCTGCCGCACATAATAGCCCGCCGGGTACATCGACAGCGACAGCCACTGGATGCTGGACATGTCCGGAGTCATTACGGTGCGGCCCATGTTCTCGGCGGTGGCGGAGACATATTGGAATTCGACGTCGACTGCAGACACGCCCTGGGGCACGTCGACGTGCAACGCGAACACGTCGAGTGGATCGCGCATCCACCGGAGCGGCTTGCCGTTTGCGCTGACTCGAATGCCGGTGACGTTCTTGATGTCGCCGCGCGGGCTGTGACCGCCTGGCACCCACTTCGGGTAAAGCAGGACGAGATCGCCGGCCGCCGTGACCGGCACGCGCTCGTGGATCCGGAAGATGCCACGGGTCACGTCGCTCGCGTCGACGGTAAGTTGTAGCGTTCCCGGGAACGGCACGTCCCGCGCGGCCGGGACACGGGTCGGCTTCGCATAAGCTTCGGGCTTGCTGTTGAGCGGCGGAACGAGCTGTGCGGCGGCAGCGCCAGAGAGGCACGAGGACAGGATGAGGGCAAGCGCTACTCGGCGCATCAAGGCAACTCCTTGAGATTGAAGGCTAACCAAAGTTGAGGGCCGGTGTAACGCGATTTGTCTCGCCTGCCACTGCCTTTCGTCGGTACCTGTAGGCACTTTGTCGAACGTCACTTCGTTGTCAGGCGGCATTCACCTCGTGACATTAGCGAAAGATAAGATGAACAACCGTAGCTTGCTGCTTGGCAGCGCCGCCCTGCTGAGCTTCCCGATGCCAGCCCACGCTCAAAACACGCAGCAGCCTCCTGCCGCGTCAACCGGAACTGCGCCGGCCGCGCAGCCGGTCGACGACAGTGGCGACGACGAGGAGATCGTCATCCGGGGCGCGCGCCCTCGCGGCTCAGTCATTGGCGACATCCCGCCGCAGAACACGCTCGACGCGCGCGACGTGCGCGCAACCGGAGCGACCAGCATCACCGAGCTGCTCGATGCGCTCGCGCCGCAGATTGGGAGTGCCCGCGGACGCGGCGGCGAAGCGCCGGTGTTGCTGCTCGACGGCCAGCGTATCTCGGGCTTCCGGGAGCTTCGTGACATTCCGACCGAGGCGATCCAGCGCGTCGAGATCCTGCCCGAGGAAGTCGCGCTCAAATATGGCTACCGAGCTGACCAGAAGGTCGTGAACATCGTCCTTCGGCAGCGTTTCCGCTCGACCACCCTGCAGGCTGCCGGCGGCGGGGCGACCGACGGCGGTTACGCCAGCGGCAACGCCGACGTGACCCGCTTCCTGGTGCAGCGCGCAGGCCGCACGACGCTGAACTTCCACGCGTCGGGCAACACGATGCTGACCGAAGCCGAGCGCAACATCATCCTCGATCCGACGCAGATCACCGGGACGCCCGCACAGGAGCTTGCTGCGCGTTCGCTCGCCGGAAGCAATCATGACGTGCGCGCCTCGGCGACCATCAACCGCACGGTCTTCGGCGATGTGTCGGGAACGATAAACGCGGAGCTGGAGAACAGCCACGGCCGCTCGCTGATCGGTCTCAACCCGAGCGTGCTTGAACCGCTCGCGCGCACCACTGACGCCAACAGCGCGCATCTGGGCGGCGTGCTGAATGGCGAGACCAAGTCGAAATGGCGCTGGACCGTGACCGGCAACGCCGACCTCGACGTCAACTTCATCCACAGCGACCGCGCCAACCCGCTATTTCCGTTGGACCGGACGCGCTCGACGACGTCCTCGGGCGACATAAAGGGCACCGCGAACGGCAAGCTCTTCAAGCTTCCGGCCGGCGACGCCAGCACGACGCTGACTCTTGGCGGCAGCACCGTTCACCTCGATTCCAGCCGGACGAGGCTGGGCGCAAGCTCCTCGACTTCGCTCTCGAGAACGATGGGAGAGGCGGCGATAAACCTCGACCTGCCGGTATCGCGCCGTGGCCGTGAGTTCAGCGCTCTTGGCAATTTCACCATCAACGCCAATGCCGAGGTCGATCAGCTTTCGGACTTCGGCACCCTGACGACGATTGGTGCCGGCGCAAACTTCTCGCCGGTCGACCGCCTGAACTTCATCGCCAGCTACACGCGCGAGGAAGGCCCGCCGACGATCAACCAGCTCGGCGACCCAATACTCGATACGCCGGGCTCGCGTATCTTCGACTTCACCACCGGGCAGACGGTGCTGGTGGATGCGGTCACGGGCGGCAACCCGAACCTCAAGTCGGACCTCCGCCACGTGGTGAAGCTCAGCACCAACTGGCAGCCGTTCGAGAAGACCGATCTGCGTTTCCGCGCCGACTTCGTTCATCAGGTAATTGAGCGGCCGATCTCCAATATTTCGGTCACCCAGGCGATCGAATCTGCCTTCCCGGACCGTTTCCTCCGGGACAGCAGTGGGCAACTGGTCAGGGTCAACCTGACGCCGATCAATTTTGACAGCGCGCGCCGCGACCAGCTTCGCGTCGGGTTCGATTTCTCAAAGCCGTTGAAGTCGAAGCGGCCGTCGCAGGCCGTGATCGACCAGTTGCGCCAGCAATTCTTCGGAGCGCGGGGCGCTCCTGGCGCACCGGCGGCCAGCCCGGGCGGGCCTCCGCCGGGCGGACCGCGTCCCGAAGGCGGTCGTGGAGGCGGCGGCGGCTTCGGCGGCGGAGGCCGTGGCGGCGGTGGCGGAGGCTTCTTTGGCGGTGGGGGCGGAAGCCGCGGTCGGCTGCAGTTCTCACTGACCGACACCATCACCTTCGAGGACAAGGTACGGACCACCCCTGGCGGACCGGAGATCGACTATCTCCACGGTGACGCGGCAGGCTCGCTGGGCGGCACTCCTCGGCACAATGTCGAAGCGCAGGCCGGCTGGTCCAACAACGGCCTCGGCGCCCGCATCGGCGCCAACTGGCGCAGCGCCACAAGGGTTGCAACCGACACCGGAGATCAGCTCCATTTCTCGCCGGTCGGCACGCTCAATCTGCGCCTGTTCGCCAACCCGGGCGACATTCCGGAGGTCGCGGTCCAGCACCCGTGGCTCCGCGGCACGCAGTTCCGGCTGGAGTTGAACAACATCTTCAACACCCGGCCGAACGTCCACAGCGCGCTGGGTAACCCGCTGTACAATTATCAGCCGGACCTGCTCGACCCTATTGGACGGACGATCATGGTCAGCTTCAGGAAGCTGTTCCTGCCATCGCCTGCGACCTTCCGGCGGCTCTTCCAGCAGGAGCGACAACAGGGAGCACCGACGCGCTGATTCCGCTTCCGCACAATTTGTGCTTAAGCGCGCTTCAATGACGCCTGTTCAACCCGTCCGGGGAACGCAAAGCCTGTTGCACGAAGATGCCGACCGCCTCGCGGCGGTGGTGTCGGCGTTCGACAAGGTGCGCCGTCTTTACGGCTTCAAGCGCGTCGAAGTGCCGACGATCGAGCCGACGCAGGTCTTCGCGCGGACCATTGGTGAGACGACCGACGTCGTCTCGAAGGAGATGTATTCATTCGAGGATCGCGGCGGCGAATCGATCACGCTGCGGCCCGAGTTCACCGCCGGGATCTGTCGCGCGTATCTGAGCGAGGGCTGGCAGCAATATGCGCCGCTCAAGGTCGCCACGGGAGGCTCGGCCTTTCGCTACGAACGGCCGCAGAAGGGGCGCTTCCGCGAATTCCACCAGCTCGACGCGGAGATCATCGGTGCCGGCGAGCCGCAGGCCGATGTGGAGCTGCTGGCCTTCGCGGACCAGTTGCTGAAAGAGCTCGGGATCGAGGGTACGATCCTCAAGCTCAATACACTCGGCGATCCGGAAACGCGGGGCCGCTGGCGGGACGCGCTCTATGAGCATTTCCGTGCGCACGCCGGAGCGCTCAGCGAGGACAGCCAGGCGCGGCTCGAGCGCAACCCGCTCCGCATTCTCGACAGCAAGGCGCACCAGGACTGGCCGGTGGTCGACAGCGCCCCGACGATCGACGAATTCCTGACCCCTGAGGCCGCCGATTTCTTCGGCAAGGTCACCACCGGGTTGGATGCGGCGGGGATCGCGTGGGAGCGCGCGCCGCGTTTGGTGCGCGGGCTCGACTATTATCGCCACACTTCGTTCGAGTTCATCACTGACCGGCTCGGTGCGCAGGGGACCGTCATCGGCGGCGGCCGATATGACGGGCTGATCGAGACCCTTGGTGGGCCGCATACACCCGCCGTCGGTTGGGCAGCCGGCATCGAGCGCCTGGCGATGATGATCGATGCGCCATCACCCGAGAAGCCAACTGCCGTGATTATTCCGCTCGGCGAACGCGCAGAGGCGGCCGGCCAGCGGTTGCTTGCGGACCTGCGCCGCAGAGGTATCGCCGCGGACATGGCCTATCGCGGGAACATGAAAAAGCGGCTCAGCCGGGCGAACGACGCTGGCGCAGCCTATGCGCTGATCATTGGCGACGCGGAGCTCGACAGCGGTGAAGTCCAGATGAAGAACCTCGCCAGCGGCGAGCAGCACAGTGTAGCTTTCGACGCGATCGCGGAGAAGCTCGCGCAGTGACTCTAATCTCTTCGGAACGGATCGCGTCGATCGAGGCCCGGCGCCACGAACTTCAACAGGCGATGTCGCGCGGCGATCTTTCGCCCGACGAGTTCGTGCGCCTGTCCAAGGACTATGCGGCGATCGAGCCAGTTGCTGCGGCCGCTCGCGAGGTGAGGCGCCTTCGCGCCGAGCTTGAGGTGTTAAACGGAATGGTTAGTGATCCGGCCGCCGAGCCCGAGCTCAAGGAAATGGCGGCGCATGAAGCCGAGGAAATCCGGCACAAGCTGCCCGAGGCGGAGCGTGCGCTCGCGATCAAGCTGCTGCCTCGTGACGCGGCCGACGACCGCGCCGCAATGCTCGAGGTCCGCGCCGGGACGGGTGGTGATGAGGCTGCGCTTTTCGCCGGCGATCTCCTGCGCATGTACCAGCGTTACTCGGAGGCCCAAGGCTGGCGGTTCGAGGTGATCTCGTCCAGCGCTTCGGAGCTTGGCGGATACAAGGAAGCCGTTGCCTCGATCAGCGGGCCAGGGGTTTTCGCCCGGCTGAAATTCGAGAGCGGTGTGCACCGCGTCCAGCGCGTGCCGGTGACCGAGAGCGGCGGCCGGATCCACACCTCGGCTGCCACGGTCGCGGTGCTGCCGGAAGCAGAAGACGTCGACGTCCATATCGACGACAAGGACCTGAGGATCGACGTCTATCGTTCGTCGGGACCTGGCGGCCAGTCGGTCAACACGACCGACAGCGCGGTCCGAATCACGCACCTGCCGACGGGCCTGGTCGTCATCCAGCAGGACGAGAAGTCGCAGCACAAGAACAAGGCCAAGGCGCTGAAGGTGCTGCGAACGCGTCTGTTCGAAATGGAGCGCGAGCGGCTCGCCAGCGAGCGCGCGGGCGCGCGGAAATCGATGGTCGGTTCGGGCGACCGCTCGGAGCGGATCCGCACCTACAATTTCCCTCAGGGGCGCATCACCGACCACCGCATCAACCTGACCAAGCACAATCTGACGGAAGTGCTCGAAGGGCCGGCGCTCGGAGAGCTGATCGAGGCGCTGGCTGCCGAGGACGAGGCTGAACGGCTGGCGGGGCTGGAAGAAGCGTGAAGCCCGTAATCCGCGCGCTCGACGACGCGACGCGCCAGCTTAGCGAAACCAGCGATACGCCGCGCCTTGATGCCGAGCTTCTGATGGCCGAGGCGCTGCACATCGACCGCGACCGGCTGCTGCTGTCTCCTCCAGACAAGAAGGTTCCCCAGCGCTTCTCCAAGATGGTGGAGCGACGCAAGAAGGGCGAGCCCGTAGCTTACATCACTGGCCGCCGCGCCTTCTGGAACATCGACCTTCATGTCGGCCCGGGCGTGCTCGTGCCACGCCCGGATTCCGAAGTGCTGATTGCATCGGCGATCGAGCATTTCGAAGGGAGGGGAGGTCCGCAGCGGATTCTGGATCTCGGAACCGGTCCGGGAACCCTGCTGCTCGCAGCGCTCGATGTGTGGCCCAGTGCGACCGGTATCGGCATCGACGTGTCCCGCCGCGCCTTGTCTTACGCCTCGGCCAACGCTCGCCGCCTGGGCTTCGAACAAAGGCTGAAGTTCAAGATTGGTGACTGGGCCGAGGAGGTCACGGAGGGTTTCGACCTTATTCTGTGCAACCCGCCTTATGTAGCGGAAGGAGCGGAGCTCGGCCCGGGCGTCCGCGAGTTCGAGCCTGACGAAGCGCTGTTCGCGGGAGAGACCGGCCTCGATGCCTATCGGGCGCTGGCTCCGCAGCTGCCGAAACTGCTGAACCCGGGCGGCCTTGCCGCCGTCGAGATCGGTCAGGACCAGGGTAAGGCCGTGACCGGCCTGCTTGCCCGTGACGGGCTCGAGGCGCGCGTCGCCCGCGACTTTGGGGATCGGGCGCGAGCAGTGCTGTTAACCTGGGCTCCTACGAAATAACTTGGCATTCCGCGTCGGGCGCACTACATCAGGGTCCTGGCCCGGGCCCGCTCCAGATCAACTGCAGAGCGCTCCCGTTCCAACCCCCGACGCAATCGGCCGTTCGATAGGCGCTCAGCTGCGCAGACCGGAACGAGAGGGTCAGAGGCGGCGCATATGCGCGGCCCTGTCCATCCGAGGACAAAAGGGGCAAGCGACACTGCGTAAGGACGTAGGCATTTGATCAATAATCGTCAGGGCGGCCGCAGGCGCGGCCGTGGAGGACAGGGCGGAGGCCGGAATCTCGGTGGACAGCCGGGCAACCGCCAGGACAATCGCCAGCGCGGCAATGCGACCCAGCTGCTCGAAAAATACAAGAGCATGGCGCGCGACGCCCAGCTTGCGGGAGACCGCGTCCAGACCGAATATTATCTCCAGTTCGCGGACCATTATTTCCGCGTCCTGGGCGAGAGCCGCTCCCGCTTCGAGGATCAGAATCAGCGTCGCCCACGCGACGAGGAACTCGAATCCGACGAGGGCGAGGAAGAGCTGGCCGAGGGTGGCGAAGAGGCGTCCGGTGAGGATCGCGCTGAGCGCGAGGATCGCCAGGATCGTGGCGACCGGCCTTACCGCAACGAGCGCAACGAGCGCTTCAACAGGCAAAGCCGCCCGCGGCGTGAGGAGCGCTTCGCCGATGAGGACGACAGCCGCGAGGATCGGGAAGAGCGCCGTCCCCGCATGAACGGCGGCGATGACAGCCTTCCACTCGATGTGCTTCCGCCCGCGATTGGCCGGCCCGAGGAAGAGGCTGTGGAGGCCGCGGACGAAAAGCCCGTCAAGCCTCGCCGCCGCACCCGTGCCCCTCGTCCCGCCGACGGCGACGACGAGATCGCGCCGGCGGCCTAAGCTTCGCTATCGACCGGCCGCGGCCGGTGGTTCGCATCCAGTGCGACGAAGGTGAACACGCCTTCGGTTACCTTCACCACGGTTGCGCCGAGGTCGCGCTGGGCGATGACCTCGATCCTGACGGCCATAGACGTACGGCCGACGCGCTCGACCTCGGCATAGACCGAGATCAGGTCACGCAAGTGGATCGGCGCCAGGAACTTCATCGCCTCGATCGCTACGGTTGCGACGGGGCCGCGCGCGCGGCGTGAGGCGACGATGCCCGCGGCGATGTCCATCTGGCTCAATACCCAGCCGCCGAAGATATGACCGTTGGCGTTGATGTCCGCCGGTCCAGGCATCACTCGAAGGATCGGCGCACGCTCGAGATCCGTCATTCCTTGTCCTTTTCATGAGAGCCGCCAACCGCTTCGTCATGCCCGCTCGAATTGCTGATGAAGATGAGCGTCATCAGGCTCATGCCGACGAGAAGCGTCAAGCCGACGCCTAGCGCAGTCGCGATGATCAGGCTGGCGTGTACCTCGCCCGCGCTTCGGACCACCAGCACCACCACGATTGCCGCGATCACGACCGAAAGCAGGGCCTGGAGGCGGAAGAGACGCCAGAAGCGCTGGACGGTGGACTGGCGCGGGGTTGGCGGGGGGTCGGCTTGGGGCACGGACTTCCCTTTGGCGTCACGAAGTGGGACTATCAAGGCGACAGGCTCCGAGTCATTTTTGAAGGGAGAGCCATGACCATTGCATTGGTGCTTCGCGACAAGGGCGCGGCGGTTGAGACCGTCACTGCCGACACGAGCGTTCATGACGCTGTCTGCCGCCTCGGCGAGAAAAGGATCGGCGCGCTTCCGGTGGTCGAGGACGGGCGGATCGCCGGAATCATCTCCGAGCGGGACGTCATCTATCGCCTCCGCGACCACGGCCCCGACATGCTCGGCTGGCCCGTCTCGCGAATCATGAGCTCGCCTGCGATCACAGCGACGCCGGATACGGACGTCCTTGCGGCGCTCGCGCTGATGACTCAGCGGCGGATTCGGCATTTGCCGGTGGTCGAGGGCGGTCAGATTCGCGGGATCGTGTCGATCGGCGACCTGGTGAAGCACCGCATGGACCGGATCGAGGCCGAGGCCGACGCGATGCGCGCCTATATCCAGAGCGCCTGAGTTCTCTTTCGAAACTTTTTTGAAAACAACAGTTTAGGAGCCTTGAAGAGGCGCTCGATAGCGCTATCTAGGATCCTGCGAAGGTGCCACGCGGCACCCGAGCTCACGAGAATCGGGCTGCAACAATATTGCAAAAAACCCGGTTGACGGCTGTGAGGCCTGCACATATACGGCGCCCCACAGCAGCGGACGCGGCCTTCAATGAGGGTCTCGCGTTCGTTTCGTGCCTCTTCTTAGTCGGTACAACCGATGCCCGGAACCAATCGAACCGGGGGAGGATGCACGTCGGCTCTTTGACATTGTCGGTTTAGATGAAGGGACATGTGGGCGGCGGCCCGGTCACCGATAACCTCTGGGTATCGGCGGATCGGTCAAATTTATGCCGTTCCTTATGGATCCACGCTGGGGCTTCGGCTGCGGCGAGGAGCTCATATGTCTCAAAAACGCAAACACACCAGATTGTGATTTTTGTGCAGGAACGGCTCCCGGAGATGCCGGTCTTGCTCTCGCTTATTCCAGCGGGGGTTCGATCGTACATCAACTTGAGAGTTTGATTCTGGCTCAGAACGAACGCTGGCGGCATGCCTAACACATGCAAGTCGAACGAGACCTTCGGGTCTAGTGGCGCACGGGTGCGTAACGCGTGGGAATCTGCCCTCTGGTACGGAATAACTCAGGGAAACTTGAGCTAATACCGTATAATGACTTCGGTCCAAAGATTTATCGCCTGAGGATGAGCCCGCGTCGGATTAGCTAGTTGGTGAGGTAAAAGCTCACCAAGGCGACG
>Ga0207644_10000303_pt1 | contig 32025 bp, 30 predicted proteins | sample KBSS73metaG_FD_184326 | JGI IMG/M metagenome (GOLD analysis project Ga0207644, IMG submission 184326) | Switchgrass rhizosphere microbial communities from Kellogg Biological Station, Michigan, USA - KBS S7-3 metaG (SPAdes) (version 2) | ecosystem: Host-associated > Plants > Roots > Rhizosphere... | reverse complement strand
AGCATGTACCTGATGCTTGGAGCACCGAAATCCCCATATGCCAATCGGATCAAGGGTACGATGTCGGTGAGAAAGTCGGGCTCCAAGAGAAACAGGGCTGTCACATATGCGACACCGGTCGACACGATTGTGATCGTTTCTGGACGCACCACGCGCCAATTTCGCCTCGCGCCCGAGACCAGCCAGAGCTCGAGGAGGGCTGGCACGATCAGGAAATAATGCTTCAACGCGAAGCCGAGCGCTGCACCAAGCCCGATGAGGACAGCGAGGACTGGTGAGACCGTCCTGCGTTCACGGCGTGATGCGATCAATGCGGCGTAGGGCAGGGTCGCGATCAGAACGATCTGCTCGCGCTGACCAAGGTGCACCCAGGGCATCGCCATCAGCGCCAGGGCAGCGTAGGCAAGGAGCAAGCAGCGGCGGTGCGAGGGGATGTGGGCGATTAGCCGGTTCGTCCCGGCAAGAGCCAGTGCGGCCATACAGCCGACCGCTGCGGCAAGCACGCCTTCTATTCGTACGTGAACAAGGTTTGCGATCCGATCGAGCGGAAGCGCCATCCAGAACCATAATGGCGGGTTCGTCTCGATAATGTCGCGATAAAGGTTCGCGCCGGCGTGGATCCGGCCCGCTATCCACAATTGCCACGCGACGTCGGAATCGACCGTGCCGGGAATGCGCAAGATCGTAAGCAGCGCCGTCACGGCGAGCCCCAGCCACAGCGGCCTCGACGCAATGATGGCGACGAAACGCGGCAATCGGGCCCGTTCGATCGCGGCTGACGGTGCAGTGGACATCGGCCCTGTTCTTAGCGGGCGATGGTAAACGCCGCGCTAAGCCTCGCCCTCGAGCTCTGGTAGCAGTCGCTCATCCTTTGTTTGCAAATTGTGCTTAACGCTCGCTTCATGAACCGGGAAGGGGCCATGAAGAGAGCGCCGGAGTGGACGAGGGCGACGCTCGGATGGGGCGTAATCCTGCTCGTCGCCGCTACCGGCTGTTTGATGGTCAAAGGCAATGCGCTGACCCTGTATCAGGCTCAGTCGCAGGACGCTCCCGTTCTCGTTCTGTTGTCGCTTGGGATTTGCGTCGCTGCGCTCAACGCTCCGGCATGGCGGCTCCCTGCCTCATTTGCGCCGTTGTGGGCGCTGCTCGCTTTCGGCTTCGCCGCCGGGGCTTCGCTGGCCCTTGGCGCCTACCTCGTATTTGGCAATTACCCGCTCTCGCGGGACGAGCACATGGTGCTGTTCGACATGGCGGTCTACGAGAAACGCCTGCTCGCCATGCCGCTGGCTCCATTCTGGCGGCCGTTTGCCGGCGCGCTTGTCCCCGATTTCCTGCTCAACGAGCGGATGCCGACAGGGCTGGTTTCCGGATATCTGCCGGTGCATGCCCTAATGCGGCTTGCGTTCTCGAAACTGGCTGACCCGGTCTGGTTCAACCCGCTCCTGGCGCTGGTTGGCGGGGCTGCGCTCTTAGATATCGCCAAGCGCACCTTCGGGGCACAGGATCGCGCTTGCTGGGTCGTGCTTCTCCTCTACGTCCTCTCGGCGCAGTTGCTCGTCAACGCGATGTCGGCATTTTCCGTCACTGCGCACATGGCGCTGAACCTGGTCTGGCTTGCGGCATTTCTGCGCGGCGGGAGGAGCGGCCACGCCATTGCAATTGCGACCGGATTCTTCGCGGTCGGCCTTCATCAACTGGTATTCCACCCGGTATTCGTTGCGCCATTCCTGTTGTGGCGATTGCGGCAAGGGCAGTGGCGCCTCGTTCTGGCTTATGCGGCAGCCTACGCCGCGATCATCCTGTGGTGGGCCTATTACCCGATGCTTCCCGAAGTTCAGCCGGCGTCGGCGGCAGGCCTGGGCGAAACTCACCGGAACTTTCTCACCGAACGGGTCCTGCCGCTGCTTTTGCATCGGACGCCTGGCACGATCGGGCTCATGGTGCTGAATCTCATGCGATTTGTAGCGTGGCAGAATTTGGCGCTGGTTCCTCTGCTTGTTGCCGCCGTGCCCGTTGCACTGCGCGAGCGCGGACTGTCCGCAGCGCTGCTGCTCGGCATTGTGCTGTGGCTTGGTATTGTCGCCCTCTTGTTGCCGTATCAGGGGCTCGGCTGGGGATTTCGTTATCTCAGTCCGTACCTTGGCAGCTTCGCCCTACTCGGCGGCTTCGGTTACCGCGCACTCGCAAGCAGGATTGGCGCGCGTGCGGATGGACTGGTCATCGTGCTCAGCGCGCTCACCGCACTCGCAGCAATCCCGGTACTCATTGTGACGACCCACCGCTTTGCCGAGCCGTATCTCAGGTTGGAGGAGTTGGTTTTGCAGCAGCGTACTCCATTCGTTGTGATCGATACGGAGGTCAGTAATCCGCCCGATGAAAGCTGGGCCGTTCATCCGCTCGACCAGGTCCGCAACCTTCCTGACCTCAGTAACCGGCCCCTTCGCTTCTCGGGCAATCGCTTAAATGCCGACCTGATCGAGAGGTTGTGCGACAAAGGAGCGGTGACCCTGATCACACGCGCCGACATGCACCGCATTGGCTTTGAACAGAATGTGCCGGAACGTAGCCCGTGGTTCGAGAAGATGGTCAGGAGCGTTGCGCAGATGCGGCCCGGTTGTATCCACGCGGCAGTGACCGTCCGTCCGGCATCGGCGTCATGAGCGGAACGTCAGCCCGTATCTGCCTCGCTTATGACTGCCTGTTCCCCTGGACGATCGGCGGCGCGGAGCGCTGGTATCGCAATCTCGGGGAGCGTCTCTCCCGGTCCGGGCACGAAGTCACCTATCTCACGCTCAAGCAGTGGGATGACGGCGAGCTCCCGCAAATCCCCGGAGTGAGGGTCATTGCTGTGGGCCCGCGAATGCCGCTCTACCGCGACGGCAAGCGACGGATCCTTCCGCCTTTGCGTTACGGCCTCGGTGTGTTCTGGCATCTCCTTCGTCATCGCCGCGACTATGATTGGCTGCACACCGCGTCTTTCCCGTACTTCTCACTTCTGGCTGCCGGTCTGCTAAGGCCATTTGCCAGGTACCGGATTGCGGTGGACTGGCACGAGGTGTGGAGCCCGGAATATTGGCGCGAGTATCTCGGCGCGCTCGGCTTCATCGGCTCCGCCGTGCAGCGGCTTTGCGCGCTCGTACCCCAGAAAGCCTACACGTTCAGCGAGCTTCACCGCACCCGCCTCAACGCAATTGGTGTGCACGACGTCATTCTTCTTACTGGTGAATATGCTGGCGGCGAACACCGGTCGCTCACTTCCGCGGGAACGCCGCCAACGGTTGTTTATGCTGGCCGGTTCATCCCGGAAAAGCGACTGGATCTCCTCCTCGATGCGCTCGCGCTCGTTATGCGACAGGATCCACAGCTGCGGGCCGAGCTCTACGGTCAGGGTCCCGATTTCCAGCGTATCAATGATCGCGTGCATGAACTGGGGCTCGCCGACCGGATCGAACTTCCGGGCTTCGTCGGCGCGGAGGAGCTCGAAGAGGCGATGTGCGCGGCCACGGCAATCGTCCAACCCTCGGCTCGCGAAGGTTATGGCATGGTCGTGGTGGAAGCCTCGGCGCGAGGCGTTCCCGTGATCGTCGTCGCCGCGCCAGACAATGCCGCAACGGAGCTGGTTGAGAATGGCCGGAACGGTTTCGTGGTCCAAGCTCCCGATCCGGCCTTGCTCGCAGAGCGAATTCAAGCTTGCGTTGCCGGTGGACGATCGCTGCGCAAGGCTACGCGTCAATGGTATCGTGAAAACGAAGAACGCCTGTCGCTCGACCATTCGCTCGAGCAGGTTGCGTCGAATTACGGCCTGGCAAAGGGGCCGCAGCCGTATAATCCTGAAGCGCCAGTATTCGCGCTCAACAAGCCGGGGGCCTCATGAACGTTGTCACAGCCTTCCCATCCCGCGGAATGTGCCCGCTGGCTCCCGAGGGCGGCTGCGAATATGAAACCCTCGGCTCGTTCGACGACAAGAGTGGCAAAGTCGGCAAAGTCGAGGTGGTGCGCTGCCGCCATTGCGGAATAGGGATCACAACCCCACCGTTGCCCGACGTCGCGTTTCTGTACGAGGGACGCGAGAGCCAGGACTTCCAGCCCAAGACGGCGAGACTGGCGCACAAGATCAAGGAAGTCGCGTTCCGGCAGCAGGCGCTGCGTTTGCTGCGCGAAATCGGAACCCGGCCCGGGCGAGTGCTCGATTTTGGCTGTGGAAGCGGGCTCTTCACCCGCTGTCTCGACGATGTTCTTGCGCCCGGCTCGGTGACTGGCAGCGATTTTCACGACGATCCCCCGCCGGACCTTGCCGAGCGGTCTTATGCCCCGATGAACAGCCTGACCAAACTCGAAGGCACGTTCGATCTCGTGCTGGCAATGCACGTACTGGAGCATGATGATGACGCGGCGGGTCTCCTTGAGAGGATCGCAAGGATGGCAAGACCTGGTGGCTATGTTGTCATCGAGGTCCCGAACATCGACTGTGTCTGGGCAGCGCTGCTCGGACAGGCGTGGGACGCATGGTATGTGCCGTTTCATCGCACGCACTTCAGCAAGCCGAGCCTCGCGAGCCTTGTTCGCTGCGGCGGGCTCGAGATCGTTCGGACGATCGACATATGCGTGCCGACGATGGGGCGGACACTCGCCAATGCTCTTGGCGCCGGCAATAGCCTGCCTTTCCTTCTCGCCGGAATCGCGCTGCACCCGGTGCAGTGGATTGGCGAGAAGCTGTCGAAGCGTCCGTCGGCACTGCGTATTATCGCACGGAGGGGCTGATGTGCGAGTTTTCGCTAACGCGCCTCACTCCGATGGCAAGGCGCCCGATCAGGTCAACGGCTTGAGGGCGTAGATTCGCAGACCGCTTGCGCGCCCCGATACCTTTTCCGCGATCCACTGCAGTGGATAGAGTATCAGTGCGGCGAGGAACGAGAGCCCACCAAATGGCAAACCGAAAAGCCTGGCGAGGGAGTTGGCCGTTGTGGCAGCGAGCACGTTTTCTTCGCCAACCACCTCGAACCCCGCCGCCTCCACGGCCTCGCGCAATGCCGAGCGGCTGAAATGGAGCCGATGGAAGGGCAATGCCCAGTTGTCGCAGCTTTCTCCAAACCAGGATGTCCATACGCAATCGATATTAGGAACTTCCACAACCAGCAGACCTCCTGGTCGAAGGAGCGATTTTAGTCGGCCGAGGAACGCTGGGGCGTTGTCGTCATGCTCAACGACATGGAAGCATGTGACTATGTCGGCCTTCTCGGAGAAGGCGGCGATCTTGGAATAGCCGACGTACTGGGCAGTGCCGATCTTGGACGGGCGTTCTTCGAAGAAATCCAAACCCACTACCGATGCTCGATCCCCAAGTTCTGCTGCGAAGGCACTCGTCAGTGCGCCATTGCCGCAGCCGAAATCCAGCCAGAGATTGGGAGACGGGAAGACCTTTGAGACTATTGCGCGGGCCGTCTTCCTGAACACGATCCGCTTCAGCCGGTCGGCGAGCAGCGTATCGTAAGTTAGAAAGTTCTGGCTCGTTCGATCGTTGTAGAGTGGGGAAGGGTCCGGCATCGCTGGACGCGTCACGCCAAGGCCACACGTTCCGCAGCGAAAAACAGCTTGATCATCGGGCCCGCGAACAACGGGCTGCGAGCTAAACTTGCAGCGTGCCGGTGTTCCCGAAGGACAAAGCGAATAGTTTTGCAAAGAAATGTCAATCGCAGCCACCGCCCGAGATCCTCAGCCAGCCCGCCTGAGAGCCTGACCGAAGCTCCATGTCCGGTGCACGAAGAAATTGACCGGAGCTAGCACGGCGGAAACGAGAGCGACGGCGACAGCATAATTTCCACAAAGAATTACGAGCAGGCGAATGCCAGCGAGCCCCAGCACCAGCGTTACAATCGTGAAGGAAACATAGCGGAGGAAGTCTTTGCGTGCCTCTCCATGAGCGATACCGAACGACCAGCCTCGGTTCAAAAAGAAGCCGATCATCGTCGCTGCCGAAAACACGATCAGATACGAAACGACATAGTGAAGCCTGAACAGCTCCGTAAGCAGAACGATTGACGTCGTGTTGAACGCGACATTCAATATTCCGACCAGGCTGAATCGAATGGCCTCGCCGAAGACCCTGCGCGACCAGAATGAAGGCGCGTTCATCGGCTTTGCCATCATGCCGATGCCTGGACTTCGCCCGCGCGGCCGTTCCTGGCTTCTTTGTAGACGGCTCGCGTAAAATCGGCCTCGTTGCCGCCGAGCACTGCGAGCAGGAAACCGCCGAGAAGGGTTTGCAAGCCGATGGTCCCTGCCAACCCGGCTAGCGTCACCGGAAGTACGGAAGGCAGGGCAGCGAACCTCTCGCTTCCCCAGTAAATTGCGATCGCGATCAGCGTTATGATGGAGAGGCCTACGAGCGCCAGTCCGATCATCACGCAACCTTCAAGGGAGAGCCATTTCCGGGCCCCGTGCAGCCAGCGCTTCGGTAGGCGATATCCCTCCCGCACCCCGTAAAGATGCGAAGCGATTCCCATCATCCCGGCCATGTGACCAGTAGCGGTAAGCAGCGCCCCAATGACGATCCAGCTTTCGCCGAAAGGCACCGGCCCGGTCCAGCCGAAGGCGCGGAGCAGCGCTGTTGCCAGGATGGTAATTCCCAAGGCGATCGCTGCCGAAGCGGGCACGCCGAACACCCAGGTGGGAGACAGCATGAAGAGATAACGCAGGTGGCGCCACCCGTCGCGCCACGGGCGCAGGTGCGGCGCTCGATCGCGCAGGTCAGGGAGGAGCTTCACGGGCGTTTCGGCGATGCGCAGGCGCTTCAGCGCAGCCTTGATCACCATCTCACTGGCGAACTCCATGCCCGAGCCGCTGAGGCCAAGCTCGAGGAACGCCTGCTTGCGCATCGCGCGAAGACCCGAATGCGCATCGCTGATGCCGGGCCGGAAGAAAAGGTTGAGGATCCCGGTCAGGACGGGGTTACCGATATATCGGTTTTTCCACGGCATCGCGCCAGGCGAGATGCCGCCTTTGAATCGCGAGCCCATGCACAGATCGGCACCTTCCTGGAGCTCGCCGATCATCGCAACACCGTCGGTGAAGTCGTAGCTGCCATCGGCATCACCCATCAGGACATACTGGCCGTAGGCGGCTTTGCTGCCGCCGATCAGGGCGGCTCCGTAGCCACGCTCCGCAACCGGTACGACGCGCGCTCCGAGGCGAGTGGCCAAAGCCTGGCTGCCATCCGTCGAACCGTTGTCGGCGATGACGATTTCCCCTCGCAGACCATATTGGACAACGATGCGCTCCAGCGCCTCCTTCGCGTTTGCAATGCAATAGGGGAGGCACTGAGCCTCATTGAGGCACGGCATGACGATCGTCACATCGACGCCTGCTTCGAGCGCCAATGCTTCTTCAAACTGCCTGATCGGCTCGTGACGCATTCACAACCCCCGTCTTTGCGACAGGGTTAGGAGGGAGCGTCTAAGGAAGCGTTAATGATGTTTGGCAGGAAATTGGCGAGGGTTAGCCAACGCTCTCGGCAAGGACTGTCAGGCCCTTATCGCTAACTTCGGCAAAGCCGCCGGTGACGGCGATGCGCTCCGGCTGCGCGCCCTGGTTGCGGTAGACCGCTATGTCGCCGTTCTTGAGCGTCGTCATGTAGGGCGCATGGCCAGCCATGATCCCGGACTCCCCGTCCGTGCCCGGCACGACGACCATGTAGACCTCGTCCGACATCACCAGGCGGTCGGGCGTGACGAGCTCAAAATGCAGATCGGCCATTATTCCTTGCCTTCAATTTGGGCGTCAAACGCGCGCGTGGCCGCCTCGAACTTGTCGCGGCAACCGGCGTTGCAGAAGCCGACGACCTTGCCACGGTAGCGCGTTAGGCTGTCCTCGCTGACCGGCTTGCCGGACCAGGGGCAGACGTTATTGACACAGTTCTCGAGGCGAAGGTCGCCGATCAATGCTTAGGCCTCCTGAGCCAGCTTTTCGGCTTTGGCGACAGCTTCCTCGATGCCGCCGACCATGTAGAACGCGGCTTCCGGAAGATGGTCGTACTCGCCATTGACCACAGCCTTGAACGAACGGACCGTGTCCTCGACCTGGACGAACTTGCCGGGAATGCCGGTGAAGACCTCGGCGACGTGGAAGGGCTGCGACAGGAAGCGCTGGATTTTCCGCGCGCGGCTGACGGTTAGCTTATCTTCTTCGCTAAGCTCATCCATGCCCAGGATCGCGATAATGTCCTGCAGGCTCTTGTACTTCTGCAGCGTCGCCTGGACGGCACGGGCCGTTTCGTAATGCTCCTGGCCGACGACGGCCGGCGTCAAAACGCGGCTGACCGAGTCAAGCGGGTCGACCGCCGGGTAGATGCCGAGTTCGGAAATTGCCCGGCTGAGCGTGGTGGTCGCATCGAGGTGGGCGAACGAAGTCGCTGGAGCCGGATCCGTCAGATCGTCCGCGGGAACGTAAATGGCCTGCACCGATGTGATCGAACCCTTGTTCGTCGAGGTGATGCGCTCCTGCAGCGCGCCCATGTCGGTCGCCAGCGTCGGCTGATAGCCTACGGCCGAGGGAATACGGCCGAGGAGCGCCGACACTTCCGAACCCGCCTGAGTGAAGCGGAAGATGTTGTCGACGAAGAAGAGCACGTCCTGGCCCTCCTGGTCACGGAAATACTCGGCTTGCGCGAGGCCCGAAAGAGCAACTCGGGCGCGCGCTCCTGGCGGCTCGTTCATCTGGCCGAATACGAGCGCGACCTTTGAGCCTTCCGGCGTCGGGTTGCCATCCGCATCCTTGGCGATGACGCCTGCCTCAAGGAACTCGTGATAAAGATCGTTACCCTCGCGGGTGCGCTCGCCGACGCCGGCGAATACGGACACGCCGCCGTGGCCCTTCGCGATGTTGTTGATCAGCTCCTGGATGAGCACCGTCTTGCCGACGCCGGCGCCGCCGAACAGGCCGATCTTGCCGCCCTTCGCGTAAGGAGCGAGAAGATCGATGACCTTGATTCCGGTGACAAGGATTGACGCTTCGGTCGATTGGTCGACGAAGGCAGGAGCAGCCGCGTGGATCGGAGCCGAGAGGTCGCTGCCGATCGGGCCGCGTTCGTCGATCGGTTCGCCGATGACGTTCATGATCCGACCGAGCGTCTTCGGGCCGACCGGCACCCGGATTTCCGAGCCGGTCGCGTTGACGACCTGTCCGCGGGTGAGGCCGTCGGTCGAGTCCATCGCGATCGTGCGCACGACATTCTCGCCAAGGTGCTGTGCGACTTCGAGGACGAGGCGACTGCCGCCATTGTCCGTCTCAAGCGCCGAAAGGATGGGCGGCAGCTCGCCTTCGAACGCGACGTCGACGACGGCGCCGATGACCTGGCTGACGCGTCCAACGAGATTGCTGGGGCTGGTGACGTTCGCGGGGCCAGAGCCGGTCGCGCTGGTTGCGGTCGACTTGCGGCTGCGGGGCTTGGTTTCGGCGGCGGTGGCCATGTCTGTCTTCCTTGCCTTCAGGTTTCGTTAGAGCGCTTCGGCGCCCGAAATGATTTCGATAAGCTCGGTGGTGATCACGGCCTGACGGGTCCGGTTGTACTGGATCGACAGGCGGTTGATCATGTCGCCCGCGTTGCGGGTCGCATTGTCCATCGCGGTCATCTGCGAGCCGTAAAAGCCCGCCTGGTTCTCGAGCAGCGCGCGATAGATCTGGATCGCAATATTGCGCGGCAACAGGTCGGCGAGGATTTCCTCCTCATCCGGTTCATATTCGACGGCGGCCGGCGGACCGGCGGGCCGTGAAGTCGCTTCCTGGGCTTCGCCGCTCGTTCCTGGTGCAACCGGAATGATCTGGCTGATCGTCGGCTCCTGGACCAGCGTCGAGACGAAGTTCGCGTAGGCGAGGTGGACGACATCGATCCCATCGGTGGAGTAGCGATCGATGATGTCCTTCGCGACCGCCTGAGCTTCCGCATAGGACGGGTTCTTCATCTCGCTCGTATCGAACTGCGCGATGATGCTCTTCGGGTAGAGCCGCTGGATCACCGGGCGGCCCTTGCGACCCACGATGTAGAACAGCACCGTCTTCCCCTGCGCCAGCAGGTCGTCGGCCTTGCGGCGCACCGCTCGGACGATGTTGCTGTTGAAGGCACCAGCAAGGCCGCGGTCGCTGGTCGCGACGACGATGAGGTGGATGTCTTCCTTGCCTGTGCCGCTCAGAAGCTTCGGGGTCGAGGGTCCGGCCGTCACTCGCGAGGCAAGGGAAGCCACCACGTCCGTCATGCGCGACGAGTAGGGCCGCCCGGCCACCGCGTTCTGCTGCGCACGTCGCAGCTTCGAGGCAGCGACCATGTTCAGCGCCTTGGTGATCTTCTGCGTCGACTTCACCGAGCCGATGCGGATCTTGAGGGCTTTCAGCGACGCCATTTAGGCAAACTGCTTCCCGAACTGTCCCAGCGCATCCTTGAGCGCGGCGGAAGTGTCGTCGTCGAGCTGCTTAGTGTCGCGGATCTTGCCGAGGATCTCCGGCTTTTCCGAGCGAAGGAAGCTCAGCATCGCGGCCTCGTAGCGAACGACGTCCTTCACATCCACGCTGTCGAGGAAGCCCTGGGTGCCCGCAAAGATGGAAGCAACCTGCTCCTCCACCGGCATCGGCGCGAACTGCGCCTGCTTGAGGAGCTCGGTAAGGCGGGCGCCGCGTGCCAGAAGCTTCTGGGTCGAGGCGTCGAGATCGGAGCCGAACTGCGCAAAGGCGGCCATCTCACGATATTGGGCGAGCTCGAGCTTGATCGACCCGGCGACCTTCTTCATTGCCTTGGTCTGCGCAGCCGAACCGACGCGGCTGACCGAAAGACCGACGTTAATTGCAGGACGAATGCCCTGATAGAACAGGTCGGTTTCGAGGAAAATCTGGCCGTCGGTGATGGAGATCACGTTGGTCGGAATATAGGCCGACACGTCGCCCGCCTGCGTCTCGATAATCGGAAGAGCGGTCAGCGAGCCGCTGCCGTTATCCTCGTTCATCTTCGCGGCACGCTCGAGGAGGCGGCTGTGAAGATAGAAGACGTCGCCCGGATAGGCTTCGCGGCCCGGCGGACGGCGAAGCAGAAGGGACATCTGACGATAGGCGACGGCCTGCTTCGAAAGGTCGTCGTAGACGATCACGGCGTGCATGCCGTTGTCGCGGAAATACTCGCCCATCGCGACGCCGGTGTACGGGGCCAGATATTGAAGTGGCGCCGGCTCGGACGCGGTCGCGGCGACGACGATCGAATATTCCATCGCGCCATTCTCTTCGAGCGCGCGGACGATCTGCGCGACCGTCGAGCGCTTCTGGCCGACCGCAACGTAAATGCAGTAGAGCTTCTGGCTCTCGTCGGTGCCCTTGTTGACTTCCTTCTGGTTGATGAAGGTGTCGAGCGCGACGGCGGTCTTGCCGGTTTGGCGGTCGCCAATGATCAGCTCGCGCTGTCCGCGGCCGATCGGAACCAGCGCGTCGAGCGCCTTGAGGCCGGTCTGAACCGGTTCGTGAACCGACTTGCGCGGGATGATGCCGGGCGCTTTCACCTCGACGCGGCGGCGCTCCGCGAATTCGATCGGCCCCTTGCCGTCAATCGGATTGCCAAGAGCGTCGACGACACGGCCGAGTAGGCCCTTGCCGATCGGAACGTCGACGATGGCGCCGGTGCGCTTGACGGTCGAGCCTTCCGAGATTTCGGCGTCCGAGCCGAAGATGACGACGCCGACATTGTCGGCCTCGAGGTTGAGGGCCATGCCCTTGGTGCCGTTCTCGAACTCGACCATCTCGCCGGCCTGCACATTGTCGAGGCCGTAAATGCGCGCGATGCCGTCGCCGACCGAGAGGACGGTGCCGACCTCGGAGACCTGCGCTTCGGCGTCGAAGTTCGCGATCTGGTCGCGGATGACGCGGGAGATTTCAGCGGCGCGGATATCCATCGTTCAATTAGCCTTTCATCGCCATGGCGAGTCGGTTGAGTTTGGTGCGGATCGAGGCGTCGATCTGCTGGCTGCCCAGCTTGACGACGATTCCTCCAAGTATGTTGGGATCGACCGTCGCATCAATATTGACGTCGCGGCCTGCGCGCGTCCGCAGCTGCTGCTTGAGCTGCGCAACTTGGTCATCGTTCAGCGGCCGGGCCGTAGTGACTTCCGCAGTCGCTTCGCCGCGATGCTCCGCCGCGAGGCGGCGAAAAGCACGGATGATCGAACGGAGTTCGTTCTTGCGGCCGTTCCGCGCGATTACCCCGAGGAATTTCGTGGTGATCGGGTCAGTTCCAAGCTGCGGCGAAATCGCCGCAAAGGCTTTCCCCGCATTCTCTCGCGAAACGAGCGGGCTGGCGACGAGCTCGGCGAAATCCTTCGAGTCGAGCAGAGCCTCGCCGAGAGCATCGAGGCTCTTGCTGACGGATTCGATTTGCCGCTCGTCACGGGCGAGGTCGAACAGGGCCGAGGCGTAGCGCCCTGCTAAGCTGGCCCGAATGCCGCCGGATGTCTCCACGCGCGAAAAGCTCCAGAAACGGAATGTTGCCCTGATGCAAAAAACGGGGCGTGAAAACGGGTTAGCCCCGCACGCCCCCACCAGTTGGCGCGCCACTAGCAAGCGCCGTGCGGCGATGCAAGGCGGCTAAACCTGATTTGCTGAGCGGATTTTGCCCGATGCCGGTTTGACCGCAAGGCAGCGGAAGCAGCGCTGGCCGCGCGCTGATAAATCGAGGCTTCGAAAGGAGCAATTCGCATGACTTACGTCGTTCGAGGACTGGACCCGGCGCCGTTCCGTCCCCTGTTCGGTCTGACGGACCAGCAGCTTGGCGAACGAGGCATCGTTCGTATGACCGTCGACAGCCCCACCTATCCATGCCGCGTGAGCCTTAAGGACCGGGCGATCGGCGAGAAGGTGCTGCTGCTCAATCATGTCAGTCACGAGGTGGCAAACGCCTATCGCGCGAGCCATGCGATCTTCGTTACGGAAGGCGAAGATGAAGCGGCCGAGTATGTCGACAAGGTGCCGCCCGTGTTCGAGACGCGTGTCCTGTCCCTGCGCGGATTCGATGCAACGGGTATGATGGCCGATGCCATTCTTACGCAACCAGGAGAGGCTGATGCGGGGATCCGGCGGCTGTTCGACAATCCGGCAATCGAGACGATCCACGCCCACAATGCGACGCGCGGCTGCTTCTCCGCAAAGATCGAAAGGAGCTGAGCAATGGTGAGCCTTGCACCTGTGGTTCACGAGCGTACATCGGCGCCGATGGACAATGTCTCGCGCCTCGATGCGGACACCGCCTGGGCGGCGTTCATGCGCCGTGACCGGACCTGGGACGGCCGTATCATCGGCGCGGTGAAGACTACCGGCATCTACTGCAAGCCGAGCTGTCCGGCTCGCCGACCCAAACGCGAGCATGTCGAGTTTTTCGCCACGGGCGAGGAAGCGCGCGCTGCGGGCTATCGCTCATGCCTCCGCTGCAAGCCGGACGAGGTTGGACGTGATCGCGATGCGATCGCCAAGGCAATTAAGCTTATCGAGGCGTCCGACGAGGCGCTCACCCTAGACCAGCTCGCGGGCGCCGTAGCCTACGCGCCTCACCACTTCCAGCGCATCTTCAAGCGCGATCTTGGCGTATCTCCTGCGGAATATGCCCGGGGCCTTCGCAACCGCCGGACCGAGACGGCGCTCAAGGTCAACGACCGCGTCACCGATGCGGTGTACGAAGCCGGCTATTCGGCTCCCTCGAGCTTCTACAGCGACGCAAAGGAAAGGCTCGGCATGACGCCGTCGGCGTGGCGCGACGGCGGGCGCGGCGAAACGATCCGCTGGACGCACTTCGAGAGCCCGTTGGGACAAATGCTCATCGCAGCGACGAGCAAGGGCATTTGCCGGCTCACGTTTGACGACAGCGTCAACTCGCTGCGGAGATTGTTTCCCAATGCCACGATCGTCCAAGATTCCGGTGGGCTGAGGGATTTGGTCGAAGGCGCTCTGGCTGCCATCGAACGCCCGCAGGCGGCCCGTGAATTACCGATCGACGTTGCGGGAACAGCATTCCAGGAGGCCGTCTGGCGCGAACTTCGCAAGATCCCAACCGGGGAAACGCGCAGCTACGCGCAGATCGCCGCCGCGATCGGTCAGCCAAAGGCGGTGCGCGCAGTCGGCTCGGCGAACGGTGACAATCACGTCGCCGTACTGATCCCTTGTCATCGGGTGATCCGCAGCGACGGCTCGCTTGGCGGCTACGCGGGCGGTCTTGATCGGAAGCGCAAGCTGCTGGCCGCCGAAGGCCATGCGCCGGTATCGCCGGAGTTGCCGCTCTAGATACGGCTTGCGCCCCACCGTCCTCTCGGCTCAATTCCAAGCGAGGGGAAGGGCATGAGCACCGGTCAGGCCACGACTGACGATTATCAAGATCGGGCGCGGCGGATAATCGATTTTCCGCTGATCGCGATGATTATCGCTTTCGCGGCGATCATGGGGCCCGCCGGCCTGGCCGCCGGCTTGCTTGAAAAAGCCCTTCCGACATCGGGACCGGCAGTGCTCGTTGGTCAGCTCATCGTCGCAGCCGTCATTCTTGCGAGCTACAAGCTGGTGGTCCCTCATCTCGGCTTCAGGCGGCACGATGATCTGTCCGGCCCCGGTTCCATTCGCCAGCTAGGCACCGGGCTCGGAGTCGGGACCCTGTTATTTGCACTTATTGTTGCGATCGCGGCGATCGCCGGCGTCTATCGGCTGGCAGGCATCGGCGACACGAGCAACCTCGCGGCGTCACTCGTGAGAGACGGCATTTTTCCGGCCGTCGCCGAGGAAGTCATCTTCCGCGCAATCCTCTTCCGCTGGTTCGAGGAGTTCGCTGGCACCTGGGCGGCGCTGATTCTGTCTTCGGCGCTTTTTGGCCTCTCGCACTTGGATAACCCGGGCGCCGACACGTTTTCCACGGTCGCAATCACGCTCGAAGGAGGCATTCTGCTTGGTGCAGCCTACATGCTGACGAGGCGCTTGTGGTTTCCGATGGGAGTTCACGCCTCGTGGAATCTGACGCAAGGGGAGGTGTTCGACATACCCGTATCGGGCAACGACGCGCACGGCCTTTTAGAAGCGAGACTTCAGGGCCCGGCCCTGCTGACCGGCGGTGGGTTTGGTCTCGAGGCCTCGTTGATCAGCATCTTGATCGGCACTGCGGCGGGGCTTGGAATTCTTTGGCTAGCCTTGAGGCGCGGCCAATTGGTTCAGCCCTGGTGGGCTCGCCCCTGTCAGGTCACGGAGCCGAAGGTCCCGGTCGCTGACCGCTAAGCCCTGCCATTAAGGCTCCCCTGCCGTCACCGGCGTCAATCCTCTCGATCATCGCACGTGCGACTTGGGATAGCTCGCGGCCGTGCGGATCGTAGGCAATCGGCGTGAGCGCGGACTTGGCTTCCTCCAGTTTGCCCTCGTTCAGATAGGCGACTGCCGAACCCATGCGAACTCCCGCATCCTGTGGTACAAGATCGGACGCGTAGTGAAGTGCTTCGATCGCGTTTGGGGTCGGCCGGACGCCTTCCGTTACAAAAGTTCTGAAGTACATCCAGAGCGCCTCGGGATCCTCAGTATCGATCTTGTTCGCTCCGACGAACAGCGAGCGCGCTTGCTCGAAACCGGCATGGCGGGCAGGCCCCGTGAGCTTTTTCGATCGTTCGGCGACCGCGCGACCTTTGCAGATCATCGATTTCGTATCCTGTGGATCTGCCTTCAGTGCGCGATCGGCAGCCGGCTCGGCAGCCTCGGGGCGAGCATCCTGCAACTCGGCTTCGCAAAGTGTAAGCTCAACCAAGTTATCGCCCGGATAACGGCCTTCAACGGCGCGAACCTGCGATGCCAAAAGCTCTTCAGCGCCCTTTTTCGATCCGCGTTTCAACTCAATACGAAGCATGATTATCTTCGATGCCGCCTCGCTTAGAGGTTGTACGCTGATCGGCCCGGGCTTGAACCGATTTCCTGCGAGCTTGATGTACGGCGTCTTCTTGCGGTCGAGATATTGGTCCAGATCGCGATCGAGCTGCTTCAAGTCTCCGAATGCCGTTCGCGCGGCATCAAGCGACGGCACGCCCTTGCCGAGCAGGTCGGCATATCGGTCAAGCTGGCCTCGGCGAGACTGCTCGAAGTTGAGATAGTGAACGAGCAGCCAGCCGCGCCCATAGACAGACTCGAGGAGCTCCGGCGACAGCTTCGAATAGTTACCCGCAAGCAATGTCTCCAGCGGTAGCTCCCGGCCGCGGAACAGCGTCCATGCTCGATGCGTAGCCGGTGCGCCGATGCCGATGCTCCCGTCACTCTCGAACCGCACGGTTGAGAGGAACTCCGCGAAACCCTCAACGTACCATTGCGGGAACGGCCGATCGATGTCCTGGAACATCAGGTGGTGGGCATATTCGTGGAAGAAGATGGTATCGGCATCGAGATTGCCCGGACGGTGGTCTGTCGTCCGCGGGACGAAAGCGACCGAGCCGGATGCGAGGCCTTTGTAGAACCCCTTGATGAAGGTGTCGCCGGCAAGCCTCTCGACCGCCTCAACGGAAGGCAAGACGAACACTGTCAGCCGGTTGCCGCGGCCGACTGGCGGGTCCTGCATCAAGTAGATGTAGCGAGCGGCCTGATCGAAGCGCTCCAGCTTTGCCGCGAACTGCGACAGCTGCTCGGGCTTTTCGTCCGCGTAGATGACGAAATGCTTGGATTGCGCAACGTTCCACGCGGCTGACGCAGGACTGTTGATGACGGCGAGCGCGACGCCCGCCAGAGAAGGCAACAAGAAACGCATGCAGACCCCCTTCTTCGGCACGGCGAAGAATGGCCGTGGCAACCCGTCTGTCCAGTGAATTTTAAAGGAAGCTGTATGGGTCGACGTCGACGCTAACCCGGACCTTACCACTCCAGTCGACAGCGGCGAGCCAGTCACGAATGACGTCCTGGACGTCAAGGCTGCGTTTCGCGTGAACGAGGAGGCGCTGCCGGTGACGTCCCCGAAGCATAGCGAGCGGCGCCGGAGCCGGTCCGAACACGGCCATGCCTTCCACCACTGGAGCCGCGTGGCCGATGCGACGCGCCACTGCTTCGGCGTCCGAGGAATCTTCCGCGGATACGACAATCGCGGCGAGGCGACCGAACGGCGGCATCGCCGCTTCACGTCGGGCATCGGTTTCGGCGCTGTAGAATCCGGCCACATCGCCTTTCACCAGCGCATCGATCACGGGTGCGTCAGGATCGTGGGTCTGGACAAAGACGCGTCCCCGTTTGTTGCCTCGGCCGGCACGACCAGCGACCTGCTGGATTTGCTGGAAGCTGCGCTCAGCCGCGCGAAGATCGCCGCCAGCCAGGCCAAGATCGGCGTCGACAACTCCTACCAGCGTCAGGTTCGGGAAGTGATAGCCCTTCGTTACCAGCTGCGTGCCGACGACGACGTCGATCGCTCCGGCTTCCATCGCACCCACGAACTCGGCGGCGCGGAGCGGCGACCATATGGTGTCCGACGTGACGACTGCCGTACGGGCCTCCGGAAACAGCTCGGCAACCTCGTCCGCAATGCGCTCGACACCGGGTCCGCAAGCGACAAGGCTATCCACCTCGCCACACTCGGGACAAGCCTTGGGCGGGGGCATCACATGGCCGCAATGATGGCAGGCGAGCCGGTGCATCAGCCGGTGCTCGACCATCCACGCTGTGCAGTTCGGGCACTGGAATCGATGGCCGCAGTGCCGGCACAAGGTGAGCGGCGCGAACCCGCGACGATTGAGAAACAGCAACGATTGTTCGCCGCGATCGAGATTGGCCTGGAGCTCTTCCACCAGCAGGGGAGCCAGCCAGCGGCCGCGCGGCGGAGGGTCTTGCGTGAGATCGATCGCGCGAAGATCGGGCAGGGAGGCGCCTGCAAACCGCTGCGGCAGCGCGACCTCGCGGTAGCGGCCGATCTCGACCATATGCTTGCTCTCGATCGCGGGCGTGGCCGAGGAGAGGATCACTGGGACGTCCTCGAATTTGGCCCGCATCACCGCGGTGTCGCGGGCGTGATATTGGACGCCGTCTTCCTGTTTGAAGCTCGGCTCGTGAGCCTCGTCGATCACGATCAAGCCGAGGCTCGGATAGGGAAGAAACAAAGCCGATCGAGCGCCGACCGTGACTGCGGCTTCGCCGCTGGCAATGCCGCGCCAGGCGCGCCGGCGCTGGGAGGAGCGGAGGTCGGAATGCCACGCCACCGGCTGACAGCCGAACCGGGCCTCGAACCGCTTCAGGAACGGCTCGGTGAGCGCGATTTCCGGCAGAAGGACGAGCGCCTGTCTTTTCTGTCTCAGGCACTCTGCAATTGCCTCGAAATAGACCTCCGTTTTGCCCGAGCCAGTAACGCCGTCGAGAAGAACGGGATCGAAGCCACTGCCGATTGATGCGGCAAGACTGTCCGCTGCCTTACGCTGCTCGTCGTTCAGATCCGGCTGTCCGCGGTCAGGATCGGGGCAGGCGAGTGGCCTGTCCGCGTCGACGGCGACCGCCTCAAGGGCGTCCGCGTTTACCAGCCCCCGAAGCACAGCATCGCTGACACCGGCATGATCGGCCAGCTCACGAATCGTGCCCTGCCGGCCTTCGAGGGCGGCAAGCGCTTTCTCCCGCTGCGGCGTCAGCCGAGGAGGAATGTGGCCCGTCGGCCGGTATTCGGTGAGCTGACGGGGGCCGTCGAGTGCCGCCGATGAAGGCAAGACCATTCGCAGCACGGAAGCGAGAGGACTGAGGTAATAGTCTGCAGTCCACTCGCAGAGCCGCCGAAGGGGCGCCGCGATCGGCGCCACGTCAAGCACAGCCGCCAGCGGTCGCAGGCGCGCGTCGGGCACTTCGGTGCTCGGCAGCCGCTCCGCCTCCCAAGCGACGCCGAGGAGCTGCCTTGGCCCGAGGGGCGCGACGACGATGGAACCAGGCACGACGTGCATGCCGTCCGGGACCCGGTAGTCGAGTGGTCCCAAGGCAGCATTGAGGGTGACGACGCGCGCGCGCCGGAGCGTCACCGGCCTCGTTTCTTCCTGTGGGTGTCGAAATCGAGGACTGCGGACTCATCGTCCGGCTGGAGCAGGCCGAGCCGCCGCGCAACTTCCTGATAAGCTTCCTCGACACCGCCGAGATCCTGGCGGAAGCGATCCTTGTCGAGCTTCTCGCCCGACTTCAGGTCCCATAGGCGGCATCCGTCAGGGCTGATCTCGTCTGCGAGAATGACTCGCGAATAATCGCCGTCCCAGACGCGGCCGAACTCCAGTTTGAAGTCGATCAGCCGGATGCCGATCGCCGCGAACATGCCCGACAGGAAATCGTTCACGCGGATTGCCATGTCGGCGATGTCGTTCATCTCGTCCTGTGTCGCCCAGCCAAAGCAGGCAATATGCTCGTCGGCGATCATCGGGTCGCCGAGGGCGTCGTCCTTGTAATAATATTCGATGATCGTCCGTGGCAGCTGCGTGCCTTCCTCGATTCCCAGGCGCTTGGACAACGAGCCGGCGGCAACGTTCCTGACAACGACCTCGATTGGGATGATCTCGACCTGTCGGATCAGTTGCTCGCGCATGTTCAGGCGGCGAATGAAGTGCGTCGGAACGCCGATCACCTGCAGCGCTGTAAAAATGTGCTCGGAGATACGGTTGTTGATGACACCCTTGCCGCTGATGGTGCCGCGCTTCTGCGCGTTGAACGCGGTGGCGTCGTCCTTGAAATACTGAATCAGCGTGCCGGGCTCCGGACCCTCGTAGAGGATCTTGGCCTTGCCTTCGTAGATCTGGCGGCGGCGAGCCACGGTTCGCGTCACTCCAAGGAAATTTCGACGGAGCGCGCGCTATAAGCGAGGAGGGCGGTGCGTGCTAGTCCGCCCTCCCCATGAGGTTTCAATGAGATCGGGCGCGCTTGGCCTTCGCGGCCCAAGGTGCTGAATATTCAATGCGATTGAGTACTTCGAACGCGTTGGAGATCGCGCGGGCGAAGCGGGCGGCTCCGGCGACGATGGCGGCATTCAGCTCGTTGCGGCCCGCTTGATAATGACGATCGAAAATCTCGTCGACCATGGTGAACATCCTTTCCTCTCTCGTCCTTGTTGTCGGACCAGCTGCTCGGAGGTCGGACGCCGCTGCTTGTTCGCTGCGGCCAAGCTCAAAGCGCTATCGGGTATCCGTCGATGCGGTCGTTTGCGGCGCGGAGGGCCTGCTCGACGGCTTCGAGACGGGAAGTCTCGCTCAGCGCGTGCCAGGACCGTGCGGTAGTGCGGACCGCTTCCGCTTTCGCGAGCTGCTCGACAGGCCCGTCTTCGACGAACGCACGGGTGCTGAGGCCATAAGTCATGGCAAGTCCTCCATTTTGTCGATGGCCGCCGGCGAGGATGGGCTTTGAGGGGAGGGATCTGTCCCCGCCGGCGGCTTGAATTCGATGTACGATTCGACCCTTCGTTTCGCCAATCAAACACTCGACAGAAACCATAAATGGGACTTATGAGGTGAGCTGATGAGGCGCCTTCCTCCACTCGCTGCGATCAGGGCTTTCGAGGCGGCGGCCCGGACAGAGAATTTCACGGCGGCAGCGGCTGAGTTGGGGATGACTCAGGCCGCCGTTTCCTACCAGGTCAAAAGCCTTGAGGAGCGGCTCGGCTCGCCCTTGTTCGTGCGCGAGAAAGGACGGGCTCGCTTGACGCCGCTGGGACAGCGGCTGCTCCCGGCGCTTTCGAGCGCCTTCGATTCGATCGAAGCTGCCTTCGCTAGCCATCGCGAAGAAGATGAGACGCTTCTCACGATCACCACCACACACACTTTTGCCAACACTTGGCTCGCCTGGCGCCTCGGCGCCTTCCAGATGGAGCATCCCGATCTCGCTGTCCGGATGACCACGAGCAACGAGCTATGCGACTTGCGCGGCGGCGATGCCGACGTGGCCATCCGTGGCGGGAGTGGTAACTGGGAAGGTCTCGAGGAATATCGCCTGTTCGAATCCAACTTCACTCCGATGGCGAGCCCCGAATGCATCGCAGCCGTAGAGCGCAAGCTCGGGCGGCCGCTCGAGCCGCATGACATTCCCAATCAGAACCGCATCAACCCGAGCGACGATTGGTGGCAGCAGTGGTTCTCCGACAACGGTGTGCCAGCCGACGAGTCAATTTTGCGCCGCGCCGGAATTCGGCTCGAGAATCAGGCAAATGAGGGCCATGCGGCGATGGCCGGGCAGGGATTCGCGTTGCTGACACCCCTGTTGTGGAAAGGCGACGTCGCCGCCGGCCGCCTGTGCGTACCATTTCGCGATCGCGTCTCTGTCCGCGGCTGGGCCTATTGGCTCGTGTATCCTCGCGAACGTCGGATGGTCCCCAAGGTAAAGCGCTTCCGCGAATGGCTGTTGGCCGAGATGCAGCAGGCCATTGAAGAGCAGGATGGAGGCTGGTCAGCGCAGGGCCGGATTCCTGAAACGGCGCAGCAGGTTAGGGCCGCCAGCTAAGCCCAGATTCCGGTTTGCCGGACGATAGGTTGCGGCCTCGTTTAATTATGATTGTCTGACGCTGGTTAACGAATCCGCTTGCTTTGTTAACCGCGTTCGGGTTCGTTTAGTCGTCCAGCCGACGGTGTATCGAGTCGCGTCTCCTCCTGGGGCGAAGGGAGCGCAATGGTTCGTTTGGCGTCCGAAAGCAGTTGTTTGGCGCCAGTCAGGGGGCGGGCGGCGTTGCTTCGCGCCTGCGCTGTTGCTGCCCTTGCGACCGGTCTCATAGTCGGCGTTGAGCGGGCTAACGCGACTCCTCCGCCGGGTGCCGGGCCGCCGCCGTCCGCGGGTCCTCCGGCGAGCCGCGGGCCACTCTCAGAACTCAATCCGAATGCTGGACTCGCGCCTGGCGGCGGGCCTCCTCCATGGGCGGGCGTGGCGGCGCAGGGAAACCCATCTCCCAACGGCGGTAATCCCAAGTTCGATCTGGCAGCCCCGTCCCCGGCCGCTGTGCCAATAAGCCCCGCCGGCCTGCAAAATCGGGGCGCGATTCCCGCCTTACCGGTTATTCCAGATGTTCCGGCGAGTGCCGGCCCACCAGCGACCGCGGGGCTTCCGGCGATGCCCGGCCCTCCGGCAACCGCGGGCCCACCGCCGATGGCTGGCCCGCCCGCAGCAGCCGGGACGCCTCCGACTGTCAGCCTACCCGCGACGGCCGGTCCGCCGGTCACCGGAAGTCCACCACCCAATCCGGGCTTAGTGCCGGCAGCAAGCGCTTCGCCGGAAATCGGCGCACTGCCGCCGTCCCCCATTATCCAGCCTGCTGGTCCCGCGCAGAATCTCGGAGCGCCGAGCGATCCAAGCGTAACCGCCAGGGGAGGACCGCCGGCGAGTGCCGGTCCGCCCAGCGCTGACGGCCCGTCGGGGATCGCGCCCCCGGATTCGGGAAGGAATGGCGCTGGCGGTGGCGATCATTCCTCAGGCGGTGGAACGTCGCCCAACCCGACCGAACTGCACGGCCCGGCGGTGGTTACCGGCATTTCATCGACGCCTCCTGCGTCCGCACCTCGGGAAGTGATCGTAAGCCAGGGGACGTTCGATGTGGCCGCCGTCGCAACCATCGCCCAGCTGGGATCCGCACAGTCGGCATCGGCGCAGGCTGCCCTAATCGTAACCACTGGGATCCTGGTGCCTGCTGCCGATACGGCACGCGTCGAAAGCGGCACCATAGTCCTTGCCGCGGCTTCGGATTTGTTGGCCAAGGATGCCACACATGCTGGCAGGGGCTCTGGATCAGTGCCGCCCGGTGATCCGTGTTCAAGAGGAACGGGCAATCCCTGCAACGGCAACAACGGTAATGGTGGACTGCAGGGAAATGCCAACCCGCGGCAAACACCACCGCCACCACCGCCCCCTGGTGTTCCACCGGGGGATCCTTGTTCGAGGGGGAATGGCAATCCGTGCAACGGCAATAACGGCAATCTCGGCGACCAGGGGAATGTGAACCCGCCGCCGCCGCCGCCGCCGCCGCCGCCGCCGCCACCGAGCCCGCCGCCGCCTCCTCCGCCTCCGCCTCCGCCTCCGGCCTCGCCGCCGCCACCGCCTCCTCCGCCACCGCCACCGCCGCCTCCGCCGCCGCCGCCTCCGCCGCCTCCAGCACCGCCGGGGCCGCCGCCGCCGCCGCCATCGCCGCCGCCCTCGCCGCCGGCGCCTCCGCCGCCGGGGCCGCCGCCTCCGCCACCAAGCCCGCCGCCGGCGCCGCCGCCTTCTCCGCCGGCACCGCCGCCATCCCCGCCACCTCCTCCCGCGCCGCCTCCGCCCGCGCCACCTCCGCCCGCGCCACCGCCACCACCACCGCCTCCTCCCCGGAAGCATTTCTCTTTCTATTTGCCGTGGCCGCCTCAGCCCGCTGGCAAGGAGGATGATGGCGACGGAGGACTTGATCTGGCGCTTGGAGAAGACGGGCAGATCGATACCGGCGTTACGAGCGGCGCGGATCCGAGCGAGTGGGATCCGATTGCCGTCGATCTTAAGGGGCACGTCGATACTTGCTACGAAACCCCGCCCACCCAAAATTCGGCGAGCCAGCCGGCCGCGGCAGTCTGCATACCGACCAAGCACTAATAAACGCAGGTCATTTGCGAAGAACGGCTGGAACAGCGCGGGCGCGCTTGGTAGCGACGGCCCATGGCCGATCCCGACATTTCCTCTGTTATCGAGACCCCGTTCGATGCCGCCCTTTCCGAGCGGTACCTCGTCTACGCACTGTCGACGATCACTGCGCGCTCGCTTCCCGATGTCCGTGACGGTCTAAAGCCCGTTCATCGACGGCTGCTCTGGGCGATGCGCCTTCTGCGGCTCGATCCTGCCGGCGCGTACAAGAAGTCCGCGCGGGTCGTCGGCGACGTGATCGGCAAGTATCATCCGCACGGCGACCAGTCGGTATATGATGCGATGGTCCGTCTCGCGCAGGACTTCGCGCTTCGCTACCCGCTGGTCGACGGTCAGGGCAATTTCGGAAACATCGACGGCGATAATGCTGCCGCCTACCGCTACACGGAGGCCCGGCTGACTGCCGTCGCAATGCAGCTGATGTCCGGGCTCGACGAAGGCACGGTAGATTTTCGCGCCACCTATAATGGCGAGGAGGAAGAGCCCGAGGTCTTCCCTGGCCTGTTTCCGAACCTGCTAGCCAACGGCGCGAGCGGGATTGCGGTCGGCATGGCGACCTCGATACCGCCGCACAATGTCGGCGAGCTGATCGACGCCGCGATCCACCTCATCGACAATCCGAAGGCCGAGGATCGAAACCTGATGGACTTCGTCGCCGGACCGGACTTTCCGACCGGCGGCGTCCTGGTCGACAGCCGGGAATCGATTGCCGAGGCCTATGCCACCGGCCGCGGCTCGTTCCGGCTGCGGGCTCGCATCGAGGTCGAGCGCGAGAAGGGGGGCGGTTGGCATCTGCTGGTAAGCGAGATTCCTTACGGGGTGCCGAAGGCCAAGCTGATCGAGCAGATAGCGACACTGATCGCCGACAAGAAGCTGCCGATACTCGCCGACGTCAGGGACGAAAGCGATGAACAGGTACGGCTGATACTCGAACCGCGCGCGCGAACCGTCGACCCTGATCTCCTCTTGGAGAGCTTGTACCGCCTTACGGACCTGGAAATCCGCTTCCCGCTCAACCTCAACGTGCTCGATGCGAGCCGCACGCCCGGCGTCATGAGCCTGAAGCAGGCGCTGGCGGCATGGCTGACCTTCCAGATCGACGTGATGGTCCGGCGTTCGCAAGTGCGGATCGGCAAGATCGACGATCGGACCGAGCTGCTCGACGGCTTCCTCGTCGCTTATCTCAATCTCGATCGCGTGATTGAGATCATCCGCACCGAGGACGAGCCAAAACCGATGCTCATGGCCGAGTTTTCGCTTTCCGACCGCCAGGCCGAGGCAATCCTCAACATGCGCCTTCGCAGTCTGCGCCGGTTGGAGGAAATGGAGATTGGCCGTGAGCGGAGCGCGCTTGCGAAGGAGCGCGAAGAGCTTGCCAAGCTGATCGAGAGCCCGGCACGGCAGCGCACAAGGCTCAAGAAGGACCTTGAAGACGTGAAGGGCAGGTTCGGCGACGACCGCCGGACCCGGATCGAGGAAGTCGCTCCCGCTCGCGAGATCGACTGGACGGCAATGATCGAAAAGGAACCGATCACCGTCATTCTGTCCCAACGCGGATGGATCAGGGCAATGAAGGGCCATCTTGCGCTCGAGCAGGTCGGCGATCTCAAGTGGCGCGAGGCCGACGGTCCTTTCATTCACTTCCACGCCCAGACGACGGACCGGCTCGCGCTCTTTGCGTCGAATGGCCGGGTCTACACGCTTGCGGGCGACAAGCTGCCGAGCGCGCGCGGCTTCGGCGAGCCGGTGCGCCTGTTCATCGACCTCGACGCGGAGGTCGACATCGTCCAGCTGCTCGTTGCCCGCTCGGAAATGAAGCTGCTGATCGCCTCCTCCGATGGAAAGGGATTTGTCACAAGTGGCGATGCGACGCTCGCCGAGACGCGAAAGGGCAAGCAGCTGGTGAATGTCCGTGCCGGCGCACGGGTGGCGGTCGTCAGACCCGTGCCGGAGGGGTCGGACGCGGTGGCCGTGATCGGCGAAAACAGGAAAATGCTCGTCTTTTCATTGTCAGAACTGCCGGAACTCGGGAGGGGCCAGGGCGTCACGCTCCAGCGCTATCGCGACGGCGGTCTCGCGGACGCACTTGCATTCCGCCTCACCGATGGCCTCAGCTGGGCGCTTGGGGGCGAAAGAGGCCGAGTGCGGACAGAAACCGACCTCTCGCCCTGGCGCGCTGCGCGAGGTGCGGCGGGACGCATGCCGCCGATCGGTTTTCCTCGCAGCAATCGTTTTAGCTAGCTGCAATTGAGCGCCGGTTAACAATCCAGCGCAAAAGGAAAAAGATACTCCGAATTAACCCCTAGGCTCCATAGAAGCTCGAATGCAGGCTGCAGCTTCTCGGCCGGCGGGCGTTCAAAGGCACCGCCGCCCGGACAGAATCAATGGGACTCCGCCCCTTGCTGCGGCCGCCGATCTCGGCTTGCTCGACGCGCTGCCCATCGCAGCGGCAATCATCGAGCGAACCGCCGATGGAAACCTGCGCGTTGCGGCCCACAACAACCGGTTCGTCGAAGCGGTCGACAAATCGAATTGTACCGCGCTCGACTGGAACGAGGCGGAATGCCTCAAGACAGGCGCAATCGCCGGCCTCATTCAGAATTATTTCGACGGGACGGATACGACTGGAGAGCTGGACTTCAACCAGGGGGAGGGAGTGGCTTCGACCTTCTTCCGGCTGAAGCTCGCGCCGTTGCCCAAAACCCGCTCCAGCCGCCAACGGTGCCTGCTTAGTGTCGTCGACCGCACCGTCGAAGTACAAGCCGAGCGCACGCTGCGCGCCGAAATGCTGCGTGACAGCCTGACGGGTCTTCCAAACCGTCTTGCCTTCAGCGAGGCCATCGAAAAGGCGGGCGAAAAGGTCGCCCGCGATCTCGAGCACGCAGTGCTTGTCGTCGACATGCTTCGCTTCAGCCGCATCAATGAATCAATGGGCAGCCTTGCTGGCGACGAACTGCTGATCACCTTCGCCCGCCGGCTTATCCTTGCGCTTCGAGCGGGCGATGTTCTCGCCCGCACTGGGGGCAATGAGTTCGGTGTGCTGGTATCTCTGAAACGCGGCGTGGAGGACGCGCTGAAGGCGGCCGAGCGCATTCAGCAGGTGATGGCGACCCCCTTCAAGCTGTCCGAGCTGGAGATCCGCGTCGAATGCGCGATCGGCGTCGCGCTCATGCATGCGGGTCAGGATGCCGAAGAGCTGTTCCGTAACGCGCAGTTCGCTGTGAAGCAGGCCAAGGCCGCAGGCCGCCCGCAGGTTTACGAAGCGCGCCAAGCGACGGAGGCGCGTCGCCGATTCTCGATCGAGACCGAGCTTCGCCGCGCGCTCGACAAAGATCAGCTCAAGCTTTTTTACCAGCCGCTCATCAACCTGAAGTCCGGCGAGGTCGCGGGGTTCGAAGCACTCGCTCGATGGACTCATGAAGAGCGCGGGGAGATCACCCCGACTGAATTCATTGCCGTCGCAGAAGAGTCCGGGCTGATCCTGAGCCTTGGCCGTTGGGCTATGGACAAGGCGACCCAGACGCTCGCCGACTGGGACAAGCAAAGTGGCGAGAAGCTGCCGCTCTACGTGTCCGTAAACCTCTCGGCGATCCAGGTTGCTCGGGATGACATCTCGCGCGTCGTTGAAAGCGCGTTGAAATCCAGCGGTCTGACCGGCGATCGACTGAGTCTTGAGCTTACGGAAAGCGCGATCGTGCAGGACCCTGTGCGCGCAACCCGCGTGTTCGACGCTTTGAAATCGCTCGATGCGAGCCTCGCCATGGACGACTTCGGCACGGGCTATTCAAGCCTGGCCTATCTCCAGCGCCTGCCAATCGATGTCCTCAAGATCGACAAGAGCTTCGTCTCGGGGATGATGGTGGACCCGGACGCCGTAGCAATTGTGCGGGCGGTACTGAGCCTCGCTGAAGCACTTGGCATGTCAACGACTGCGGAAGGCATCGAGACCGTCGAGTTGGCGACCACCCTCGCGACGCTCGGCTGCTCTTCCGGACAGGGCTTCTACTTCGCCCGTCCGCTCCAGGCAGATGCTGCCCTCGACTATTGGAGATCACGCCGACGCTGACCCGGTCCGGGACGATAGCTCGACGCGCGGAACTGGACCAAGCGCCCGCGGGTTGAACATTCGCACTAGGGGAAGGATCGGGCCATGCGGAAGTGGCTCGCCGTGGCGGTCGGTTTGCCGCTTTTCGTGGCAGCGGCTGCGCACGCGCAGATGAAGGGACTTTCGGCACCGGTTGTCGCCGGAGTCGCCAAGTCGCACGAGATCGACCTGCGTCTTTCGCGACAGCAGGGCATCGAGCATCCTCTTCAGCTGGTACAGGGAATGATCGCACAGAAGGACCTTGCGCCGAATGCGAGCGTCGGTCTCGGCCTAGCCAATATGTATGGCCGTAAGAAGGGGGTGGCGCCGCGGGTCGGTGATCCGCCAACCCGATCCAAAAAGCCCGCCGTCAGTTTCGTCCTGAAGTTCTGAGCCGAGCCTCGAGCAACTCCGAGTATTGCGCAGCTCTACGGCCTTTTGCGGCAACCCCGAGCGTCGTGCAGATGCTTTTCACCAGGGATGAGTTCCGAGCGTCCGGCGGATGAACACCGATCCGCAGTACTTTTATTGGCGCTCGGCGGAGCATCGCTGCGGCAAGCAAGGAAGAGGCGAGCCGCAATCTCGAACGGCTTGCCCAAGTGATTACTGGCCCGGTAGCGAGGGTCCGGCCGGACTGCGGCGACCAGACGTGCAAATGGTCTTCCGCAATCGGCATGGCCGCTTCCTCCAGCGCTGCCAGGGCCCCGCTTCCGTAGAGCCAGGCCGGAGCTATGAAACCGTCAATTCGATAGCCGGTGACCGCCTCGAGGAGCGCGCGGCCATGCTCGATCCGGTTCGTCGCCTCTGCTCTTGAGAGGCCAAGGAATTCGCCCTCGCCAGCGGTCATGACCGCGGCGCTCAGGCGTTTCCCGAGATGATCGTGCCGGCTGTCGTCACGGTGAGTGAACCCGTGAAGGAAAATCTCGACCCCTTGCTCCTTCCAGCGCCGCAGCTTGGTTGCAAAAGGCGAGCCTGGAACGATCGGCGCACTTCCCCAATGGTTTGGAACAACAAGCATTGCAAAGCGGCAGCCGACGTAGGGGAAAAGCAGGCCTATCAGCCGATCTATCTCACTTTCGAAGCGAGGCGAGACGTCGTGAATGGAAGCGAGCAGGAGTCGGCTATCGGTCGCTGACATAGCGCACCGCTGTAGCGGATAGACCGCGAGCAAACCCATTAACAAAGCTTCACTTGAAGTTCACTGCGCCGGCCAGTCTCACACTGCCGATGCGTATCGCCGACGTTTGCGCCTTCTATACGCCGGCCGGTGGCGGCGTTCGAACCTATGTCGATGCCAAGCTGCGGGCCGCTTCACGATTCGGGCATGAGATGATTGTGATAGCTCCGGGCGAGCGCCACGAGATCATCAAGCGCGGAACGGGCGCGGTGCTCGTGACCGTGCCGGCACCGCAACTCGCCGTCGACCGGCGCTATCGCTATTTCAACGATGAGGCTGCGCTCCACGCGGTGCTTGACGCCTGGCAGCCGGACCACATCGAAGCGTCCTCGCCGTGGTCGAGCGCAACGATGGTCGGACGGTGGAACGGAGGGGCGAGCCGCTCGCTCGTCATGCACTCCGATCCCCTCGCAGCTTATGCCTACCGCTGGCTTGGCGGCTTGGCCCGGACGTCTACAATCGACCGCTGGTTCGGGTGGTTCTGGTCACATCTGCGGGGGCTCGGCCAGATGTTCGACCTCGTCGTTTGCGCCAATGGCCAGTTCGCCCGCCGGTTGAGCGAGGGCGGTGTCAGCAGGGTCGAGACACATCCCATGGGTGTCGAGGCCGGCTTGTTTTCTCCATCGCTACGCTCACAGCAAGTGCGCGAGGAAGCACTGAGGGCGCTTGGCCTCGATCGATGGTCGACCCTCTTGGTCGGCGTCGGGCGCTTTTCGAGTGAAAAGCGCTGGGAGATGGTCCTTCGTGCTGTCGCCGAAGCAGGGCGGCGCAAGGAAGTAGGCCTGCTCCTCGTCGGCGATGGATCGAAGCGAGCAAGGCTCGAGCTGATGGCGGAGCGCATCGGCCGCGCTGCGGTGCTTCCGAGGATCGTCGATCGATTGGAGCTCGCGCGTCTCCTCGCCAGCGCGGACGCGCTAGTCCACGGGTGCGAAGCGGAGACCTTCTGCATGGTAGCCGCCGAGGCACGGGCGAGCGGCATCCCCCTAATCGTGCCCGACCGGGGTGCCGCTGTCGACCAGCTGGCGCCGGGCGCGGGAGCTTCCTACCGTGCGGCCAGCGAGCTGTCGCTTGCGCGAGCAATCTGCCGTTTCATCGATCATGGACCCGAGTTCCAGCGCGCGGCTGCGGTGCGCGCGAGCCAGGTGCGCACTATCGATGACCATTTCTCAGAACTTTTCGCACGCTACCAAATGCTGGCGCCGCATTCGGCGACACAGCCCGCATCTTCTCCGGCGATTGCGGAGACTGCCGACCTCGCCGTTGCGCGGCCGGCAGTGCTTGGCAGCTGACGAGAAGCCTCCAGCGCCTCACTGGATTGAGAGGCCAGTCGCCTAGGGTGCCGATCCCAGCGCCTCGTCGACGATCTGCCGGAATTCATCACCGCTTGGAAAACCGGTCTCAACCCAGCGATCTTCGATGGCCCGCAGCGTGCGGGCAACCGCCGGACCGGCCGGCAGACCACGTTTAATCAGCGCGCCCCCGCTAATCGGGAGACGGGGAGCATTCCATGCCAAGATCATAGCCGCATCTTGAGGCCGGCCGGCCAGCAGCAGTCGATCTGCCGCACATTCTATGCCGATCCGGTAGGCTAGGGCTTGCGGTGGGCTGGAGATCGTTTCGTCGGCGCTGCAGGACAGCCGCTTTCGTGCCCTGTTCGAAAGTCGGAGGCGGGCGCCGACATCGTCGGCAACCTCGCTCTTGCGCGGCAGCAGCGAGAGAAGTCGGCGAAGGGCGTCCGGTCCCACGCCAGCTTGCTGTTCCGCCGCGATGAGACGCCTGAGCTCGGGCAGACGTGCCGCGTCGATCTCCGGGATGACCGGCTCCAGGATCCGGCAGTCGAGCATGATCGCGAGTGTCGCTGACGGATCAGCCATCCCGAGGAGCTTGAGAAGCTCATCGGCGATGCGTTCCCGCGAGAGCGCCATGAGGTCGTTCGCGCGGGCAGTGCACGCTGCAAGCGCGGCCGCGTCCGGCTCACCAGCGTCGAAACGTGCGTGGAAGCGGAAAAAGCGGAGGATACGCAGATGGTCTTCCGCGATGCGCTGCAGCGGGTCACCAATGAAGCGGATGTGCCGCTTTTCAAGGTCGGCGAGACCGCCAAAATAGTCGAACAGCTCGCCCGTAATCGGGTCAGCCGAAAGGGCATTGATCGTGAAATCGCGTCGCGCCGCGTCTTCCTTCCAGTCATCGGTGAACGCGACAGTGGCGCGTCGCCCGTCCGTCGTCACGTCGCGGCGGAGGGTGGTTATCTCAAACGGGTGACCGTCGCTGACGGCCGTGACGGTGCCATGGTCGATACCCGTTGGAACGGCCTTGATGCGAGCACTCTCGAGGCGCTGTACCACCTGATGCGGAGGGATTCGCGTGGCGAGATCGATGTCGCTTACAGGAAGTCCTAACAGGTCATCGCGTACTGCGCCGCCGACATAACGGGTGAGGCCTTCCTGCGCGCCGAGCGCGCCGAGCAGCCTCTTGATACCGCGGTTCTTGCGCCATTTCTCGGCGTCCAGCTTCAGGGCCACCGCAGCCTGCGCGACAAGTTGACGATCATGGCTGCAGTCGCTCCCCAAATCCTGCGCTCGTTCCAGATGATCTCGTAATAGTGGCGTGTGACGCCCTGGAACAGGGCGCTTCGGCGATGCAGGTTGGCGGGATCGAGCAGAAAGGAGAGGGGCGCCTCGAACCAATCTGCTACTTCATGCTCGTGCGGCATCAGCGGCAAGTCGGGCGCGATCACTCCAAGCACTGGGGTCACGACGTAGCCGGTAACTGTGCGATAAGGCGCGATCTTGCCTGCAACTTCCACGAAGGCAGGATCGAGGAGGAGCTCTTCGTACGCCTCGCGCAATGCTGCGGAAGTTGCATCTTCACCTGCGTCGAGACGTCCCCCCGGAAACGCGATTTGCCCCGCGTGCGTTCGCAAATGCTCGCGCCGAACCGTGAGGATGACACCGGGGGCGTCACGATCGGTAACCGCGATAAGGACGGCAGCCGGAATGTCGGCCGTCGCGCGAACCGCCGGCAGATCACCCTCAAGAGGTGGCTCGGCGGCCGGAGCAGCAAGCGCTTCTCGCAACTGCTCGGCAAGTTTCACTTTACGGTCTCGAGGGCGAAAAAGGTGCCGGTGCTCCAAACGCCCGGCGTTTCATTCACCTTGGCACGC
>Ga0207644_10000302_pt1 | contig 32163 bp, 40 predicted proteins | sample KBSS73metaG_FD_184326 | JGI IMG/M metagenome (GOLD analysis project Ga0207644, IMG submission 184326) | Switchgrass rhizosphere microbial communities from Kellogg Biological Station, Michigan, USA - KBS S7-3 metaG (SPAdes) (version 2) | ecosystem: Host-associated > Plants > Roots > Rhizosphere... | reverse complement strand
GAAAAACGCGCCGGATTCTGCGGCTATCCGCTCTTGGCCCGCGCCATCGTCGAAGTGATTCACGGTGGCGAAGGCATTGCTTTATACGACCCTTCGACTTACCACCTATCTAAAGGTGAATGGCAAAACCTTTCTCTGATTAACTACACACCGTCTATCACGGCACGTCTGAACGGCAACCGCGAAGGTCTTTTTATGCTTGATACCGGAAAGTCCGGTACCGTTGACATCAACAGTAAATTCAGCAAAGAGCAAAACTTAATGGAAGGACGCACGACGGTCGAAGGAACTGTGTCGTCGTCAGGCGGTGATTTTAGGAACTCATTTGGCTCGCTGGAATGGTTCGAGATTGCCGGGTACAAATTCGCAAATCCGAAAGTCTCATTCCGAATTGCCGGCGTTGGCTATGAGGCCGAAGGGGTAGCGGGCGTTGTCGGACGCGTTTTCATGAAGCCATTCACTATTGTTTTTGATTATCCTGAAAGGCGTGTCGCTTTTATTCGGTAGACACTAGTTTCAATAATCGCCGTATCTAACAAATCGTTGGATGCGAGCGGCGGGAGCGTGAAAGTCATTGCCGATTTCCAATTGCCGATTGCCGATTTGGATCGCGCCGCCTCAACTCCGCCGTTGGGCAGCTCAAAAGAGTGAATGACAACGCAACAGATCATCCTGTTCACTTGCGGGTATCTGGTTGTGCTTGGGGCCGTGATCTATTTCACGCGCGCGAACGCGCGGCGAGTCATCGGAGCAATGGCTGGTGGCGCAGCAGCTGGGTTGCTCGGTGTTGGTGCGATCGCCCTGTGCGACGCCCTCGGTTGGTGGTTGGTTCCTTTTGCTCCGACGCCATACTTCCTGATGCTTTTCTACGCCGGCCTCGCGATCTCACTTACACCGATCTACCCTGTAACCTGGCGGCTGGCGCGGCGATTTGGGTGGCGAGGACTGGCTGTGTTTATTGGCATCGTAACGATGATCGGCCCGCCGCGTGATTACCTATACGCGACGATGTTTCCAAAGTGGATGGTGTTCGCACCGGGCATTGCTCCGATCGTCGCGGACGGCGCCACCTATGCGGGTGTTGTGGTCGTGGGACATGCCGTGATGCGTCTCATCGCCGGCCCGGCGAGCGCGGACCGCTTGGCACGACAACCATCGTAACCGCCCCAACAAATCATTGGACGCGAGCGGCCGAGCCCGGCGGCCAAGAGCAAAGGGCAAAGCGCAAAAGGGGAAGAATTCGCGCCGCGGCGTCAACTCTGACGTTCGCGCGCATCGTTGTGTCAGAACGGCGAGCGGTAGCGACCCGATCAAAGCGCAACTTGAGTGGATGATCCCATCGCTACCGCTCCGGGTTCTGACACGCTAAGCTCGGCGATCATGAACGATGAAGGATGAATCGGATACGAGACATTAATTTAAATCGCCGTCGCTACTAAATTTCGTTCCGCCCAGAGTCGCCTGCAGCGCAACTCCCTTTTTTGTGATGGTATAGATTTTCGTGCCGCCAACGGTGGCACCGATGGCGCTCGCCGCGCCGCCATTGTTGGAAACTACGACACCGTTTCCCTTCGAGGTCGCCAGCAACAAAAGATGAATGCCGTTGTTGTCAAAGACCGCGTAACCGGGTGAGTTGTTGATTTCCGATGCCACCTCGGGTTTCGATTTGATTAGATCAGCCAGTGCCTTGTCCTTCATCGCCAGGACCTTGGCCTGTTTTTTCTTTTTCTTTTCATCAACCTGCGCGCTCGCAAAGAATGCTGAGCTGACAACAAAAAGCGCAGCGACGATCGCAAGCACACTAATAACGCAGGCCGTCTTTCCGTTTCTCAAATTCATAACTGCGCCTCCTTCTTTGCGATGGCCTCTCGACATGAGCTTGTGACTATACAATCTGGACATTTCACGCGAAGGCGCAAAGACGCAAAGGTCCGCCAAGTTCATCTTGGGCACTCTTACGCTTGCCAACCACCGCCGAGCGATTTGTAGAGCGCCACGACACTCAACAACTCATCGCGACGCGCCTGCGCCAAACTCAGCTCCGCATCGAACAGTTCGCGATCAGCATCGAGAGCTTCCAAGAGATTCGACACGCCGCCGTTGTAGCGCATGTAGGCGAGCCGTGCGCGATCCTGAAGCGTGCGCACCAGCAGTTCCCTCTGCGCGCGGATTTCTTTTGTTTTGCCGTACGCGATTAGTGAATCAGAGACTTCGCGGAAAGCGGTCTGAATCGTGCGCTCGTAATCGACCAGCAGCAGGTCGCGCTGCGCCTGCGTGAAACGCACGTTCGACTTAAGCGCGCCGGCGGTAAAGATCGGTTGGGTCACTTGTGGAATGAAACCCCACACTGAGCGTGAGCTCTTGAACAGGTCCGTCAGCGAATTGCTCTCGAAACCCAGAAAGCCGGTCAACGAAATGCGCGGCAGATAAGCTTTGCGCGCAACTTCGATACGCGCGCCGGCGGCCGTTAAGCTCTCTTCCGCCGACTTAATATCGGGGCGCCGTACGATTAAATCGGATGGCAGGCCGGCGGGAACTTCCGGCGGCATCTCTTGTTCCGTTAGTTCCAAGCCGCGGCCGATTGGTCCCGGATTTCTGCCTAACAGCACGCTCAAAAAGTTTTCCTGTTGCTCGATGGCGAGTTCAGTTTTAGGAATTACTTCCCCGGCCGCGTACACCAATTCCTCCGCTTGCCGCAGCTCAAGATTGTTCGATACGCCACGTTCCGCGCGCAGGAGGATGATGCGCAGCGATTCTTTGCGCGATGCAAGCGTGCGCTTGGAAATCTCCAGCTCGACGTCAAGTTCGCGGAGACCGAAATACGAAGCAGCAACCTCGGCGACGATTGTCGTCAGAACCGCTTTGCGCTCTTCTTCGCTCGCCGCCAGATCGTGCCGTGCTGCTTCAGTCTGTTTACGCAGGCGCCCCCAGATATCCAGCTCAAACGTCAACAAGTTGAGCAGCACGCTGCCGAATGTGCGGCCTTTCGGGGCTGCGTTCGGCAGCGTCAATTCACCGTCGCGTGACCGTCCAATCGTGGTCAAGTCCGCGCTGCCGTAAATCTGCGGATATTGCTGAGATCGCGCGAGCCCGAGGTTCGCGCGCGCCACGTCGATGCGCGCAATCGATTCACGCAAGTCATAATTGTTGACCAGCGCTTCGTGAATCAGTTCCTGGAGCTTCGGATCCCTGAAAACATCAAACCACTTCGAGTCGGCGAGCGTTTGCGAGTCAGGTTGCGGTCTGGGATCGGCGCGGAAATCCTGCGGCGTCACGACGCGCGGCCGCTGCGCCTTACTTTGCGCAAACACAAAACCTTGAACGAGACTTATCGTTAATAGCAAAACGATTGTGCGCTTCATGAGTGACCACCTACTGCTTGCGCGGGCACGGGCGGCGCGTGGGGCGGAGGCGCTTCGATCGCCGCGCCGGCTTCAGTCTTCTTGCGCCGCTTGCCCAATCCTTCGACGAAGGTGTAATTGCCGGGAATGATGAACACACCCAGGAACGTTGCCACCAACATGCCGAAAAAGACGCCGGTGCCCATCACATTTTGGGCACCTGCGCCGGCGCCGCTGGCCTTCATCAACGGCACCACTCCCAAGATGAACGCGAAGGCTGTCATCAGGATCGGACGAAATCTCAGACGCGCTGAGGTGAGCGCGGCATCTTCGAGGGACATTCCCTCATCATGTTTGGCTTTGGCGAATTCAACGATCAGGATCGCGTTCTTGGCCGCCAAACCAATCAGCATCACCAGACCTATCTGCACGTAGACGTTGTTGTCGTAACCAAACAACCAGACTCCGAATAGCGCTCCCAGAGCCACAAGTGGCGAACCGAGCAAAACTGCCCAAGGCAAACGCCAGCTTTCGTACATCGCCGCCAACAACAGAAAGACGCAGAGGATCGCCAGGATCAATGTCGGCAACGGCGGCGGGGCGATCTTTTCCTGAAACGATAATTGCGAATAAGCAAAACTCATTTCATTCGGCATCTGCTCTTTGAACACTTGCTCCAGGGCCGCAAGCGCCTGGCCCGATGTGTAGCCGGGCGCCGGCGCGCCTTGCATCTCGACTGAACGCAGAAGATTAAATCGCGTCGTTAACTCGGTGCCCGCGGTGTCCTTCACCGAAACCAAAGTTGAAAGCGGGATCATTTGGTTCGTCGTCTTCGAACGCACGTAGATGTGGCCGATGTCGTCAGACTTCAGACGGCTTTCGGGTTGCGCCTGCGCGTACACGCGATATAAACGACCGAATCGATTGAAGTCGTTCACGTAAGCGCCGCCCATCGCCGTCGACATTGCCTGGAAGACGTCGTTCACCGGCACGCCGAGCGTGCGCGCTTTCTCGCGATCGAGATCGACTTTCACCTGCGGATAATTCGGATCGAAAGACGTGAACACGTTGCCGAGTTCCGGCCGCTGCCGCGCTGCGGTGATGAACTTGCGCGCCTGGTCGCCCAATTGATCGATGGTCATCGAACCGCTGCGATCCTGAATCAGGAAATTGAATCCAGATGCCGCGCCAAAACCGGACAGCGTCGGAATGTTGAAGGGAAAGATCACCGCTTCAGGAATTCCTGCGAATTCCTTTTGCAGCTCAGCCATGATCGGTTTGATTTTCTCTTTCGGATCGTGACGCTCTTCCCACGGCTTCAGCCGCGCGAAGAGGGTGCCGTAATTCGGCTGGTAGGTATTGGTGACGACGCCATAGCCGCCGACCGTTTGATACGACTCGATCGCGTGCTGCTTGCTCAGAATCGTTTCGACTTTCTTGAGCACTTCGCTGGTTCGTTCCAGCGATGCACCGGGCGGCAGCTGCACGTTGACGCCGAGAATTCCCTGGTCTTCTTCGGGAATGAAGCCGGCCGGAATGCGCTTGCCAAAGAAGAGCGCGCCGAGAACTACGATTCCAACGATGCCGATTGTCAGAATGCCGCGCCGCGCTAGAATGCGCGAACCACTGACATAGCCATTCGTCGTGATGTCGAATACTTTGTTGAATCCACGGAAGAACGCGCCGACCGGTCCGCGCATCGGCTTCGGCGGTTTCAACATCAGCGCGCACAGTGCCGGTGTCAGAGTCAGCGCATTGAACGCGGACAGAAGCACTGAGATCGCGATCGTGAGCGCGAACTGTTTGTACATGCTGCCGACGAGTCCTCCCAGCAACGCAACCGGAACGAACACGGCCGACAGAATCAGCGCGATACCAATGACGGGCGCCGAAACTTCTTTCATCGCCTGGACCGTGGCGTCCTTCGGCGATAACCCGTGCTCGAGATGATGGATTACTGCTTCGACCACCACGATGGCGTCGTCGACGACAATTCCGATCGCCAGCACCAAACCAAACATCGACAGTGTATTGATCGAGAATCCGAGTACCGGAAAGAAGATGAACGTTCCGATCAACGATACGGGAATCGTGATCATCGGGATAATCGTCGCCCTGATATTCTGGAGAAAAATAAAGACGACTATGGTTACCAGGATGAGCGCTTCAACAAACGTCTTCAGGATTTCATGAATCGAAGCTTCGACTGCGGGCGTCGTGTCATAGACGATCTTGTAATCCATGTCCGGTGGGAAAAGGGACTTGGCGTGCTCCATCGTCTCGTAGATCGTTTCCGCGGCTTTCAACTGGTTCGCGCCGGGAAGCAGGTAGACCGCCATCGCGCCACCGGGCTTTCCGTTCAGCCGTCCGAACGAGTTGTAGTCCTGGGAACCAAGTTCGACGTGCCCAATATCGCCAATGCGCACTACTGCGCCGGTTGAAGTCTGGCGGACGATGATCTTCTCGAATTCTTCCGGCGTGATCAGACGGCTCGGCGCGCTGACCGTCTCAGTCATCTCCTGATCTTTCGGCGTGGGCGCGCCGCCAACTTTGCCTGCCGGCGCCTGGATGTTCTGTTCTTTGATCGCGCTGATGACGTCGGCCGGAACCAGGCCAAGTTTCGCCATCATGTCCGGCTTGAACCATACGCGCATGCCATAATCAGTGCCGCCGAACAGATCGACCTGTGCAATTCCCGGAATGCGCAGCAACTGATCCCGCAGATTTATGCCGCAGTAGTTGATCAGGAAATTCGCGTCGTACGCATCCTTCGGCGAATACACCGAAACCACCATCAGAATGCTCGGGCTCTGTTTTTTTACGGTGACGCCCTGTTGGGTCACTTCTGCCGGCAAACGCGCCGCCGCGGAAGCTTGCCGGTTCTGCGTCAGCACGTTCGCCGTGTCCTGATCGGTGCCAACTTGAAAGTTGACGTCGAGCAACATGCGGCCGTCGCTGGTGTTCGACGACTTCATGTAGATCATGTTGTCGACGCCGTTGACTTCCTGTTCGATTGGAACAGCGACCGATTGTTCAACTGCCTCGGCCGATGCTCCAGGATAAGTTGCAGTGACGCGAATGTTCGGCGGCGCGAGGAAGGGATACTGTTCGACGGAAAGTCCGCGAATGATCACGATTCCCATCAAGACGATGAGGATAGAAATAACAATGGAAACGATTGGCCTGTTAATAAAGAAGTTAGCCATGAGTTAGTTAGCTTCCTTGGGGACGTGTGTCGCTGGCCAGCGATTCGCTGGTGGGCCGGACCTCACTTCCCGGTCGCGCTTTCTGCATACCTTCGACAATCACGCGCTCGCCGGCATTTAAACCATCGAGCACAATGACGTAGTTATCTGATTTGTCGCCAATGCGAATCGTGCGCACCTGAACTTTGTTCTGGCTATCGACCACCATGACCGTCTTTGCGCCCTGCAATTCCTGAATGGCGCGCTGCGGAACCAGGATCGCGTTCTCTTTTTCCGCCACCGCTACGCGCACGCGCGCGAATTGCCCGGGCCGTAGATAACTGCTGGGGTTTGGAAAAGTCGCTTCGACTTTCATCGTGCCCGTTGTGGGGTCAACCACGCGATCGAGAACTTTGAAAGTGCCGGGTTCGGTATGCACACTGTTGTCGGAAAGAATTAGATCGAACCGAGCATTTTTCGCGCGACTGCCCGGGTTGTTGCGGTCGGTGAGCTTGAGATACTCGACCTCACTGACGTTAAAATCGACGAGTAACGGGTTCGCCAGTGAGACTGTCGCCAACAAAGTCGCATCGCCACGGCCGACCAGGTTTCCTTCGTCGACTTGAAGAAAACCGATCACGCCATTGAGCGGCGAATAAATATCGCAATAGCTGAGATCTAATTGCGCCTGGATGACGCGGGCTTTGGCGGCCGAGACTTCGGCATCGGCGCGTTCGATCGTGTACTTAACCGACCCTTCGAGATTTGTCAGATTCGCTTGCTTGGCATCGACGTTGGCCTTTGCCGACTTCTCAGCAGCGATCGCAGCGTCGAGTTCCAATTCAGTTACTGCTTTCTCTTTCGCCAACGGAGCGATACGAGCGAGGTCCTGTTGCGTCTTGCTATGCGTCGCCTCTGCATCGGCCAGTTCCGCTTGCGCCTTCAAGACATCAGTTCGTTGCTTTGCTTGCGCCAGGTCGGCGACGGATTTCGCCAGCGCGGCTTTAGCGGATTGCAGGCTAGCTTCAAACGTGCGCTTGTCGATCGTGAAGAGCAGTTGACCTTTTCTGACCGGCGAGCCTTCGCGGAAGTAAACCTTCTGTAGAATGCCTTCAACGCGCGCGCGCAACTCCACCGTTTCCTCGGCGCGCGTCTGGCCGACGTATTCGCTGTAAATGGGAACGGTGCGCTGCTCGATGTTTTCGACAATTACGGTTGGCGGCGTCGTGGCGGCAGTCGCGTGTTCCGCAGACTTCTTGCTGCATGCACTTGCACCTAAGACCAAGGCGAACAATGTGACCGCCGTGGCAAAACCGCTGCGCTCGTGGCGACTAATCATGGCTAACTCCTTGGAATTGCTTTTTGTCTCAACAGGTCGGGAACTAATCGATCACACTCTCACCTGCGCCGAACTGCAGATTGTGTCGAAATCTTAGCCACCGAGGATCGCGCGTTGTACTGGCAAAAGTGACAGTGCGGATCGAGGGGAAAAGAGCCTTAAATACTGAGGTCTAAATGTTTTCCTAGCCTAATGATCAAAGAACTTCTTACCGCGTTTAGCATCGTGGCGGTCTGCCTGGTCCTGCACGTTGTGAGCATTGTCTTCATCGCCGATTGGATGCTCGATCAACGGGACAAGCGCAAGGACCGGATGGGCACGTTCGGCTACATGGCGCTGCTCATCGCTGCCTTTTCCGCAATCATCATTTTGCACATGATCGAAATTGCGATTTGGGCGGGCTTTTATTCTGCGAACTCGCTCTTTTTGGATTTCGAGACCGCCCTTTACTTTTCCACGACCAGTTACACCACCATCGGATTCGGCGATGTCGTGTTGCCGCGCGCCTGGCGAATGCTGGGGGGGATTGAGGGTGTTACCGGTGTGCTGCTTTGCGGACTATCGACTGCGTTTGTTTTCGCCATAGTGAACGCGATGTTCCAGGCACGTCTGCAAAGAAGGAACTCAACAGATCCGTCGCCGAAGTAGTTACTGTCAAAAGTGACAGTGTTCTCTTGTTTCAAGCTGTAGCTAAAGTCCGGCAAGGAGAAGTCGGCTCTTGCCGACTGGTGAGCGGCAATGTTATTTCGAAAGTCTTTGGCGATTGCTTTGGTTGCGTTGTTTATTTCGATGGGGTTTTCCGTTTTCGCTACGGACGATCCGCCAGCGTCTCTGGTAGCCAGCGCCAAAGGCGAAGGCAAGATTAAGCTCGGCAAAGAAGAGTTCAAACTTGATGCAGTCGTCGTGAAGCTGTTTGCGGACGGCAAGGCCGAGCTGAATCTCATTACCGACATCACCGTTTTTATCTCAGGCACATGGTCCCGCGGCAGCGAGACGGACAAGACCATCGATCTGAAGATCACGAGCAGCGTGACGGGTGGGAATCTGGATGGAGGCGGGAAGATCTTTCTCACCGAGGATCGCAAATCAATCTCGGGACTCAAGCTTCAGGTTTTGAGTAAGACCACCCGCAAAACAATCACCGCCGAGTTCGTCGCGAAGTAAACGACCAAAACTCGCTCTTGATTTGAGCTGCTCTTCTGCTCGGAACCCGACCACAGTTGCAGCATCTACCGCCAGTATGCTTTGCCTCAAAAGTCCTTGGATTAGTTCTCTGAAAGAAGTGAACTGAATCATCGGCGCAGAGCGGCGAGATGTTTATAGCTACGCGATTGCCTCTGCGGTTTCTATAAACATTACGTGCCTACGGCACTTCTGTCCTGATTCGTTCGAGCGATTATTTTTTGACGCAAAGCTCTGCCAGTATTGACCGCGATTTCTCCGCAGTCCTTGTGGTGCCCTAATTTGAGGGTTCTCTGTGTCTCTGCGAGAACTCAGTGCCTCTGTGGTGGAAATATCGCGCGAAACGTTTCACCACGGAGACACAGGGAATTCACTGAGACACTGAGAGTTGAGATTAGGGCACCACCGCAATACTTAAACGGTGGCGGATGACTGCTGTCGTGTGGTACAAAGTTACTTAGCTCTTGGCCTCCGTATTTCCCTCACGAAAACAGATATGGGCTGGCTCACTGATCTCTTCCAAGACGTTCCGCTTTCACCTGAACTGCGCGAGAAATTAGCTGCGGTTGAGGCGGAGAACGATTCGCTCAAGACGGACAACATCCTTCTGAAAGATGATCTGCGCCAGGCAAACGCCCAAGTTCTGAGACTGGAAAAGCGGCTCGATCAATACACCCACAATCCTGAGCTCGATGAAACCGACGTCAACATCCTTAAGGAGGTAGCTCTCACGAGTGAGCCTGCCGCGTCGTATTTGTCAGCCAAGCTAAGTATCGAGTTGGGCGCTCTGGATTTTCGTTTGGAACAGTTGACTGAAACCGACTACCTCAGTGCGTGGAGCATCGGCGGCATTGAGCGATATTCGCTGCGTCCAAAAGGCCGCGATTATCTGATCCGGCATAATCTCACCTCGTGACCGCACTAACATGGTATGAGTTAAGCACAAGCGGGGATCATCAGCTTTCTTGTAAGCGGTGTTTGCTGAGGTCAACTTAGTCGCGACTGGCGGGCTCTGAAACACTGCGCCGCGTTCCGTTAAAACCGCTCTGCCGTTAAAGAAACTGCGATGAGATGATCGCTGCTTCCCTACCTGGCGGGAACAAGGCAAAAAGATGGGCCGAGTCACCCCCGCCCCGGCCCATCAGGAAGGTGCTGCTCTACGCCTCTTGTCGCCAAAGAATGCGCGGCGCGCATGTCCTCCCCAGTTTCGGCGCGAGCTGTTCTATCTGTCCGCGCCGATGCTTGCCGGACACATACTCATGGGTTTCACTCTGGAGGAATACTGTCAAAATTGACAGTCAGGGTTTAACCCCAGATTTCCCCCGTGATTTGCGCAGACTGTAAGAAGTGACAGGTAACGGCCGGCGTTAGATTCCTTAGAATTCTTCCCTGCTCGGCGGGTAAATGGCGGCGGTAAATCGCCTGGGAAAAGCCATGAAAAGAATCTGCGCGGTGTTCATCCTGATAGCTGCGGCCGCGAGCGCTTCCGCTCAAAAGGTCAAAGTCGGCGCCGATCCGGCCGCTGACTTCTCAAAGTACAAAACATATTCGTGGAGCGACGGAATGGTCGCGGCCAATCCAATCATCAACCAACTGATTCTGCAAACGGTTGATGACGCATTGGCGGCGAAAGGTCTAACCCGGGTTTCGTCTAATCCGGACATAACGCTGGCTGCGTTGGCCGCACTCAATTCCGATTTGCACATTTCATATCCGACCTGGGGACGATCCACTACCAGCGCGACCGCCACGGGCATCTACGTCGGGGCACAAAACGTCGCGCTGTCGAAAGGGTCGCTGGTGATTGATATTGCTGATGCCCGGACGAAAGCGACAATTTGGCGCGGCACGGCCACGCACACGATGTCCGAGCAGCCAACCGGCAATACGGCGAAAGACGCCAAGGCCGCCGAGAGTCACATTCGTAAAGCGGTCGATAAGATGTTCAAGCAATTCCCTCGTCCGAAGTGAGTTCTAAACTGATTACTCCCAACTCCTGTAAAAAGTGACAGTAGTCTCACTGGCTGTACGCGCTCTAAGTTCAACAATAAGAAGAGCTGTAACGATGTGAACTCTTATGAACACATTTGCGCGCCTATGTTTCGTGACGCTGTTGATTGCTTTGGGAACAATCACCGTCTTTTCACAGACCTCTTCCGACCAACCAAGAAGCGAAATCGAGGTACGCAGCACGGTGGCAGTTCTACCGGCGAGGCGAACTTTTCCGGCACCAACGACGCCGGCTCGACTTTGGATTTCAATCGCGACTTTGATTTCGGCAACCGGTGGGGCTTCGAGCTGCGATACACCTATCGCAGCGAAAACAAGAAGCCCAATCGCTTCTACCCGAGTCATCATTTCGGTGTCGTAGGCGGTTACCGGTATCAGCGCTATCGCTGGGTCAACGACGACAGTTTTCTGCGGATTAGCAACCAAGGACCGTTTTTCGGTGGACTATACCGCTTCTGAGTTAGGAGAAATGGCATGAGAAAATTTCTGATAGCTTTTGGAATTTTGTCGGTCGCGGCGCTGCTGCCGGCCGGCGCGATTCGCGCACAGGAGGTCTCGCGCACCGCCGTTACCGATCAGGAAATCGCCTTGATGCGTCAGGACATTCGTGGAAAGCGCAAACAGATCGTGGCGGCGAACATTGAAATGACTGCCGCGGAAGCCGAGAAGTTTTGGCCGGTTTACGATCAATACGCCCTTGAACAAAAGAAGGCGTATGACATCCATTACGGCCTACTGAAGGAGTACGCCGCAAACATCAAAACGCTCACGGACGCTCAAGCTTTGAGTCTGACTAAGCGCTGGACTGAAGCCGATACAGCCAAAGCGCAATTGCGCGTGAAGTACTTTCCGGAGTTCGAAAAAGTGATCGGGGCCAAACGCGCGGCCCGGCTATGCCAGCTCGATCGCATGATGACGCTAATGATCGATCTGCAGATTGGCTCGGATGTTCCGTTAATAAGCCCATAACTCGACTCACCAATCATTGCCCGACATGCCCATCTGGCTTTACACAATTCGACCGCTCTATAGCGCGCTGTTTTTGATCGTTTCGATTGAAACGATCTCTCTCGCCGGGCTCTTTCTCACGCGTCGGTTGATTTTACCGCATCTTCATTATCACGAAGGGACCAACGACGCGGTCAGCGGCACGGTGCAGGCAATTGGGGTCTTCTATGGCATCACCGTAGGCCTGATTGCCGTGGGCGTTTGGAATACCAACTCGAACGCTTCCGACCTGGTTTCCAGGGAAGCGTCCTCAATCGGGGCCCTCTATCACGACGTAAGTGGATATCCTGATCCATTGCGCGGTGAGTTGCAGTCGACGCTTCGTCAGTACACAACTTTTGTGATCGAGCGCGCTTGGCCGGCGCAAAAGGTAGGACGCGGTCAGGAACGGATGGCCGGAGCGAGCCTGGTGGAAGAATTTCGGGAGAAGCTTTACACCTTTCAACCGGCGAACAACGGACAATCCGCGCTGCACAGCGAGACCCTCGCGGCATTCAACAAGTTCATCGAGAGTCGCCGTTTGCGCATCGACGCCGTCAATAGTGGCTTATCAGGAGTGATGTGGGCGGTGATCTGGGTGGGCGCCGCAATCAGCATCTTCATCGCCTATTTTTACAGTATTAGGGATCTCAAACTACACGCGATCCTAATCAGTTTGATGTCTGCTTTCTTAGCAATGCTGATCTTCATGATTGTGGTGAATGACAAACCGTTCTTTGGTTATGTCAGCATTCCGTCCGACCCATATAAGTTAATCCTCGATAGAGTCATCGACTCGCACTGACCAGAGTAAATGGCGTGCAAGTGGCTCCTTGTTCCCCGCCCTGTCAATTCTGACAGTTATTGCCACTAGTCCGCGAAACCTAGAATCGAACCACTGCGATCCACAAATGTGATTTCGACTGCTTGGATTTAGGTGGAAGTATGACTATGAAACGAACATCAATTCTGCTGCTGACGCTCGCAATCTTCGTTCTGGGCTCGACACTTTTCGCTGGTTCGAACTCGGGAGCTGCGCAGAAAACGGGAAAACTCGCGAAGGCGATCACATTTCAGGCGCAAGCCATGGGCACTGGCACGCAAATGGGCCGCAACTACAGCATCACCGCGCGTATTGAGGCGTACTCCCCTCCCAGCGACCAGGCGATTTTGCTCGAAGCGTTCGCCGCGAAAGGCAATGAAGGATTGGTCAACGCGCTCGAGAAGATGCACTCGAAAGGACGGCTGGCAATTACGGGGACGCTGGGTGGCGACCTCGCCTACATTCGCAGATTCGACCGACCTGACGGCAGTGTAACCATCCGCATGATCACAAATCGCTTGCTTCGCTTTGGCGAGGTCTGGGCTGATACGCGCACCACTGACTATGCACTCTCAGCGCTTGAAGTAAACATCAGCAAAGACCACAAAAAGAAAAGCGGCCAGCTCTTGCCCGCCGCTAAGTTGAAAACCGATAAGCAGGGCCGCCTCGAAATCGAAACTTATCAGAACCCCTGGAAACTGGTGAACATTCAGATTCGCTGAATTCCAGCCATGGTCTGAGCCCAGGACAGAGATCGACCTCAACTCAACAAGTCGACAACCTCGGTCTCGAGCTTCGTTTCCTCATTCGTCGAAATTCAGCTGATTGGTTCCGATCGAGACCGAGTACGCCCGAAAAACAAAAGATAGCCGTCGGCATCCTTAATCTCGAAACCACGCAAACCGTCGTGAGTGTCTCTCAGTGGCTCGAAGAACTCGACATTGCGCGAAGCAAATTCGGCAGCCAATCCGTCAGGATCCGGAACGGAAACGAAGGCATCCCAACGGGCGATGCCTTGTTTGATGTCTCGCGTATAGTTCGGCACGGGAGCCACCCCAACAGCTTTCATCAGGATCTGCGCGCCATCCCTGCGCACGATTCCGAAGAAGATGTCGTTAGGATCCGGCCCCTGGAACGTGATCTCAAATCCCAGCCTGTCTCGGTAGAAAGCGAGCGACGTCGGGACATCGCGCACAATGAAAAACGGCGAGATGCCGGCAATCTCTGCCCGGGTCATGCGAACTCCTTCTGCGGTGGTGTCAGGCATGAACGATCGAGTCGGCGCGGCACCGCGAAATCACAAAATTTCCCAGGTTCTCAACTTACATTTAACCTCAACGATTGGGTCGAATGGAGTCTATCCAAAAAGCATCTTAAGGTTTAATGACTTGTTCGCGACCCTCCTTGTTGGCAACTCGCAGATAATTGCCTTTCCGTCGGCTCGCGTAAAGTTGAACGGCGCCAGTGCTGTCATCTGACAGGCCGAGCGCCGCGCCTTCTTCAGAAGCAGTCATCTTTACCACGGGACCGCTTTTCGGATCGGCCATGCGAAAGAGAACGGTTTCGGGATAGGTCTTGCCGTTAACAGTCTCCGGCCCATGCACCAGAATTTCGGCCCGCGTTCGATTCTGATCGTCAACGATTTGCAGCGCGCGGCCGCGAAGCAAAGGCGCCACGTCTTCGGCCTGCGCGCGATACGACTGCGCTAGTAAAAATGTCAACAGCACCATGTTGATAACCGTAAGAGCAATTGCGAGTCGTTGTGTTTTCATCGTTCCTCCTTAAGGTGAAGTTCGACAACGTTTAAATTGAGCTCACCCAAACGGGCTTACCGGGCCGGCTCTTCATACAGACCGAACTCGTTGCCTACCGGATCAGCAAAAACTGCGAACGCTCCCATGCCAGTGCCAATTTCTGTGCGAGGCGTGATTACCCGGCCGCCGGCAGCCAGGATTTTGGGCAACGTCTCTTCGATGGCGTCTACCATGATGTAGATGCGCGTCTGCTCGTCAGGCGTGCGATCACTCTCTTTCACCCAGGTCCCGCTCACGCCGGCTGTATCATCAAAAGCCAGTTCGCCATCGCCACGCGTTCTCACCTTCCAGCTAAAGATGCTGCGGTAAAACTCCGCCGAAGCTTCAGCTGTTTTGGCCGGAATTTCCAGATAGCAAATTTTGCCGTGTGACATTATTAACTCCTCCAAAACGAACGATGCAGTTGTCGCGGCCGGCGCGCTTTGTTCAACTGATCACTCATAATTTATGACTGCGTTGATGGTTACTTTTTCAGCTCATACCGCAACGCCACCGCTCCCGAGCCATATTCCAACCGGCTGACGAGCTTCAAGTCGACATACTTTGATAGCCCGGCGAACAACGTTGGCCCGTGGCCCACTAGCCTGGGCTGCACTACAAACTCGTACTCATCGATCAATCCCAGTTCGGCCAATGCCATCGGCAGCATCACGCCTCCCGTCAGCAATCCGTTACCCGGCTCTTGCTTGAGCCGCCGAACAGCGGCGCCCAAATCCCCGCGCACGAGTTCCGCGTTCCAGTCGACCTGCTCGAGAGTGCTCGATACGACATATTTCCTGGCAGCATCGATCGTTCGGGCAAAGGGCTTCGTCCAGTCAGGCATTTCGGGCGCCGGTGAACGCCACCCAGCCTCCATCATTTCGTAAGTCACGCGGCCAAACAAAAGAGCGTCGGCCTCGGCGATATTCTCCATCGCGTGACGATGCAACTCTTCGTCTGGAATTATTGCGCGATGATCGCAGCAGCCATCCAAGGTGACGTTGATGGAATACCGGAGGGGTCGCATTGCGCAAGACTACCGCCCCTTGGATTGGCCAGCAAGATTAGTCCGCGGGCTTAGGGATTTGCTGGCGCGCACAGTGCCGAGATACGACTGTGTGACGCTGCGCGACCATTGGAGATCTGGAGCACCGCCGCGCTGAGCACCCAAAGAATTCAGTTTGGCCGAATCGGTTCTGGCAATTTCGCGCCGCACCAGGGACAGTAAAGTATAAGAACCGACGACGTGCCTCCATCATGAATAATCAACCCATACTCTCGAAACCGAGTTGAGTAAGAGACGAGGCTATCTGGACAATCAAAGGCGTCCGCGTGTTGCTCGCAGTCGAACTTCAGTCGATTTCCCATCTCTGCGCAACAGTGAAGATCAGGTTCCATCGTCTCAGGCCAACGCAATCCGGTGAACGCCCACAACCTGCGAATCCATTTCTTCAACACAGGATTTCGCGAAGGATAATTTATGCCGTTAACTCTTTACGTAAAACTTCGGCGGCTAAATCTACTTCTTTCTCAGTGTTGAAGATATGAAGAGAGAATCTTATGCCGTTAAACCCAAATTCTTTGTGAGTAGGACGGATGCTTAATTGATACTTATCAAGGAGCATTTTTACAAACGCAGCTCTCTTGAATTTATCAGGCAGAACGCCGGCGAGCATCGGCGAAGCAAGAGGGCCCGGGGTGGGACTGACTATTGTTAAGTTACTCAGTCCTTTCAGCCGGTCATACAGTCTATTCCGCAACGACAAATTATGCTCTTCAACCTTTGCCATACCGACCGACTCGAGGTATTCAATCGCTTTGCCGAGTCCCAGAATACACGCCAAATTTACTACGCCGTTGCCGTCATTGTATGTGTTGTAAGACTCCTCAAACTGCATCGGTCGAATGAGGGTCTGGGCATCTTTTGACAGATAGAGCAGGCCAGTTCCTTTCGGTCCCATCAACCATTTATGCCCACTGGTCGCATAAGCATGACATCCGAGTTCTTTGACGTTGACCCGAATCGCTCCGGCCGCCTGGGCGCCGTCAACGACACATAGAATTCCGTTTGAGCGGGCGATGGCCGAAATTTCAGCCACCGGCATGCGAAGTCCGGTAGATGAGAAGACATGACTGACGCTGATGAGCCTGGTCTCTTTTCTTATGTTCTCTTTGATCCGCTTCAGAATGGCTTCAGCATCATTTTCAGCCGGCGGAATATTTATGACGTCAACTTCTGCTCCATAGTACTTGGCTAGATATTTCCAACCGAGCAATCCTCCGCCGTGCTCATGGTTGGTAGTCAGGATGCGGTCGCCTGTTTTTAATCGCAGCCCCTGGGCCACGGCATTCATTCCGCTCGTGGTGCTGTTGGTCATCACGATTTCACTCAGATCGCAACCGAGAAATCTCGCCGCGATCGTTCGGGTTTTTTCAGCGAGTGATTCTGCGCCAAAGCCTCCATAAAACTTAACCGGCAATGATTCCAGTTCTTCCCAAATTCTGGTGGCTTCTTCGATGGTGTCCCGACGGCAGGGCCCCAACGTTCCGGTGTTCATGTAAGTCAGACCGTGAGCAAAAAGGTATTCACTTTTGGTTGCTGAACCGGAAAGCAGCCAGTTTGTTTGCGCGTTCGCAGTGGAAATGGGAGAGACGGTATTTATCAAAGCGCCGGCGGCAGCGCTCGCAGTAATCCCACCCAAAAACTTTCTCCGGTTACATTCGCTTGATTTCATGTCGGTTTCCTATTTTGAAGAGGCCATGTTTGCAATAGCATCGCCGTCATTTTAGCGCGGGCGGAACATCCACGGAGAACGTAACCATAGAAACTCCGGAACCAGCCAAGTGACCTTCGTCAGGCACGATTTCGACGATCAGAAAAACGGTGCCCTTTTCATATTTGGTTGTCCGCATCGCATACCAAAACTTCCGCAGGGGTTTGTCGTAACCGCCAGTGCCTGTTTTGCGACCAAGTTCGTCCATTTTGTATTCGACGTCAAGAGGTTTGCCGTACGCAGCAAACATTCGATCGATCATTGATGCGAACCCCGCGTCGTCAACATAATCCCTAAAGGTTTTCTCCATTGCGTTGCGCAACATCGGGCGATTATCTTTCTGTAAATTGTCAGCAATTGAGTCACTGAGTTTGCGAGCCTGTTCGTGATCGATGGCCTTGTCGGCCTCAGCTTGTGACTCCGGAGTAATGACGGGCGGTTTAATGCAAGCCGCCAGGAGAAGCACGAGCAAGATGGGCCAGAGTCTGGTTATGGACATGTGAAAGTGCCGAACCGTGAGCGTTGACGCGGCGGCGCGAATTGTTCCCCTTGCGCTTTGGCCTTTACGCTTAGCCGCCTTGCGCGAAGCTCACCTCAAGCGATTTCTTGGGTGCGCCCACAACGACCTAACTACTTTGAACCTCGGGAGCTTTTGTTCTCTTCTTCCAGGATCATCCTGCGGTTATGGTAATCGAGTATGACATTGAAACGACTCAAGAGCGCCGTACCTATCGCACCTGAGAAAGCGGAGTTAGATCCTCCCTTCTGAAGGAAAAAGGAGGTCTCAACATCATCAAGAACTACGCCACCGAGTTTGAACTGATGGATGTGAGCGTGCGGCACATTCCCGACCTCTCCCACAAGAGTTTGCCCGCCCGGACTGCTGTCATGTGGAGCATATTTCGCCAGTAACTTATTACGTTCGATAAACTCCGCAAACAAAGCCAGAGATCCGTTGTAACCAGTATCAAGTTTGAACCAGCCAACAAGGCCGCCCACTTTGGCCTTCACCTGAGGAGGTAATTCTTTGTGAAATCTTAGAGGAAGGATGACACCCGAGCCTTGGTAGCGAAATGTATTCGGCCGGATAAAAGTGATTAGCGACTGCCGGAAATCTATGCGTACGGTAAATTTCTGGAAGAGCGCAGCGCCAAGGAAGCCATCGAAAGGGAGTGAAGACGGGAACGGGGTGACGAAGAATTGCTCCTTCAACGTGAGGTTACCAATGCGCAAGTTCACCGCGCCCTCGATCAACTCTGCACTGACAGTTTTCCCGGTACCGTCATCCAGTGCGCCTCCGCCTAAGACTTTGAGTCCTAAGGATTGAGCCAGCTCACGTTTCATCACATGGTGGCTGGCGCCCGTATCCAATACAAAACGTAGTGGGCCTCTACCGTTTAGTGTGACGGGAATAACGATCAGATTATTCGCTTGATCAAAGGGAAGCTTGGTTGAATCCTCAAATGCTTGATCAGCGGCGCTCACATTACAGGGATGAGAAGACGCCGCTGTCAGTACTAACAGGATTAAGAGCGCATAGATTCTAAGTATTTTGCTCATTCTTAAGGTTCAGGCGAGCAGGCCCAACGATTGAGTGGACCGGGCGGCGCGATTTCATTCAATTCGCATTTCGAAATCCGCAATTCGCAATTCCCCGCCCCCGCCGTTCGCGTCTAACGATTTGTCGCGGTCATCGGTTCTGCGTTGTAGCGGGATTGTCAAAGACTACCCACAAGACAATCTTCAGACGCTCATGGCCGACACTACTAGTGATCTGCCAACAACCGGGTGTGGGAAAGCCTACCTGGGATGGCTGGAGCAAAGCGTCGTCCGCATCAAGGGCCAGTCCCACCCAGGCTGGCGGCGCGTTTCCGTCCAACCTGTGTCCTTCGAGCGTTAACGGTTTCCGAACCTTGAACCACATGAACTTCGTCACTACGGTGCCGTCCTCCGAAGTAATATTAAGCCCCGGTTGGAGCTTCAGGACACCGTTTCTTGGCAAAAAGGTCGATTCCGCTTTGTTGCCATGCCACTCATTGTATTCCCAGAATGATGACAGGCGGCGTTGGCCTGGTGGTTCAAAAGTCTGCCAGGGAACCTTTCGACCATTGGGCTTGGTCACGTGGCATGTGCTGGGTGGAGTTATCGTCGCTGACGGAGGCGCTTGCGCTCTTGAGTTGGTGACAAGAATCAACAAATGAATCGTTAGGCCCGCAAGCAGCAAACATGATCTTCTCATGTAAGACACTCCCTGGATATTTCAACCAATGTATCGCCGCCCAATGCGGTGGGCAGATTACGAGCTGGCTCGAGCATAATCTGCGATCGAAGTAAGCCGCACGGGGAAGTTTTGCAGTGTCTTTCGCATATCAATAATGTCGCCCTGAGAGTAATAAAGCATCAGACCTGCGAAGGATTGCTGTAAAGGATCACTTGCGCCTTCGCTCTGCTCTTTGAGTGCTTCCTCGGGTACATGCTGTACGTCGAACTTGCGCCCCTGCAACTCCTCGAAGGCCCGCACGACTTCCAGAGGACTCAAAGCTTCCGGGCCGCCCAACTCAATGACAGCGTTACTAGCTTCGGGATTGTCCAGTGAGGCGACGGCAAACTTCGCCACGTCTTTATAGGAAATCCAACTGATTTTGTTCTCTCCCGATCCGTAAATCTGCGCTTTAGCATTGGCAGCGTCAAAGCCTAAAGCTGGACTCAGCCAAACTTCCATGAAGAATGTTGGTTGCAGGATCGAGTAAGTGAGTCCGCTGCTTTTCAGATGCTCTTCCACCCTGCGTTTCGCAGCTTGGAGCGGAAATTCAGCATCAACTGGAGGAAAAGAGATTAGTACGAAACGACTGATATTGGCCGCTTTGGCTGCATCAACGAGGTTCAACTGACCCTCCAGATCAACCGTGTGAATAGAGTCTCCTTCCTGTCTCGAAAGCGTAGAAGACGCTGTCGAGATAACCGCAGTCATTCCCTGGCAGGCGGCGTCAAGAGAAGGACGATCCTTTAGATCGCCTCGTGCGATTTCAATATTAAGACTTTCAAGCTGTGCCACTTTAATCTGATCCGATGTCGGTCTCACGAGCGCTCTAACAGGTTTGTCCTCGGCAGCAAGCAAGCGACAGATTTCGCTTCCCAGTAGACCCGTTGCGCCAACGATTAGATTCACGATTAACCTCCTCAAGAAACCTTCAAAGTCATCTGCTTCTCTCGCGCGAACGAATCTTATCGAGTCAGGTATTTTCGAAAAAACGCCGCAGTCCTCTGCCAGGCGAGCTGGGCTGCCTCGGCCCGGTATGTCTGCCGAGTGTAAGCAAAGAAGCCGTGCGGCGCATCGTAGGTAAAAAGCTCGACTGGAACCTTGTTCGCTTTCAACGCCGACTCGAGGGTTTTGAGTTGCTCCGTTGGAATCTCGGGATCGTTAACTGCGTAATGTCCCTGAATCGGCACGCGAAGCTGGCTCAGCACGTCCAGTGGGTCCTGCTTGCGATTGGCAAACGACGGCGTCCGTAGATTTCCGTAGAACGGCGCCACCGCGTCAATCTCTTTCGACTTCGCAGCGAACATCAGCGCGCAACGCCCGCCGAAACAAAATCCCATCACGCCGATCCGAGAGGCACGCGCATACTTTTGCCCCTTCACATACTCAACCGCGGCTTGTAAGTCGTGAAAGATTCGTTCATCAGTGATTTGCTCAACAAACACTTTCCGTTTTTCTTCGGCAGTCATTGTGTCTTTTTGCAAAGAAAAAATGTTTGGCGCAATTCCGATAAAGTTCTCCTGTGCCAGCATCGCGGTAGTGTTCTGGATGTATTCTTCGTTAACCGAGTTTCCGGTAATCACCATCACGACTGGGAATCGTCCCTGCTTTTTCGGTCGCGATAAATAAGCATCGATTTCGGCATCGCTGCTGCGAAAACTTATTTTGCCATGCTCGATGTTCGGATCATCCAATGCTCTCGTAATCGCCGTCGACTGACCCTGGGATGCCGGGCTGTCGCAATTCAGGAGACAAAAGCCCGCGACCGTTGAAGCCTGCACAATGAAATCGCGGCGCTTAACCTTTCTGCGAGAGCGTTCGTCTTCCGGCATTGAGCCCTAACCTAACCGAGTTTTCGATTGTTGAGAAAATCCTTGTGGCGAACATCTGCTTGATTAGCAGATGAAGTCTCCGACCAGAGTGGCGGTCTAGCGGTTGAGTTCGCGCGCCGGCGCGATTTCAAATCCGCAATGCGAAATCCGCAATTCAGATGCCCGCTGCGCGCGTCCAACGATTTGTTGAGGTCCCAGTTGGTTAGCGAGAGTAAACAAGGTAAATCGCGATCGCTGCAAGCACGATGCATCCCCAATACAAACCTTTGATGGTCACTGATGCCTGCGAGAATTTCCTTTCGAATGGCTGGAAGGCGCGATCGAAGAAACTGTAATGCGCTTCCACACCGTCCCCAGCAAGCCGCCATTTTCGACGGAGTAACCACAAGTAGGCGTTGATCAACCAGAAGCAGACAGGGAATGCAAAGTCTGCTGGGACACCACGCCTGAACTCAAGGAAGGCCCTGGCCGTGTATGTTGTCGCAAGTACGAACCACACACGATGTGACGTTGGCACGTCATTTTTGAACAGCATCTTCTTCCTCCTTTGGCTGCGACCAATCTATAGGGCCCGAAAGTGTGAGTTTACGCGGCGGCGCGAAATCATTCATTAAGAGCATTCTCGATTAAGAAACGCACCGCCTTGTGAATCGTTCCCCAAAATGAAGCTCTCGAGTGTTTGGGTTGACGCAGCGACGCGAATTCTTTCTCTTTGCCCTTGGCGCTTAGCCGCCCGGCTCCCCCGTCCAACGATTTGTCATGTGCGCACTTGAAAGTCGCTGTTCTTGCCGGTGAAGGGTTCATATCGAACAAAGAGCTGATCGAGCGCAGCTATCACCTGTTTACATTCAAACGCAGCGGAATCAGGGTACACATGGTCCGGGAATCCGTCCGGTTTTTCGGCATAGATGGAGTAATCGCGACTGAAGTAAACAGGAAGTATCCGTTTGTGAAATTCGTTTACGCCACGTTCCCATTCGTCAATGGTACCGCCGCCTTCGTTCACGATCTTCTCGTAAGGCGCGCGTTCGGCTTTCAATTGATCATATCGTTGCTTAGCCATGAGCGGCTGAAACCGGAGCGTTATCGTATAGTTGATTTCAACCCCAACCTTTTTCACCCATTGGTCAAGTGTTAGGCCAACATCCCGCTGCATAGGATTATAAACCCACAATTTGTTTGATCGGGTCAGTTGGAAAGTATTTGCGTCTCGTGTGACAGTCCACCCGTCCGGAAGAACGGACTTTAGTTTCACCTCGACTTGTTCCAGATCGTCCGAGGGTCGAGCGCTATGCGTATTGCTCGAACACGCATACAACAGAAGCGCAAGCAGGAGACATGTTAACGCGCGAGTTAGAGTACTGAGAGAGCACATGACGATCGAGTTGACGCGGCGACGCGCATTCTTTCCTCTTTGCGCTTTGCCCTTTGCTCTTTGCCCTTTGCGCTGCCGCCGCTTGAGTCCAACTTTTGTTGGTGCGCAGTTATGGTTTCAAAGTCTGCAAATCGCCGACGCGATCAATCCAAAAGAGTCGCACCTGTCCATCGGCCACGCGAAAATTTACGATGAACCGATCCGTATCAGACTCGATGACCCAGAAAGGTTCCTCGATATCAAAAGGAATCGTCGTCCAGTAATACGATATCTCCTGCGCATTACCCTTGCGCACCTTGCCATCTTTAAGGTTGGGATACTTGCTGCGTAACAGTGTCCAGAATGCCTTGCGTTCCTCATCGGTGCGGATCCGTTTTCCATCAGCGGAGAAGGACTGTGGCCCAGGTACGATTAGAGTAACGGGCATGGTTTTGAGCAACAGCTGATCGGCTGACGGTTTGAGAGACTTCCAAAGCATCGGACCAACCACCGTTACTTCACCAAAGAAGTTTGTCGGAAGCGAATCAGATGCGAGCGCAGTTTCCAGGTTAGCCTTCGCGGCATTGTTTACGGCATCGGAGGCCTTCTTATACCGAACGCCATTCGGAATTTCCTGGTTGTAGGCGGTGGTGCAGGCGAAAAGGACAGCCGCGACAATTTTCAGAGTTCTCACGTTAATCATAGGTAGCGCCCCAACGCTTAAGTTGACGCGGGCGCGATCCAAAGCATTTCGAAATTCGAATTTCGGAATTCGAAGTTCCAGGACTCGCCGCTCGGGTCCAGAGATTTGTTATGCGGTGCGTGGATTATTACGCGAGTCAGTTCGGCGCCTGGTGTAGCAGCGGCGAGTTCTTTCGCGAAAGTTTTGACTTCGCTCCAGAACGCCGAAGCATCGGTTTGCAAAATGTACGTTACATTCCCCACGCGAAAGCCAGTGCGCATGGTCGATAAGTAATCTCTTTCCATTTCAGGCCCCTCTGGGTTTGGAAGGTGGACATTGGCTAAACGGTTGCGTGCGTCGTCAGCTGAATCATACGTCTCCTCCAACAGCGAGAAGCGGCAAAAATAATTGTTTGTACCAGGTTCAGGCTTGTCTGCGCGAAATGAAGACGTGCGTTTGCTGCGCATTCGGAACGTAGAGACTTCCCAAGGTGACGGCGCAACGATCACACTTTCCTTGGCGTGGTATCCGCGACGCTCAACTTCCTGGGCTACTGGGGTTAGAGGTAATGATTGGCGCGTGTTTGTGGGAGGCGACGATTGTCGTGCGTTTCTGAGTGAGCTTGAATGACAGGCCACCACAAGCGCCAATGCGATTGTTAAGTAAGCGACCAGGAAATTTGGGAGACGAACCATTTTCTGAAAAGAGTAGCGCCGAACGGTTGAGTTGACCCGGTGGCGCGATCCAAAGCATTTCGAAATTCGAATTTCGGAATTCGAAGTTCGAAGTTCTAAGCCCGCCGCTCGCGTCCAACGATTTGTTCGACGGCGACCGATTGGAATTAACGTCCATGAGAGGCGTTTGCGCGATTGACGTTAGTCAAGCAAATCCGAGCAATGGACGACAATGAATCGGTGCGCCGCAATGATATCACCCGAAGTGAGTGCCTCACGCTGCGAAGCATTTGCGGTTCCATCCCACTACCATCGACGGCGCCAGCCATCCAGCAGAGTTGCTGTTGCTGTTTGACCGGACGCAATCTGACAGATGCCAGGAATCTACGGGGGTTCTTCAAGAGCACTTTCGAATAGAAGTCCCCGAGCTCCTCCGAAAGTGCGCCATCGCTGGAAGGCCCGGCGTCGAGCAAAGGTCTCAGTAAGGAATAGTCGCCCCGGTTGTAAAAAGCAATCACATTGGCAACGAACTCTTGGCTACAGTCCAACGTCGCAGGTCGAGTTGGCCGGATGCAAGCTTTGAACGTACGAAGCGCTGCGTTGCGATTCTTCGGAATCTGCGCGGAAACAAAACTCAAACCGAATATGAGCGTAGCAATGGAGAGAAGTTTGTACCGCATAATTCAGTCAGCCACCGAACGTCCGAGTTGAACCGGTGGCGCGATCCAAAGCATTTCGAAATTCGAATTTCGGAATTCGAAGTTCTAAGACCCGCGGTTCGCGGGCAACGATTTGTTCGCTTTCGTCAGCCGGCGTAACGTTGCGCCCATGACGGAACGTGCAGATCTATTGGACCGCGATCGGGAAGCGGCACAAGCGTTTCAAATTTCCCATCTCCATCTTCATCGTAGAAAGCGAAAAAGGATTCGCACCCAAGGGCCGCGACCTCTTTTTCGGTTTTCGAGATTTGCTGAATAGCAACGCCTGGCCCCCGAACCGTGTAACAGAATGCGTGCCCGTTGACGTCAAGCCTCGAAGCGTAATAAGCGTTCATCGGGCTAGGATTCAAGGTTCGATTTCCGTTTACGTTGAGATAGTAGGCGGTGTCCTCGAATAGGATTCCTTCCTCGGGTACGAGCAACGCGGCAATATTGACATTCATGCCACCGACACGTTCTTGCGATTGCGATTTGGTTTTCAAATGTTGTAGCGAGCTCAGGCTCCAGCCGCCTGGTTTCACGAACGTTTGGTCATCAACGGCAGTTCGGGACGCAGCCACGGCGGTCGTCAAAAGCAAGATTGAGATTAGAGTGAACGACTTAGTAACCATGGCTCAGATTAGAAAGTAACCCAACGGTGGAATTGACGCGGTCGCGCGAATTCAATTCATCCCTCCGCCTTCATCCTTCATCCTTGAAGTCCCGCTCCGCGGCTGGCGTCCAACGATTGTTCGCCTCAACTGCATTTAGGAACGCCCATTCGTTTCAAGAACGGTTGCGAATTGCCGTAGTAGCCGCGTTCCGTGCGTTCCGATGTTTGCACGTAAGTTCCATGGCGATTGCGCAACGTGGCAATGACACCTTCGTCGCCACCAACGCGAGTATAAGTGGTCAGCGCATTCCACGAAGCATTGCGGCGATGAACATAGAAAAACCAAGCGCTAAAGGTGCCCCGCAATCGGGCGGGCCGATCCGAAAAGATCCCCCAGGTGCAATTGCCCGTGCCACCGCACGAGAGACGAACAAACAACTCCTGACGACCGTCACCGTTCAAGTCGTAAAGAAATGCGCCGTTACAAAAGTCCGAGGCGCAGAAATTGTGATAACCGGATCTGACACGTCGAATTAGTGATTCGAGTTTAGACGTTGGCTGAAGAGATGTGCCTTCGCATTCACCACCGAACTTTGCGACAACCCGCGCAGGATAAGTTGCGGCCGACGTTACCAAGCATGTAAGTAACACGAGCGCAGATGCGATGCTACGTTTCATCGATTTGACGGCCAACGTCTGAGTTGACGCGGCGGCGCGATTTCTTTTTCCTTTTACCTTTTTCCTTTTAACTTGAAGTTCAGCTCCCGCCGCTCGCGTCCAACGATTTGTTGGGTGCGTCTGATGTTAGTCAACCGAATATGGAATGGCATAGATTATTCTAAGCTGATTGTCTTGCCTCACGAACATCAAGAGATACATAACTGGTGTTTTCATGAAGATGATTCGTGAATGCTCCGGCAACCCTAGATATTCCGTGTCGCTAATTTCGAGCTGCGGCTGAAATATCTTGTCTTTTAGTGCGCTCGCCAGTTCTTTCTGGTCCAGTTTTGCTGACGTCTTCTCGCGCATCATTGTTGACGCCTGTTGCAAGGTCTCGGTGGCTCGATGGAGTTCGTCGATGGAGCCGATGGGTTTGCCGCGTCCTTTTCGCACAATAACATTCGATAGATTTGGGTTTTGGTTGAGCAGGTCAATCACCTGTTGTGGATAGAGATCGGTGGCTGTAATGTCTTCGCCCTTGTCAGATATTTTCTTGGATGCGTACAAAATGCCGAGGAAAAGAAAATTGTTCTCCGCGATGTAGAATCGTCGCCATTCATCGGCAGTGCCCTGAGAAAGCAACGTTGGGTCGTATTCCAGCCCGGGCATGAAATATAAGTCCAGCGACATTTCTGGCTGCTTCAACTTTGATTTGTTGAACCGTTGAATGAAATCGGAAACATAGAGATGTTCCACAACAGGAGCAAGGTCTTTGGATTCCGCGAACTGCCCGATGAACTGTGCTGCGAGCATGCGCGCCTCTTGCTCTTCAGTTTTGCTCAATTCTTGAGCGTTTGCGCTTCGCGAGATCGCAATGATAGCGACCAGCGGGATGATAAGAGACGCGAGAACGCGTGTAAGAATGTGAGTTGTTCCTTTCATAAAGAAGAAGCCCCCCACGTCCGAGTTGACGCGGCGACGCGAATTTTTGCCCCCTTGCGCTTAGCTTTGCCCTTAGCCGCCGCGCTCCCGCGCGGCTCGCGTCCAACGATTTGTTATGCCGCGCCGCTGATTAAAGGCCGCCTTTTGAAAACCCGGTGACAACCATCCATTCGTTTGTCCCGAGTCTAACGCGATGGCTATATGATTCAATGCTCAACACGGGGTACCAACCATCGCGATTGACTGGTGCCCGCAGTTCCCACGCGGCGTTTTCCGGTGACTTGGATTCCGTCCAATCAATGCAATCACCGAACTGCAAACCTTCCTGAGTTTTGAAGTTTCGGTCCGAAGTATGAACGTAGGTAATTTCGTGCGTTTTCTGGTTGTAAGCGATCAAATATTCGACCCCATCAATTACATCGCTTAGATAGGGATGAGAATAAGCTGGATGTCCCTTCGTTTCGCTGAACAACAGTTCCCCAGAAGATGGTTTGCGATGCTGCGCGACATACGCTTCCGGAAGTACCAAGCCGACGTCCGGCTTAATTGCTTGTCCGGAGAGAAAGGAGAGGAATAACACAGTTATGGTGATGGCTTTCATAACAATTCCTCCGAAGCAATCGAACGTCTGAGTTGACGCAGCGGCGCGAATCTTGCCCTTTGCGCTTAGCCCTTTGCCCTTAGCCGCCGCGCCCCCGCCGCTCGCGTCCAACGATTTGTTCGGCGGCGCTCAATAACGACGATGCGCGCGTTCAAAAGATACCGCGTGTCGCAAAGAAGTTGAAGCAAATTCATAGAGCTTTGTATTGTCTAAACTGATGACCGCGGCAGCATCAACACCGCGCTCAGACCGATATGTGATTACCACTCTTTCGCCCGTCACCAGCTTTCCGTCACGATCATAGAGAACCTCTCGCTCTAGGATTCGGGAACCACGGAGCATATTTTGAAATGCAACGTTCGCGGCTTCATGCGACGGAAAATCAAAATGCTCAGTGATGAGGTAAACGCCACTTCGCGATCGATAAGACGTGGACCCGCCACGACCATCCGGAGGAATAAACATTGAAGCCATGGACAGGACCTCGTAGCGAGGATAGAAGTAGTCGATCACGGAGTTACTACCAACAGAAAAGGCAAACGTCGCGACAAATGCCGTGACCCGGAGGACGAAACCACGCATAACCGTTACACGCGCACCTTTAAAGAATGTTTCGGAGAAAGAAGAGCCGCCGAACGTCTGAGTTGACGCGGCGGCGCGAATTCATTCAATCCCGATAACATCGGGACTCGCGTGCAACGATTTGTTATGTGTCGCCGAGTCAAACAGACCAGTGGCGACCATAGTCGTTGGTGCGCAATGTAGAAACCTCTCCGCGATCAGGAATTACGTGGAGAGTCATTGTACCCGTCCCGTCAGGTTCAAGATGCACGTCCTGGACAAGCCCATAGTTGCAGCATTTCGATCTCAAATCACGATGGGCGTCCCATACCGACCATGTTGTGCCACCATCGGTTGACACGGCATACATCCACCCCATGAACACAAACCCAACGCGATCATTCACGAAACGAACCTGGTCGCGCGGAATCGGATTCGGGTCGTCGTGCCGGAACGTCATGACGTCCCGCCAGTTATCAGAGCCAACCGGAGCAGACCGAAACACGTAATAAGCACCAGGAACGAAGCCACCGTTCTCTTCATTGTGACGGTCAACACGAATTTTGAATGAGCCGTTCGTAGTTTCCCAGGTTTCGGCGATTGTTCCCATTCGCGGTGGGAGAAAGAGTAACGCTGCCGGCCAAGTCGCAGCGACGAAGATGCCGCAAACAACAGCGAGCACCGCGATTACGATGACGAAGGGTCGTCCCAAGATTGAGAGTATTAGACGCATACCGGTTCAGTTGACGCGGCCGCCCGATTTCATTTCATCCTTCCGCCTTCATCCATCAACCTTGAGTTCGCGCCCCCGCCGCTCCGATCCAACGATGTGTTCGGCTTCGTTTTCGCCGGAGCGATTCAACGTGGATCGCACGGGAGCAAAACCAGATCCTTCTCGCGATAAACAATCTGTGCAGGTGCGCCGTTGAGATGACCATAGCCAGCGGGCCGGGGTTTTCCGTCATCCACCGTTGGGATTTCTTCTTTGGTCTCAATGCGTCCATAGACCACAGCCCACTCAAGTTTGTCAGCCGTCTTCTTGCTTCGCGCTTTTAGCTCATCGATCTTTGCGCTCACTGCGGCGCCATCAAGTTTTGGCCCAGTTGAGAAAAGCGACGGCGACGAAGGATCATAAGCTAGAAAAATGATATTCCTCCAAACGTATTCACCAGTCTTTACTGGACTGAAGCAGTCGTCAGCTAGCCAAAAGCCTTCCTCAGTAGCAGACCAGCGACCGATGAGAGCAACAGTCTTTCCGTCGTACGCTCCGCGATTACCAAGGACTTCGCACACTGTAACAACTTCCGTAGCAGCTTTGTTCGTGGTCGTTTGGGATGATGCGGATGTCGCTGCCAGGAGAAGAACGAGGGGCAAAGTGTATTTCAGAAGAAGCATTGCAGTTCTCGATGATACCAACTACGTAGAAGCCGAGCGGTGGAGTTGACGCGGGGGCGCGAATTCATTCAATCCCATAACATCGGGACGGACCAATCATGATGCGGAACACGCTCTCCCGATGTCATCGGGACGCCCGTCCAACGATTTGTTTGGGGCGCGCCCGTCATTGAGCGAAGTGCACGGTTGAAAATATCTTCGTCACGATCCGAAGCGGTGCGGGGCGCAGGAGAAGATCGATCTTGAGCGTGAACAATAACAAGGTCAACCCTCCTGCGAAGAAAAACCTCCGGCGCGCTCATATGCCCGTTGCTCCATCTTGGGTTTTTTCGCGTTGGCCGACGGGTATTTGCGAACGATGGATGTGAAATGCAGCATCGTCCCCAACACAAAGAGCGCGCCACAAAGGCTGCAGCGATTTGCGGCCCAACGTTTGAGTTCATGCCGCCGCGCGGTAGCGGCCACATTGAATCATAAAAGTTTCATGCGAAGCAGGCTGCCGCGGCTCGCGTGCAACGATTTGTTCGACGGCGCTATGGGTGCAAGCGGTCGACAATTACAAGTCCGCTTGGCGTCATAACAATGTCGACCACGTTCCGCCCCAGGGACACCACCTTGATAGATTTCCTGCGAGCCGGCTTGTAGCCTGCCGCGTTCGCAATTACGTCGTAGGTTCCCGATGCGAGACAAGCCAGATATTCGCCATTGTCGCCAGTCTTCACGTCAGTGGCTTGCTTTGTTTTCCGGTCGATAAGATGAACTGTCGCATCGACTATGATCCAACCTTGGATGCCCGTGGTGCGTCCTTCAATGCCCGTTGCGCAACGATCTTGTTTCGTTGAAGTTTGGCTGGAAGCATTGGGCACAACTGCCAAGGAACAGCCAAGAATTATGAGTGCGATGAAAGTACGCTTCATGTTAAGAGCCGTCGAACGGTGGAGTTGATGCGGCGGCGCGAATTGATTCAACCCGCCCGGACCAGTCATGATGCGATACGTTCCCGTCGCTCGCGTCCAACGATTTGTTCGGTTCCGACCTTGAGCAAACGCCGTCAGTCAGCCATTCGCCGCCTGCGATAAGCGAGCCAGTAAAAGATAGCAGAATTTAGAACGGCGAATGACCAATACATCCACGTCCACTTAAGACCTGTTCCATGAGTAAACATGATAAATAGCATTAACAGGGAGCTCCACGGTAGAGTCAAACCTATAACAGCAAAGTACCACTTGACGTCCATGTCCGGAAAATCAAATGCTTGGTGTGAGCACCAGGCCAATGCTAGTAGGTAAGCCGCAATGACGAGCAGTGAGAACGTGGGTTTCTTCGCACTCATAGAATAGGAACCGAACGTCTGAGTTGACGCGGCGGCGCGAATTCAATCAACCATCGCCGGACCAGTCATGATGCGAAACATCCCGATACATCGGGACTCGCGTCCAACGATTTTGTTCGGCGGAACATTCGAACATCACATTTTATAGATTACATAGTCATCTGGAAATCCACGCTTCGCGTAGTCTAAATAGGTTCTACCTCGCCGATCCTTCAATTGCGGATTGGCACCGCGGCGAAGCAATGCACGGACCGCCCGCGGTTGTTTAAAGCCAGCGGCGAACATAAGCGCAGTGGTTCCGTGGGCGTCAATTATGTTCAAAAGTGCTCCGTGATCGATTAGGCAGTTGACGATATTAAGATCACCGTCGCCCGCCGCCGCCATTAGAGGCGTTCGGTCGAGTTCAGCTTTCGAGTTCACGTCTGCGCCTTTTTCTGACAACGCGCTGATCACGTCAACATTTTTTCCAGATACAGCATAGGCAACCGGCGTGTCCCCGTCGGTGTCCTTGGCATTCACGTTGGCTCCGTGAACAAGTAGTAAGTTTACAGTTTCGACTTTCCCCAAGTAAGCGGCACGCATCAACAAAGTCACGCCACGCGGTGAAGGTTCCATAACAATACATTCGTCCGCAGTTGAATCGACAGGCACGCCGGATTCTAAGAGCTGTTTGGTTTTGGAGAAGTCGGCATCATTCACCATACAAGGCAAGCCGAATTTTGCAGTTAGAGGCGATTGTTGCACTACTGGAATATTTTCGTTTCGAGTTACCTGAGACGGTCTGTGAGCGCAATTCAAAGTCGCGAAGCCTATTGAGGCGGTGAGAAGAGCCACTTGGGGGTTCATTGCAAGTTTAGACAGCCGCGACTTCATGAACTTGTTCCGCATAACGGTGGAGTTGACTCGGCGGCGCGAATTCATTCAATTCGCGATTCGAAATTCGCAATCCAAAATTCCTCGCCCCCTCCGCTCGCGTCCAAGGATTTGTTGGGCGTCGTCATTGTTTGACCCACTGTTTGGTATTGACCAGTTCATCAATTTTCGCTGCCAATGCGTAGAGCTCCGCTGGATAGGGCTCCCGACTTTGATCCACGCAACCGTAGTAATGAAAGATCGATTTGGAT
>Ga0207644_10000295_pt1 | contig 32742 bp, 19 predicted proteins | sample KBSS73metaG_FD_184326 | JGI IMG/M metagenome (GOLD analysis project Ga0207644, IMG submission 184326) | Switchgrass rhizosphere microbial communities from Kellogg Biological Station, Michigan, USA - KBS S7-3 metaG (SPAdes) (version 2) | ecosystem: Host-associated > Plants > Roots > Rhizosphere... | reverse complement strand
GCACGGCGAATCGTTCCGGCGTTATTGACGAGAATGTCGAGCCGATCGAATTGCTGTACCGTTGCACCGATCAATGACGCGGGCGTTTCTTTGTTGGCGAGATCACCAGTCAACGGAAAAGCTCGCCCGCCAAAGCGTTCGATTGCTGTGCAGGTCGCTTCCGGCGAACGGGAGTTGCCGTGACACGCGACGTCCGCGCCGGCTTCGGCGAGGGCAATCGCAATCGCCTGGCCCAAGCCGGCAGAAGCGCCGGTGACGAGCGCGACACGACCTTCAAGCTTGAATTGATCGAGAATCATCCGAGAAAAGAGGTTTCATTTGCGGCTTTCGCGGCGTAATGTTCACACCTCGGAAAAGAAAGATGGAGTTTGCACGAACAATACCCTGGCCCCGTCCTCCTGCCAGAGAGAGAGACGGACGGTTCGCCCCTCACGGTCGAGTTACTGGATGTTGGTCCAGCCATAAAAGGTCTTCGAGTAAATAGTAATTGCCGTAAACAAGCGGCGTATCACCCGGCCGCGTAGTCGATCCGTGTCGTAAAACTCCCGGCGGCGTTTTGTCGTCAGCAGCGATCGGCGTCAGATATCGATCAATAAGCGATTGCACGATGGTTTCGCCTTGCCGGCGATAGTTCGTGGCGCGCGTCACATCGTTAGTTAGTGTCGAGAGTCGCAACAGCCCTCCGGCGATAATGGCCGCGGCAGACGTGTCGCGATTCCGAAAATGCACGCCTTCATCCCCGAAGTCATACCACGGCACTCCGTCTTCCGGCAGACGATCCAAAATGTAAGCCGCTATCTTCTCCGCCGTAGCCAACAAGCGCGGGTCCTTCGTTTCATCATACGCGACGGCAAACCCGTACAAGGCCCACGCCGCGCCGCGCGACCAAGTGGTGTCTGCCGCAAAGCCCTGGTGCGTGTGCGTGAAAACTGTTTCGCCGGCCTTCGCCGCATTCGGAAACTTGAGCGTGTTGCTGGTGCCTTGTGACGAAGTAAATTCCTGTCGATTGTCGCCCGGGTTGTAGTGGACCGATTGCGCGACTGAGCCATCGCGACGAACCAGCCAGTCGGCAGATTTGAGCGCATGCTTCAATGCGAGTTCTCGCCACTGCGCATCGTTTGTCTCATGCGCTGCCCACCACCAGATTTGCAGGTTCATCATCGTGTCGATGATGGTGTCATCCCCATTCACCGACCAGGCGGCCACTAACTCCGTCGTCGGATTGTAGAGTTGCTTCAAACGCGCTGCCCCACGTAACGCCCCATCGCGATACTTCGGATCCTTTGTGCTGCCGTAACCCAGCGCCGACGAGTAGTAGTTTAGAAATCCAGTGTCATGGTTTTCGCTCGCCTCTTTGTTGAGAAGACGCGCGTTCCAAAGCTCGGCCCAACGCCGAAAGCGCTCATCCTTTGTTTTGTCGTACAGACGCCATAACTCGCCGACCCAAAAACTTCCGGTCCAGTAAAAGCCTTTCTGAGCTTTCCATTCGCCGGTCTGGTTATCACCCTCGGTGAAGAAGCCTTCGCCCACATCGCGCGCCGCATCAGCCGGGGCAGTTCTTGAGATCGCAGGCTCAAGTTTCTGCGCCGTGCGTTCGGCCGACTGCTTCAACAACTCGATCGCTTGTGCGTATGTCTTCTTGTTTACGGGCTGCAGCGTCTCAAGCGGCGCCGATTGCGCAGCCGCGTTCGTGGAAACTATTTGCAGCCGAGCGGGGTGTGCAATTCGGCTGCCGGTTTGGCGAACGAAATTCATAAAGCTATCAAAGGTCTTCGCGGAAGCTTGCGGCAAGGCGAGCGTGCCGTAGCGAAACCGCGCGTCGGCGCGCGCCGCAGTCACGTTCAGATCATCAGTGCCTTCCTGATCCCAAAGGCCCGTGACGTACCACTCGGCTTTTCCATTCTGAAATTGCGGCTGGACCAGAAGGTTGAGCGGATCATCGGCGATCGATTTGCTCGTTTGACCCAATGCAATTATCGCCAAGCCCAGATTCTGGTTCGGGAGCATATGAATAGCTGTCGCCGGGGGACCCTCTTCTTCAACCTGATGTCCCCACCACGCGCGCGTCAAAACCGGTTCGTTTGCACCAGGCGCTAAAACTTTTTCCTCCAACTCCGGTTGGCGGACAATTCCAGTCACCAAAGTCAGCCCGTCAGCTCCCTCGGCGGTCACTCGGTGATTGAAACCGCGCTCGCCGGCCCATTGCGTCATGCGGCTGGTGAGATTCACTTCGCGCCCCGCGACTTTCCAGCCTTTATAAGTCAGCTCAACGATGACCCGAACCGGCCCGGCGCTAATAATGCGCCATTTGCGCTCAGCTACATCTTCAACCCGCACCGTCTTACCGTTGACTGAGGCCGCTACCGCCCCAATTCCGATCGCATCGCCGATACGATAGATGTCGCGACCAAACGGCGATTCCAGGTTATAGACGTACTCCGGCGAGCCAAACATTTCCAGGTACAGGCCGGGACGTCGTTTTCCCCAAACGTCAATCGCGTTGCGCTTGTCGAAATAGATCCGCCACGCGGTTGCTTCCGATTCCCAGCCGAGGCCGTCAAACTTCATCGTAAACTTGGCTGCCGTCCGCTTTGGATAGTCGCTGCGCAGACGCTGAATCGTCGCCGTCTCTCCATAAGCGATCGTGACGATGCGCGTCTGTTTCGGCTTCAAATCAATTTGAAAAGCGAGTTCGTCGTACTTGCCGTCACCGTCGAGATCGTCCGCCTGTGATGGCAATTCGGTGGTTTGCAGTATCCGCGTGTCCTCTTCGATCGTCGCCGCGTCGCTGGTGGTCACGATTGCATCACCAGGTCGGAAATCTGGTGCTATACGTTTCAGTTCCGCAACGCTGACGACTATGTCTTCTGCCAGCCGAACTTCATCCGTTGTGTTTGTGACGGCAATCTTCAGCACCTTAATGCGTGGAGCGCCGAACGCCGCAGCGGCAGTCGCAAACACGATTAAGACGATCAGGCCGGTTGTTCTGACAAGTGTGAGCATACTCAGGCGACAACTGCACGGGTTGCGCCGCACGATTCGCGCACGACGAGTTCAGGGTCGACAATGATGTGCTGTTCTTTGGACCGCTTCTTGTTTTCGATTTGATCGATCAACAAGCGTCCGGCGGCCTGGCCCATCTGCGATGTCGACCAAGCCACAGTCGTCAAAGGCACTCTGAGCATGTCGCCGTAATGGATATTGCCGCCGCCGACAATCGCAATGTCCTCAGGAATTCGCAGTCGCGCTTCATTGATGGCGTTCATTGCCCCGATCGCCGCCGGATCGTTGGCGGCAAAAATCGCTGAGGGCACGTCGCCGGCTTGCAACCACGCAGCCATCGATTCCTGGCCGTCCTTCTCCGTGAATCCGCAGTCTCGCACCAACGCCGGATCAAAAGTCAGTCGATGCTTCGCGAATGCCTGCTTGTAGCCTTCAAAGCGCTGGACGGCGGTCGATGCATCTGTGCCTTTCAAGTGCCCAACTCGGCGATGACCGAGATTGATCAAATGTTCGGTGGCGATTAGGCCGACTTTCACATCGTCGGTGGTGACGGTGCTGGCGCGCACGCCCTCAAATTGTCGATCGATCAAAACGACGTGACCGTTCTCGCGAATGGTGCGGCGCAGGAACTTAGTATCGTTCGGCGACGCTGACGAAGCGAGAATCAAACCGTCAGTGCGAGGTAATAACGCTTCGATCTCTGCTTGTTCATTCTTGACATTTTCGTCCGTGCTGCAAATTAGATTCTGGTAGCCAAGCGGCTTGGCCACCGTCTCGATTCCGCGACAGATTTCCGCAAAATACGAGTGCATCAGATCAGGCACAACCACTCCGAGCAGATATGAACGATTCGTAGTGAGCGCGCGCGCGAACTGGTTCGGCCGGTAGTTCATGCGGTGCGCCGCTTCCAGAATGCGCGCCCGCGTCTCCGGACTGATTTCCGGATGATTGTTGATGGCGCGCGAGACCGTCATCTTCGAGACGCCCAGCGCGCGTGCAATATCTGCCAAGGTTGTCGGCATTAAGTTTTTATTCCATCTCCGAGTGGGAGACGGAGGTTACTTTCCTTTCAACGCTTTCGCAATCGCGGCTTCAGCGAGAGGCGACATGATCGCATAGCCTTTCGAGTTCGGATGCAGGCCATCTTCGCTCAGTTCCTCTCTGAGAAAGCCTTTGCTGTCCATCATCGCCGAATAGTAATCGAGATAAGTGAGCTTATTCTGCGCGGCATAATTGCTCATCCACTGGTTGAGTGCTTTGATCTTTTCCGGCGGGCGTTGCGTCGATCGAATGATTGGTTTTCCGTCGCGCGATTCGTAATCGCTAATCGGAAGAACTGATGCCAACACAACCCGAACGTGATTGGCTCTGGCAAGTTCGGCCATCGAAACGAGGTTGTCTTCGATCTCTTCCAAAGTCATGGGGCCGGTGTTACCCGCCAGGTCATTCGTGCCGGCCAGAATCACGACGGCCTTCGGATGCAAGGCGATCACATCGGCGCGAAAACGCAGCAGCATCTGGGGCGTCGTTTGCGCGCTGATGCCGCGGTCGATATACGGCTTGCCTGGAAAGAATCCGCCATATTTCGGATCGTCCCATGAATCAGTGATCGAGTCGCCCATGAACACCACCCGCGCTTCGCTTTTTGCGGGCAGCGCGACTTTGCCGTTCGCGTCGTGATAACGCGCCATCGCCGGCCAGTCGTTCAATCTTGCTTGGGCGCGCGTCAATTGTGTTTTCGTTTCCGCGCAATCATTTGCCGCTGCCGGCTGCGCGTGAGCGCTTTCCACAAACAGAAGCAGTGCCAGGATTGTGATTACATATTCAGTCTTCATCTCTAATTTCTTCTCAATTGCGTTCGGCTAAAACCATTTCCTTTTCTTATTCACACCTGGCTTCAGCCAGGTGATCACGACGGTACCCCGACTGGAAACCGTTTAAACGGTTTCCCCGCTTAATTTCGAGCTTCGCGACACCTGGCTGAACTCAGGTGTGAATGAAACGATGCGCGTACTTCTCCTTGCCTTACTTTTAGGGCAAGCCTTTCTCAATTGCGTTCCGCTCCAATTGCGGTCTGAAGCACCGATTCAGGCGTCCACTCGCTGACAGGTCGCGCTGCGGATAAGTGACCCCGGCTCATCACCGCCAGCCGATCGCACATGCCGAAGAGTTCCGGCAGGTACGAACTCACCATCAGCACAGCTTTTCCCCGGGCGGCGCAGTCAGCGATGGTTTGATAGACGACCGCTTTGCTGCCGATATCGATTCCCCGCGTTGGTTCATCCAGCAACAAAACATCTGCATCCTGGTGCAGGAGACGACCGAGAGCTACCTTCTGTTGGTTGCCGCCTGAAAGCGACGCGACCTTTTGAATCACATCACGCGCTTTCACCGAAAGGGAACGGGTCGCCTTCTCAGCTTGCTTTCGCTGCTGGTCAAGATTCAACCAGCCCCAGCGGGAACACGATTCGACATTGGTGATCGTCACGTTGTCAGCAATCGAGAGTGTGACGCTGAGACCTTCTCCTTTTCGATCCTCGCTCAGATACCCGACTTTTTGTTGGACCCGGGCGTGAGTTTCCGGCCGGCTGAGTTCCTTACCGTGAATGCGAATTGAACCACTCGCCACATCGTCGAGCGCAAAGAGTGTCCTGACCAACTTTGTCCGGCCTGAGCCCATTAAACCGGCGATGCCGAATATCTCTCCGGACCGCAGCTCAAAACTCGCGTCCTGCAAAAGTGGCGGTGCGCTTACGTTGCGGACTTCGAGCACGGGCGCGGCGTCCATTTTAGGAGGGCACGTCCTCTGCGGAAACATGTTTTCAAACGAGCGGCCGACCATATGCGCAATTAGTTGATCGTCGGTGGCCGACGCGATCTGCCCGGTCGCGACGCTTCTGCCGTCGCGGAGCACGGTAAAGCTGTCGGCAATCTCGCGCACCTCTTCGAGAAAGTGGCTGATATAAACCACACTGATTTCCTGTGCGCGGAATTTCCGAATCAGTCCGAACAGATGCTGAACGTCATCCCGCTGCAGACTACTGGTCGGCTCGTCCATGAGAATGATTTGCGCGCGCGCCGCGATCGCCCGACAGACTTCCACGATCTGCCGCGCGGCGATCGACAGATCGGCCACGCGAGTCTCAGGTTTGATCTCCGGATGGTGAAATGTGTTCAGCACTTCCAGTGTCCGCGCACGCGAACCTGCCTCGTCGAGAATTCCCCAACGCGACGGCTCAATACCCATCATGATGTTTTCCGCCACCGACAAATGCGGAAACAGAGATAGCTCCTGATGTATCAGGGCGATTCCCTTCGCACGCGCATCGAGAGGATTCGTGGGAAGATACGCGGCACCTTCGATTTCCATTGTGCCCTCGTCCGGTTGCACCAATCCGGCAAGCACATTCATCAGAGTGCTTTTGCCTGCGCCGTTCTCTCCGATAAGGGCGTGAACTTCGCCTTTCTGCAAACTGAGGCTGACGCCATCCAACGCCACGGTCGGACCAAAGCGTTTGCTGATGTTTGAGAGTGAAAGGACGGTCATTATCAGTTGTCTGTAGTCAGTGTTTCAGGCGATTGCGGTCCGTGAACTTCTCCACCGATCGATCGCGACCGCAAACACGATCAATGCCCCAATGATGATTTCCTGAATGTAGTTGGGCCAGCCAACCTGCTGACAGCCGTTGCGCAAAAAAGCCATGATTAAGCCGCCAATCATCGCGCCGAGAATGCTGCCTTCGCCGCCACTCAAACTGCCGCCGCCAATGACCACCGCGGCGATAATGTCGAGTTCCAGGCCCGCGGCTACTGTCGGATCGCCTTGTCGCAGTCGCGACATCTGCATCACACCAGCCAATCCAAACAACAAGCCGGCCAGCGCGTAGATATAAATCTTCAAGCGATCTGTCGCGATCCCGCACGCGCGCGCGGCCGCTTCATTCGACCCGAGGGCAAACACGCGGCGGCCAAAAACTGTGCGGCGCAGCACGACTGCGGCGGCAATCGCGAGAATGATCGCGATCCAAACTCCAGGCGCGACCAATTGCCATTCGTGTTTGGGAATCGTCAGCAACAAATCATTTGCCCACGTGTCAGGCACGTTAACTGTTTGCGATCCGGCAAGACCTTTCGCGACGCCGCGCGCCACGCCCAACATTCCCAGCGTGGCGATAAACGGCACCACGCGCAGTCGCGTAATCGCCAGGCCATTCACCATGCCAACTATGCCGCCCACTAAAATGCCAGCAGCCACTGCCATTGTCGTGGGCCAACCCGCGTTGATTCCGAGCGCGGTAATCACGCCGGTCAGTGCGATCGCAGATCCAACTGATAAGTCGATGCCGCCGCTGATGATGATGATCGTCATGCCGATCGCTCCGATGGCGACGATCACGGTTTGCGCCAGGACTGTGCGCAGGTTTCTCAGGGAGAGATACTTCTCGGGCTCGCCGATAAGGATCGCGAAGATGACAATTACCAGCAGAAGTCCGAGGAACGGCGCGAGCCGATTGAGCCAGTTTCGCGCAGTCGAGGAGCCGGCGATCGTCCACTCAGTCTTGGTTTCAGCAACCATCAGGTCAGGTTCGAGCTTCGAGTTTCGGGGTTCGAATTGTTAGTAAGTCAGTACCGGGAGCGGTAGCGACCGGGCATCCAGCTCGACCGGCGACACAGACCCGGTCGCTACCACTCCCGGTACTGACTTCATCTCTGCCTGGATAACTTGAGACTCACTTCAAATACTGCTCAAGCGGCGGATGCAAAAGTGTCTGGCTGTCCGGCGCATCGAGATTCTCGGGCGTAATCATGGTGACACCCGTGTCGATTCTCTTCTCCACCGATTTTCCCTGCAGGCTTTCGACCATCGTGCGCACGCCGAGATAACCCATGTTGAATGGATTCTGCACTACGATGCCGTGCAGTTGTTTCGCCTTCATCGCGTCCACAAACATCTGCGTCGCATCAAATCCGACGAAGACGACCTTTCCGGCTTTGCCTGCATCCTGTAAAGCCGAAAGCATTCCCGCGGTCGTCGACTCGTTCGGACAAAAAATTCCCGCCACCGTGTCGCCAAAGAGGTTGAGCAGATTCTCAGCGGCGCGCTTGGCCGTGTCGCGCGTGGCGCCGGCATATTGGTCGGTTGAAATCAGCTCCACGTTCGGAAACTTCTGCTTCATTTCTTCCAGGAAACCCGCTTCGCGCTCTTCAGTGCTGGCGGAGCCCTCAGCGTAGCGAAGCAGAATCACTTTGCCTTTACCACCTAGTTGTTCGCCCAGACGATCCGCGCCCAACCTGCCGCCTTTGCGATTGTCGGTGGCGACGAAACTAACGATTGCATTCGACTCCAACGCGGAGTCGATGATTACTGTCGGTACTCCCGCTGCTTTTGCTTCTTCCACGGGCCGCGCCAGCGCGTGATTATCGAGCGGCGCGAGCACGATCCCATTCACGCCCTGCGAAGCGAATCCTTCCACCACTTGAATCTGTTGTTCGCGATCGTCTTCACGCAAAGGGCCTTTCCAGATGACTTCAACTTGAGTGCCCTGCGATGAAAGCTCTTGAGCAGCCTTAAGGGCGCCGGCGTGAATGCTCTTCCAGAACTCGTGTGAAGTGCCCTTGGGAACTACGGCAATAGTGAGTTTGCGGCCGGTGTTTGATCCCCCGCGATTACAACTGAGCGCAATGACCGCGGCGAACATGATTAGCACTACAGTAATTTTACGCATCGTTTGAATCAGCCTCTTCATTTGATTCGTGAGATTAGCTCGGCATCGCTACGGCTTTCTCCGCCGCAACCACTGGATTATTCAAGGTCCCAACTTTTTCGATCACAACTTCCATCTTGTCACCGGACTTGAGAAACACGGGCGGCTTGCGCGCAAAGCCGACGCCCGACGGAGTGCCGGTTGCGATTACGTCGCCAGGTTCGAGCGTCATGGTCTGCGAAAGGAATTCGATCAATTCAGGAATCCCGAATATCAGCTGATCGGTATTCGAGTCCTGCATTGCCTGGCCGTTGAGGATTAATTTGATCGATAGATTGTGGGGATTTGGAACCTCATCCGCGGTCACGATCGTCGGGCCCATGGGCGCGAAAGTATCACAGGATTTTCCGCGCTGCCATTGACCGTCGGCAAACTGAAAGTCGCGCGCGCTGACGTCGTTAAAGCAGGTGTAGCCCAGCACATAATCGAGTGCGCGAGCGGCGCTGACATCCTTCGCACGGCGACCGATGACAACTGCAAGTTCCGCTTCGTAATCGACCTGTGTACTCGTCGAGGGCAGCACGACCGGTTCGCCCGGGGCAATCACGGCCGTGGAGAATTTGGAAAAAACAACGGGCTGCTTGGGAATCGTCATGTTGCTTTCGGCAGCGTGATCGCGATAGTTCAAACCGATGCAGATTAATTTTCCGGGCCGGGGAACCGGCGCGAACCAATACGCATCCTGGCTTGGCACTAACCAGCCGCGCTTCTCCGCCTCGGCCAGAGCGTTGTCGTCCTCGGCTATCCTTTCACAAACTTCGCGGGCCTTCTGAAACCACTCGCTGTCCATGTCGAACCAGGATAAAGGGTTCTCAGGCTGATCGGCTCGCTCAAATAACTTCTCACAGTCGAGACGGTATCCGGTGTCTTGACCTGCGCGGTGCAGGAGTATCCCCAGACGCGGCGATTGCCAGTTTGATTCTTTGGTTGAAAAGGAAATGATTCGCATTAGATTCTAGTTGGAACTTGAAATCGGTTCACTGAAATTCCGCCGGTAACTTATAGATAATCGCACGCAGCCCTTGCGACGCAGCACCTGCAGGGTGCTGGCGCCAACGCTGCTCCACATTTGATCGACGATGCAGGTGACGAAGAGACCGACTTTCAGAGGGTGACTACTCCCTTGATGTACCCCGGCAGATGGATGTCTCGACCGAGAGCGTTCTGGACGGCTGCGAGGGAATTATAGCGATGGGTGATGAATGGCGCGACCTCGATTTGCCGGCTCTCGATGAGATTCAGTGCGCTCAGATAGGCTGACGGGCGGCCATCGGCTTCGAACCCGCCGGATGCACCCACCGGCGTCACCAACGTAGGCTCGCGAAACATCAGATTATTGAGGACGCTCAGATCGACGCCGGCGTGGCCGTGGCCATAAAGCAATACGGTCGCCTGTTTCTTGATCAGCCCGGGAATAAAGGCGAGTACCTGACCTGCTCCCGACGCTTCAATCAAACAATCGACGCCTTTGCCGCTTGTATAATCCTGCACTGCTTCGACTGCGTCGCGGTCGCCGGGGTCGACGGCGTGATCGGCGCCAAAGCGCAACGCCAGGGCACGCTTGTCGGCGTTCGGCTCACTCACCAGTAACAGTCCTTCATAACCAACAACGCGCCGCAGGTACTGTGTGAACATCAACCCGGCTGGCCCTGCGCCGCAGATCAGCGTAGATTGCACTCGCCGTCCTGATGAGCTGCCGTTCAAATGAAAACGACTGCGCGCGCGCATCATCGCATCGGCCGAGTGGACGATGCAGCCGAGCGGCTCGACCAAAGCAGCTTCGGCGACATCAAGGCCGGCTGGAAAAGGCACGGCGTTGACTGCCGGTACGGCAATGAATTCTGCGAGGCCACCCGGCAAGCCCGTGATGCCGTGTTCCGCATAGAACTCGCATTGATGGGAGTCCCCGGTTTGGCAATAGCCGCACAGTGGAGTTCTGCGGAGGCTGACACAATTCAAACCCTGATCGATGACGACACTATCGCCGACTCTTAGATCGGAAACTTCGCTCCCAATCTCTTCGATGCGGCCACTGATTTCGTGGCCGAGAATTTGCGGCTCGACATTGAATGGAATCGGTTGCCCATATTCGTCGGTGTTGTAGTTAGCGTGGCCGGCAAAGATGTGCGCGTCGGTGCCGCACAAGCCGACGGCGGAAACTCGCACAAGCACATCGTGCGGGCCAATCACCGGCAGCGGAACATCGCGGACCTCGACCCGTGCGACGCTGAACAAGACTCCGGCACGCATCGTGGCGGCTTCGTCCGCGGAAGAAATCCGTTCCTCCCAGGTTTCGACCGACGTACTCAAAGTTTTTCCCCTTGAACGGCACTCATCTCAGTTTCAATATCACTCGTGTCCAAACGTCCGGCGTCACACAACTCAGTGAATCTCCGCATCGTTTCCGCGATGCCTGTTTCAAGCGGCGTGGATGGCAAATCTCCGATCACGCTTCTGATCGCACTGTCATTCAAGGCGGGCGCAATTGGAATCGGCGGCCCGCCGAAAGTCACGAGTTCGCGCCCACCGGCAGTTTCATTTATGAGTTCGGCAATTCGTTTCACTTCGACTGTTTCGCCATGCAGATTGAAGACGTGGGCGCCACCGGGCGCTCGATCCGCGCAAGCAATGAATGCGGCTGCCGTGTCTTTGACGTACTGAAAATCCGTCGCGCCGCTAAATCGAATGTGAAACGGGACACCGAGTACGGCTGCTTTCATCGCTTTCGTCGGATCGCTTGTCAGTCCCGTGTCGCGGTTGACGCCGAACACCGTCAGCGGCCGCAATCCGATGCTGCTCAATCCGTGATCGCCAAAGTAAACGCGCGCATTGCCTTCGTTGGTGCGCTTAAAGACTCCGTAATGCGTCGACGGCTCTGAAGTCGCAGACTCGACCAAGGGAATGTCCGCGTCACCCGCGCCGAAGACTGCGGCCGAACTGGCGTAGACCACTCGCTGGACGCCGATGGCTTTCGCTGACTCAAACACATTTAGTGTTCCGATCACATTGACGAACGCGCCGGCCACGGGATCAGCCTGGCACGTCGGTACTTGCAAACCCGCGAGATGAATCACGCGCCGAGCGCCTGATGCTTCCAGTGCCGCGCGGACCGCGCTTACATCGGTAATATCGCCGGCGATCAATCGCACGCGCTCGACGTGGCGGCCGTCCATGATCGCGTGAAGCCGGCGCGCACCCTCGCTGCGATCGAAGACGACCGCCGCGTCGCCGCGCTCAACCAGCGCTTTGACGATCCATGAGCCGATACAGCCTTGCGCGCCGGTGATGAAGTAAGTCTCGGGCATTTTCTTGTTTTGGAGTGCGGCGGCCTGCCGCCGCGAGTTTTATCTTTCTTCCAATTACGCTGAAGTTAGATTCGGAAAGCGGCGTCAAGCCGCCGCACTCCAAATTTCTCCGATTTGGTAAAACTCGGCCGCGTTCCCCGAAAAAATCCGGTCGCGATCTTGCGCGTTTAAGTCCGCGACCAATGACCGCGCCGTTTTCAGTACGCGATCATACGAAGCCGCGAGCAAACAAACCGGCCAGTCGCTGCCAAACATCATTCTTCCCGGGCCAAAACAGTCGAGTGCTGTTTCCACATACGGCTTCAAATTCGATGCATTCCAATGATCATGATCCGCTTCAGTAACCAAGCCCGAAAGCTTGCACCAGACGTTTTCATGAGCCGCCAACTTTCTTATCTCGCCACGCCACTCATCGATCTCACCGTTTGCGATTGGCGGTTTGGCCATGTGATCGATGACTAAACGCAAGCTCGGACATTCTCTCGCGACCCTCTCGGCGTACTTCAAGTGCTTCGTGTGCACCAGCAGATCGTACGAGAGTTGGCGCGACTCGAGTTCATGCAACCCCCGAATCACGTTCGGTCGCGCGAGCCAATCAACCGCCAGCTCGCTTTCCACCAGGTGACGCACGCCTTTGAATTTTGGGTGCGTCATGAACTCGTCCAGTTGCCGGCCAACTTCAACGGCTTGCAAGTCAACCCAACCAACCACGCCCGCGATGAACGAATTCTGATCGGCAAGTTCTAACAGCCAACGCGTCTCTTCGACACTGTTGCTCGCTTGAACCAGAACCGACTGTGTGACGCCGCAACTTTTCAGTATCGGCTCGAGCGCCGCCGGCAAATAATCCTGACAAAGAACTGCGACCTCTGGGGTCATCCACGGGTATTCAAAACGGCCCACCTGCCAAAAGTGCTGGTGACTGTCTACGATTCCCGGCATCAAATCTTACGCGCGCGCGTTGTATGTTCCTTCGCGCGGCTTCAACGCTCGCTTCCCCTCGTGATCCTGTTTCGCCACGCTATCTAATTCAAGCGCAAATGTTGTCACCAAATCAGGCGCCTTCTTGGGCAAGCCGGTTAACCGAATGCGAAAGTCGTCTTGTACGAACTTCACCGGCTGTCCGGTCGCAAACATCTTCACTGAAGAAACTTTGTTCAGCAGATTTCCAATCACCACGGTTTCGCCCGGCCAGTAGTGCACGTGCGCATACAACGTGTTCCCTTTGCGCGTGAAGCTGAGATAGTTTCCACGGCGCGGCTGACATGGAGCGTCGGATTCGCGGATGGTAGCGCCGTTCTTTGCCATCCAATCACCAACTGTCGTCAGAATGCGTACAGATTCTTCCGGAATTGTTCCGTCGCCCCTCGGCCCAATATTCAAAAGATAGTTGCCGCCATCGCGCGCACAACTAACCAGGTTGCGAATCACAGTCGTCGGAGCTTTCCAATTGAAGTCAGCGGCGTGATAACCCCAACTGTCATTCAAAGTCATGCACGATTCCCACGGCCGGTTCTGCGATGCTGTGATCTGCTGTTCGGGAGTATCGAAGTCCTCCGGGATCTTCGAGCGATTGTTGATGATGATGTCGGGCTGGAGTTTCCGCACCATGGTATTCATCTCGACCGACTCCCAGCCTTTTGCGTCGAGTGGCCATGCTACGTCGTACCAGAGAATATCCACCTTGCCGTAGTTCGTCATCAACTCGCGGACCTGGCCATGAATGTAATCGACGAAGCGCCGGCGCGCTGCCTCGTCCGTCTTGCAAAGCGCGCCATCCGGGTGATGCCAGTCCATCAGCGAATAGTAGAAACCGAACCGCAGACCTTCGGCGCGCGCGGCTTCAACATATTCACGGACGAGATCGCGTCCGGGGCCTTGTTTCGTAGCGCAATAGTCAGTGAGCTTAGTGTCGAAGTTGCAGAAGCCTTCGTGATGCTTGCTGGTCATCACCATGTACTTCATGCCGGCGCGCTTGGCGAGTTGCGCCCAGGCGCGCGCCGCATTCGGGATTGGTTTGAAGTTGGGGGCGAGCTTCTCGTACTCACTGACTGGGATGCCTTCGTTCTCCATCACCCATTCGTGGCGACCGAGCGTGCTGTACAGTCCCCAGTGAATGAACATGCCGAACTTTGCTTCATGCCACCACTTCATGCGGCGTTCGCGATCTTCGACTGTTGAAGTGGTCGGCGCGCCAGTATCAGCAGCGGCAGGTTGTTGCTGTCCAAAAATCAGCTCGCGCCTGTTGATTGTCGCCAGCGCTCCCGCAGCAACGCCCATAGTTGTCAGATAATCGCGTCGATTCATTCTGGTCTCCTTAAAAGATCAGTCTGAGCCCAAACTGGATTTGCCGCGGCGTCTTACCTTGCGCCAGCGATGTGATCCTGCCAACGCCGGCGGCGATTGTGCTCCCGCTGCTGTTGATAGTCACAGTTGAAGGCACATCCCAACTTTGAATGTTGAAGACGTTGAAAGCTTCCATGCGGAGTTGCACCTTAAATTGCTCTCCCACCGGAATGCTCTTGAACATTGAGAAGTCAACATTATAAACGGGCGCTCCTCGCAATCCGTTGCGCGGAAAATTTCCAAACGCACCGAACGGCGCAGTAAACGCGCACGGGTTAAACCACGAGACAATGGTTCGGGTCTCATCGGCTGCGCGCCCGCCTTGCGAGATCGTTTTCTGACAGTTGGGGTCGGGATTCGCGGCAACCGGACCTGCCACATACGGATCGGCGATTTGATTCGGGCGTAGATAGTTATTCGGCGCGCTCGATCCGCTGCCGCGCAGATTGGCAAGGTCGCCGGTCACGACCAGATTGAAGGGCGCTCCCGTGCGTGCTTGCGCAATGAAGTTGGTTTGCCAGTTACCGAGAATCCATGAAGCCGGCCCGCTTCGAAACCATCTCTTCCCTTTTCCGAACGGCGCTTCATACAGCGTCGAAACCGAAAGGAAGTGAGGGATGCTGTAGGACGCAGGTCCCCAAGCTGTGCTCTGGTCCCAATAATTCTGGATGCTGGCGCTGCCGCCGGTGCCGTTCTCAACATTGAAGTAGCCGCTGCCAGTGTCGTAGGTGCGGCTCCAGGTGTAAGACACGAGCGTACTCCACCCTTGCGTGAATCGCCGTTGGAATTTCGTTTCCAGCGCGCGGTAACTGGCTCTGCCAATTGCCAGGGTGTAATTCAAGCCGGCTCCCACCCAGGGTACCGGACGATCGGCATCGACCGTGGCGGCTGACGTTCCCGCCGGATATGCATGTCTCGCGGTGTTTCCCAAACCGGAATACGGCAAGCGACGACTCACGCTGCCGACATAGGCAACAGAGATCATCGAAGACTTCGTCAGTTCGCGCTGGTACTCGACGTGCCATTGATGCGAATACGCGTCTTTGTAGTTCGGGTCGTCGTTAAAGCCACCGACCGTCCAGGGACTCGCCGTCGGTAACGGCGTTGCGAAGCCCTGGCCCTGAAGCTGAATGATGTTGAAATATGTGCCGTTGGCGAAATTCGCATTTGTGTTCGCGGTGCCGGCGTAAGCAGTGGCGTCTGGCCACACGGCAGCTTCCAAATCATTCTGCGCATACTGACTACGAGCCGGCAGCGGATCGAAGTAAAGGCCATAGCCGGCGCGCACGACGGATTTTGAATTGAGCGACCATGCAATGCCCACCCGCGGTCCCCAGTTATCTTTAACCGGCGGCGGTGCAAAAAACTTTTTGCCGGCCAGCACGACGTTGTTGAAGTGCGGATCGGAGAAAAACGCGTCGGGAATGCACGGGGCTGCGTTCGTGGTGCTGCATCGCGGTGGCATGTCAGTCGCGCCAATGATCCATCTTTGACCAAGCAGGTCGAAAGAATTCCACAGGCGCCCATCGATAGTCTTCGGCTGATTCAAATAATCGAAACGCAGACCGAGCGTAAGCACCACATCGCGGCTGACTCGCCATTCATCCTGCCCGTAGGCTGCCCATGAAGCATATTTGAACTGCACCGGGCCGCCGTGGAGAGTGGGCAGTTGCGCGTCGAAGTTGTTCGGGAAACCGAGCAATGCAGACGCCAGCGATAGTCCGGTCGTGCCTGAGGACGCTGTTGGGTTACGCGTTTGTTCGTCGGCAAATGTGTAACGCTGGAATGTGTTTAGCTGAATGCGCTTGGCTTCGATATACCACGCACCCAACTTCAAATTGTGCGCGCCTCGGAGCCAGGTAATGTTTGGGGTAACACTCCAATTTGGATTTTCACGCAAAGCACCGCCACGAACTCCGAAATCGTTATTACTGCCGGCGGTCCAGTTTGAGAGTCGCGCCAACAGCCCGCCATACTTGTCGACATCAATAAAGCCTTGCGTTTTTAAGGGGTCGATTCCTGCCTCGTGTTGATTTTGCTGGCTCGAGTCCACGCCCGGCCGGCCCGCGTATCCCGCCCGGACATCAAGGATTAGGTTCGGACCGAAAGTATGCGTCCACGCGCCCCCATAATTCCGTCCCTTGCCGCTGCCGGCAGTCGATCCCGCATCTCCAATCGGATTAAAGACGGTTACAGTTTGCTGGGTGAAGCGGAAGAAAAAGTTGTCGCTGTCACTGAATCGATGATCGATTCTAAGCTGATAACCGTCGGCGTCATTCAGAGTTGGCCGGCCTTGGGCGAAATTATTCTGCGGGTCGCCGCTGAAGTTTGGAGCCGCCGAATACGTGCGGAAGAAATTCTGCATCGGCGCGAAGATCAGAGCTTGCGGAATCTTGAAGCACGGCGCGCCGATCGTCTGATCCTGTTGCTTTGCGGAGTTCACGGGCAGCGGATTTCCGGCGCTGTCACACCGAAATTGATCGCGCACCAGGTTGCTGCCCACCGTTCGTGTGGAATAAGGATTGTAAATCGGCCGGCGGAACGGTGTGTTGGTGAAGTCGCCATTGATCTCGGCCGCAGTCGGCACGTAAGACAAGCCCAGAGCCGCCTGGCTGTAGCGCCAGCCATCATAACCAAACGAGAAGAACGTTCGGTTTTTGAAAATTGGACCGGTGATCGCCGCGCCAAATTGATTTTGCCGAAACGGCAGCGGCTTTTTGGGCACACCAGTGGCCGTGCCGCAGCGCGCCGTCGTGCAGACGTCAAAGCTGTTGCGCGCGTCAAGAGCATCGTTGCGCACGAATTCAAATGCCGATCCGTGAAAGCTGTTGCCGCCGGATTTTGAGACCATGTTCATCACGCCACCCATGGCCCCGCCAAACTCAGCCTTCGCATCTTGCCCGACTACTTTGAATTCCTGAACCAAGTCGATGTTGGGAATCACGATGTAGGTCGGCCCACGAATGTTGGTATTGATAATGCCGTCGAAGAAATAAAGTTTCGAGCGATTCTCCATTCCGTGGAAAGATGGATCGACAAAGCCCGAACCCGGGATCCCCACGTTGCCCTCGACGCCGCCGATGCTTCTATTTTGCGAGGTGGACACGGGAGTCACGCCCGGCGTCAGCGTCAACAATTGAGTGAAGTTCCTGCCGTTCAGAGGCAAGTCCTCCACGGTTCGTTGAGTGATAACCGTACCCAGTTCAGAAGACGAGGATTGGACCAATTCGGTAGCGGCGCTGACTTCCACCACTTCGGACATCTCGCCCACCGCGAGCGAGACGTTTTGTGTAACCGTCTCGCTAACCCCAATCGCAAAGGGACTGGTAACGGATCTCTTGAAGCCTGTGACTTCCACCATTAGAACGTAGGTCGCCGGCTTGAGATTTACAAAGGTAAAGTAGCCGTTCTGATTTGTGGTAGTCTCGCTTTCCGCCTTCGTTCCCTGGTTAATTAGTTTAACCGCCGCTCCCGAAACAGCCGCTCCATTGGGGTCGCTCACAGTTCCGTTAACCTCGCCCGTGGCCGTCTGCGCAGAAGCTGTGACTGCGGAAACGAAGGTAAAGGAGAGCAATATCAGAGTCCATTTAAGAACGCGCATCGGTATTTCCTTTCATAAGAGTCGATGTAGACATCGACCGTAGCAGTTGCGCGAGGTTTTGATCGTCCTCCTCCGAGATATCGCTGCGGCTGTGCCGCTCCTGGTTAGAAATTAATTCGTATCGATCCCTGCATGACACGAGGCGTGCGCGCACTCGTGGGGGTGCCGAAGGTTGTGCGCGTCTGTCTTACAACGGCTGTGCAAGTATTTCCGGCCGCGGTGCACGATGCGCTGGCGCCACCAGGATTTATCTGCACGACGCCGTAGGTCAACTGCCCGTCGATATCGCGGAAATTGGCGCGATTGAAAACGTTGTAGACCTCCCACCGCAATTGAACCTCGCGCTTCTCACCCAGCTTGATATTCTTGAACATCGCGATGTCATTATTGAAAATTGAAGGCATACGCACAAAATTTCGTGGCAGGTCTCCAATGTCACCCAGACCGGACGGCAGCGCGAAACAATTCGGGTTGATGACGAAGCCGGAACCCGTCAAATCCGCTCCCGTGATACCGCTCATCGGATTGCACAGAACGTTTGGCCGCGCGTTAACCTGACCTCCCGTGAAGTCAGTGATCATCGTGCAGACAGTTGCTGAAGTTTGAAAGGATCCCGGAGGACATGTCTGACCCGCCGTAATCGTGGCAGTGCCATTTGAGTAAGTTACGGTCACGTTCTTGGGCTTGCCGCTCACGTAGGTCGTCGTCCCGGAGATTTGATAGTCGTCCAACAGAATCTTAGCCAACCCATTATGGAAACGACGACCAAGTTTGGGCAGATCGTAGATGTAATTCGCCGTAAAAATGTGCGTCTGATCGAAATCAGACGTGGCGTAATTGAAAGCGCGATACGGACGCCCGTAATTGACGTCGCTCGTGTCATCGTTGGCATAGTCAAATGACTTCGAGAACGTGTAAGCAATACCGTACTGGAAGCCGCGCGTGTACCGTCGATTTACCTGCACCTGCAATCCGTTGTAATTCGATGTGCCACCCCAGGTGTTCTGCTGAATGTCGCCATAGCCACGGAAGGGCCGCAGGAAATCGCTGTTCTTCGCAGCGGTTCCACTGAGTGGGTCTCGATTCTCCGGATGACAAAGAGCTGCCGGAATCACGCGACAATCCACAAACTTTGCGCCATCAGCAATGCTGTTTATATTTCGCTGCTCACCCAAATGACGTGAAAACGAACCCACGTAACTTGCTTCGATCACGGTCTTAAAGCCAACGTCCTGCTGGAAACCCAATTCGAAATTGTAGGTCGTGATCGTCTTCGAATTGACTTCCAGCGACCGCAGCGTCATGGGAAACACCAAGGCAGAGCCCGCGCTAAGCGAGTTGATATTGCCGTTAAAGATTGTGAAGGTCGTTTGCTGTGGCGGATTGGCTCCGAGCGAGCTGGCGCCGGCGCCGCCCGTGCCGCCACCGATACGCGGGGCATGATAAGCGCCGCCCATGGCGCGAATGACCGTCTTGCCCGTACCAAAAATATCCCAGGCAAATCCAACACGCGGTTCCCAGTCAACCGGTTTCGTGTGCCTGAAACCCTTGAGGGCTGCCGGATCAGTTGGGACGACGATTCCATTCAGCGGATCGCCCGTCCCGGGAACGAACGAGCGCACCAGATTTGCCGGCAGCAGATGGCCTGCCGGGCTGCTGATGAATCGGGGATCAATCGCAAATGAATTCGCGGTGGGACAGTTGGTGCCGAGTGGAGTCACCCCGTTTACGCTGGCCGCGCTATTGCAATATCCGGCGTAAAGTAAAGGCGCCTTTGCGGGATCAAAACGGGCCGGATCAAAATTCGAACCCTGGCCATCGAGTTGGAAGAAAGGCGTGTGCGTTTCAATCCTTAGCCCATAGTTAAGTGTGAACCGGCGGTTCACCTTCCACTCATCCTGAGCATAGAACTGCCACAGCCGAATCTCGCTATTGGTAAAGTTGCGGGCCTTCGATTCTGTGTAATTGTTGAAATTCCCGAGCAGCGCATTGGCATACGCGAATCCGGTGTTGCCCGCGGCGGTGGTGAAACCGTTCCCCGTACCGGTCCCAAAATCCAAACCGCCGGACCATTTACCACCACCGGGCGCTTCGCGGTTGAACAACCTTTCGAAGTAGGTGCCGAACTTGTACGTGTGATTGCTTCTAGTGTAGGAAACATTATCCGCGAAGGAAGGCTTAATGTAGTCATTACCAATCTCGCCCCAACGATCGAGCCAGTTAATATTGGCAGGATTGCCGGCCACGCTGCTCCAGCCTGTGATCGTCGGCACCAGATTGAACCGCTGGTTGTTTTGGGGAAAGATCTGCGGCGCGCTGTATCCCAAAGCACTTCTCGTCAGGCCCTCAATCATGCCCGTTGACGGTACGAAGCCTTCGCTGTCATGCCGCATCCCGAAGTTAAACTCATTGACTACGCTGGAACTGAAAATATGGACCCAGTTCGTAGACCAACCGTTGTCTTTGTACAAATAGTGCGAGCGGATACCCCACCGATCAACGCCGCCGGTACCGTTGGGCCAACCGGAAGTACCCAATCCTTCATTGTCTGAGGTCCACCATTGCGCCTTCCAGTAAATGCTGTCGGCATTAGTCGGCTTGAAATCGAGGCGGATGACTGCGCTGTGTTTCGGGACGTCGGCGCTTAGCTGATTAACATAGCGTCCGGGGTTGCTGGCGATAGGTGAATTCGGCAGCGGGAAATAGTTGAGCATGTTTTGAATGCTCTTGTTAATGCGAAAGTCGGGAATAATGTTCCCCGGAAATTGCAGCCCGGTCACTGGGTCTAAGACAACCGGAGTTGCGCCGGTTGAGTTCTTTGATTGCGAAAAATTCCCGAGGCGCTCGAGCGCAGTCGGCACCGTTACGGTCACCGGATCCGTCGGCGTAATCGTGTGCGGTTTTTCGTACGAGAAGAAGAAAAACGATTTGTTGGAAACAAAGCCGCGGCCGCCCTCGCCGAAGGTCGGCAATGGCAACGGCCCACCAAAATTAAAACCGGGTACCTTGTGACGATATAGCGGCCTGACCAGTCCGGCTTTGTTACTGAAAAAGTTGTTGGCATTCAGCGATTCGTTGCGGACAAAATAATACGCGCTGCCGCGGTACTGGCTGCCGCCGCCTTTGGAAACCAAATTAATCAGGGCGCCACCATTGTTGCCGTATTCGGCAGCATAGTTGTTACGCAACACTTTTACTTCGGCGACTGCGTCTTGATTGATCGTCATACTCAACTTGTTTGAGCCGCTTGGCTCGCCGGCAAACAGACCATCGATGGTCGCCACCGCTGAACGGCCACGCTGCCCCGAAAAGTTCGGCAAGTCCGTGCCGAAACCCTCTCCAACAGCCTCGATGTCGTCATTGTTTGAAGTGCCCGGAATTAATCGCAGCAGCGAGGTAATGTCGCGGCCCTTGGTTGAAATCAGCGCAATTTGATCTGAAGTGAGCCGGGCCTGAAGATCGCTGCTCTCTTTCTCAACCAGTTGACCCTCGCTCTGCACCGTCACAGTTTCGGTCACCTGCCCGGTCTTCAACGCAAGCTCACCCAGGGCGAGAGCTTCATTTGCGCTCAAGACCACTTTGGTCCGAAGCAGTCTTTCGAATCCCGCGTGTTCGATCTTTACCGTGTAAAGGCCGGGCTGAACTGCCGCAAAACTAAAGCGCCCGGCTTCGTTGCTCACCTGGTCTCGCCTGTCCCTGGTCTGATCGTTTTCCAAAGTGACGGCGGCCCCCGCTACCACAGCACCGTTCGGATCGGTAACCGTGCCCGAAATTGACCCGGTCACTGTCTGGCCTAAGCTGGTGGTTGGCAAAACCGTCACGGTCAACGCGGCAGCGACAAAGATAAGCACCCGGCGAACGAACAGTGCGAAAGGAACCTTCGCTTGATGAATAGAACAGGTGGACATTGCTGATTCTCCTTTTCGGCTAGGCTGGTGGCGAAAAAGCGGCAAAACCGCACGAATGCTGATAATTGCGAGAAAACAGCTTCCTTGTTACCGGTAACGGATACTATTTCGTTACCGTTAACGATGTCAAGACCTTTTTTCAGGAAATTACCGATTAATATTGTTCGGTAGCTTGCAGCTTAGGGGAGGGCAATTCTGTCCAGCACTAGTTCACCCATAAAATTGGTTGGCGAATGAAGAAGTTACGAATCACTTCCTCCACGTTCGAATCAGCGGGCAGCTTCATCCACAACTCAAGATAGTCCTGCCGCTTGAAGGCGACGCCTGCAAACAAGAGACTCGCTTGTCGCATGGGCCATTCCTGGTCGTACATCACGTCAGGTTTGAGCGGCCACGATTTCTTGTCGGCGATGAATGGCGCCATGTACGCCATCGCGCGCCGAAAGCCGCGGCCATCTGCCGTTTGGAAAGTGAACAGACTGTCTTGTGGGGTGGAAAGAATCTGACATACGGTTGCCATCGCTTCCAAATTGAACAACTCGTAACCGTATGGTTTCGTGCGCCGCAGCTCTTCGGGAAAGCTGCCATCCACGGCGATTTGATTCGGCACGATGACCGTTTTGAATCGCTCGCGACAGAACTCCAGCAATTTCTGATCGCCGACCAGATGCGCGAAAGCAGCTACCTGCATCACCCAACAAGTAGTGTGATTGTTCCTGGCGTCGCGCTCTTGAATTCCGTTCTTGCTGGTTGTCATCCATTGCAGATAGTCAACGAACCATTGCTTGATCTTTTTCAGTTCGGCTGCTGACAGAACACGCGAAGACTCCAGCACTTCGATGGCGCGCGCTACTTCAACCAGATGAATTGTGTCGATGATTCCGGTGCCGCGCCCGGTGGTGATCCCATGAATAGCCTGCGCGAATTGCAAATTCGGATTCATGCGCGTCCGTTCGTCAACGAACCAAGCACGCAGATGTTCGGCGGCATGCACTGCATAGCGATTGTCTTTGGTTAGCTTCCAGGCAGCGACCAGCGCCGGCACTTGCACGCTGAGACGCATCAACGCGCGGCGATGCTCGATAAAGTTATCCGGATTCGACATCCCGTCGCGCTGAATGTAAGGCCCACTCGGATCTTTCGGATCGGGCCACCAGTAGTCAGCTTCAGAAAAGAAATCGTGCGGTCCGCCGGCGCTGCGCGGGCTCGATGAAGCAGTAATGGTGATTGGTTTCTCGGAAAGATATCGATTGGCGGCTTCGAAGACGCGCGCGCGATCGAGTGCGGCTATGTTCACACTTCTTGACTTAGGAATTACGGATGCGCACAAACATAGGATCAGCAATAGAAAGACAAAACCGCGGGGGTGAGCCACCCTTCCTGACCTTAAGGTGTGCAAGTTGGTATTGATTCCTTCCAAACGAATCTCCATCAGACGATGGTGTGGCCACGAAACCTCTCAGGTCAGGAACGGTGGCTTGCCCCCGCCGAACCCGGCAAATCAAACCGTGCCACGAATCCTCCGCCGGCGCGCATTCTGACTGTCAGCGTGTCTCGACGACTAACAGTAAGGTTTTCCATCTTCACCGCCGCGGGTTCGTCCATCTGATCCCGAACGACTCTTGCCTGGTATCTTCTCGAGCCTAGGAAGTTCAGAGGGACTCGGATCGTCTTTCCCGTTAATGCATTCATGATTCCGACGAACCAGACATCGTCTTTTCGCCGCGCGAATCCAGCCAACTCGCTAATCTCTGAAAATGGCAGCACGATTGTTTCATCCCACACGGACGGTATCGTTTTGATCAATTCGGCGGCAGGGTTCTCGAGAATGTGCTGCGGGTGCGCGCCGTAAATCATTAGCGGCGAAGTGAAGACGACGGCTGTCGCAATCTGATGCGCCCAGGAGGTCTCTCGTCGCCGTTCACCAAAGTGCACGGGCGTGTAGTCAGCATGCCCCGCAAGAAAGCGGGTGAACGGGAGCGTAGTGTTGTGCACAGACCGCAAACCTAAACTGCGATACTCAAGACCGCGAATCGCTTCGCGCGTCATCTCGTTCGGCCAAGTGCGCGATTCCCCGGCGGGCTTGTTCGCGCCGTGAAACTCCACCATGATCTTGTGCTCCGCGGAACTACGCAGCAGGGCCTGGTACACGTCGATAATTTTTTTCGCTTCGTGATCGAAGAAATCGATTTTCGCACCAACAACGCCCAAGCGATTTAGCAGTGAAAAGAAATCTTCGCGCGCCTGTGGCGTTCGCAGCGCCCGACTGTGTTTCCAAAACCAGAGCTTCACCTCTTGCTGATTCGAGTAATCAACGAGCTCGCGCACTTGCGTTTCCGTCCAGCGCTGCCACATTCCTTCGACGACGTTGTATTCAAAACCAAGTTGCCCGGCCAGTTGCGAAAACTCCTTAATGCCTTCGAAAGTATTTTCGCCGCCGTCGAGATAACGCCAAACCGCGCGTCCTGGTTTAATCCAAGCAGTTTTCAGACCTTGCGGGAAGAAGGTTTCGTCAGGCGGCGCCGAAAGACTGCTGATGATGTCTGAATTCACGAGCATGTTTAGATCCGGCGCAATCATAATCACACGCCACGGCGTGGTGATTGGCCCGTCGATGGCGGCCGGCTTAGCGAGCCGCTTCGCTTCCTCTTTGCCGTAACGCAGATCGAATGGGTGACTGACCGGCAAGGCATGACCGAGAACTGTTGTGAAACCCATCTTCCCATCGGAGCGCAAACCCATCCCGGGATAATTCATCAATGCTGCTTCCGTAATGGCTGCGTAGCCAAGACCGCCGGACAGTTTGATCGTCAACGGCGGCGCGGCCCACTCACCTTCCGCGAAGTCGTTGATCTTTTTCTTTTTGTGAATCCCTTCGTAGTGTCCTTCGAAATCGTGATACCAAAGAATGCTGTTATAGATAAACGAAAAGCTCGACGATTCATCAGGCACTCGACTCCCTACTCCCGGGATCACAAATCGAAAAGCAACACCGTCGTTGTAAGCACGGATTTCAAGCACATAACCGATCCTGCTCTTAAGTTGCTGGAGTGATATGCGCGCGCCGTTGCAACTATTTACAGCGGTTGAATGCACGCCACGCGTTGCATACGTTTCGCTGATCCGGTAGCGCTCGAGTTTGCCAAAGCTTATCCGGTTACTAATGTCTGTCCCGTCAAGGCTGAGCGCCAATATCGACCAGTCGATTGCTTTTCGATGGTTTAGGGTAGCGAAATAGCGCAGTCGCGTAGGATCCGGAGAAAGATAAAACTGAATTCGACGATTGGGACTGACGATCGTAATCCCGTTGGCTGCGGCATCGGCAGTACGTAGACTCGCAATCAACGCCGGCCCGGCGATTGCGGCGGCTATGAAGTCGCGACGACTATGAGTCACTGCACCTTCCAACTGATCGGCTTCGGTTTATATCCAAGCCGCGCTGCACCCAATTCTTCATTCATGATCAGAAATGCGCCCAGGCCGTGAAAGTCATTCTCATCTCTTTTGCGCGCGAAGTAATACGCCAAATCGCCGACGTTTGTGCCCTCTGAAATATCAATGAGACGCGTCATCCCATCCTTATCGAGCGAGAGCTTGGTGAGGACACCGCGATAACCCTTCTGCGCCACGGCGGCGTAACGCTTTGCTAGATAGCCGCGCTTCACTCCCATCCAAAGCATGTACGTGTACATGCTGGAGCAAGATGTCTCAAGCCAGTTGCCGGCAACGTCACCCTTATCAACCACCTGATACCAGAGACCGGTGTTTGGATCCTGATATCGCTCAAACGCCTTTGCGAGTTGCTGCACGATCTTGATCAGTTCACCGCGCTGCGGCTGATCTTTCGGAATGATGTCGAGCAGAATAATCAGCGTCATCGCATACCAGCCGAAAGCGCGCCCCCAGTGAAATGCCGAAGTATGCGTGGTGGGGTTGGCCCATGGCTGCGCGCCGCTTTCATCGTACGCATGCCACAGCAAACCGGTAGCGGGATCATTAAGATGCTGGTAGTAAATCAGCATCTGCTTTACGACTTCATCGTTGGCATACTTGCTGTCGCCAAACATCTGCCCGTACCGGGCGAGAAAAGGAAGCGACATGAACACGCCATCGGCCCACAACTGCCACGCGCGACTCGGAATGTTGGCGTGCCAGAAGCCGCCGTCTTTGGTGCGCGGATACGCATCGAAAACCTTCCGAATGTTTTCGGCGGCGAGCTTGTACTTCTCCTGCTTCGTCTCTTTGTAAAGGATCAGAAGGAGATTGCCCGGTTGCATGTAATCGAGTGAATTGATCTCGCGGTTAATTTTGCCTTGATCATCGATGTGGATGTCGACCCAGGACTTGATGTGCTCGAGGTAACGCGGATCTCTGGTTCGCAGATAAGTGAGGTAGACGCCGTACAGGTAAAGCGCTTTGGCGTAGCCCCATCCCTTCCACGACTCGCCAGTCGGGTAGCGCTTCATTGTCGATTCGACTATGGCGACCGACCAATCGGTTGAGGTCGCGTGTGTCTTGGCGGGTGTGCTCGCTCCAAAGGCACCAACCATCTGTGCCAAAAGCAAAAATGCAATCGCGACTGTCCCCACGCGTCGGATTTGCCGAGCTAATCTGGAGTGGCGGTCTTTCATCTCTGGGCTTGTTTTGGCGTGACTTCCTCTGAATGAAGAAGCCGACTTCGATCAGCCTGATCGAGTTCCGGTACTTTCGCCATCACGTTCTGATATTTCTTATCGCGATAGATGGCCGCGGCGCGACGCATTAAAGGAAACAGTGAATCAGGTTTGACCCCGCCGATCTCTTGGTACTGCCACTTCTCTTCTCCGAGGGCGATCGACGTCAGGAAATCGAGTGCTTTGCGAATGCTGCGACCGTCCTTTGTTTGAAAATTCCACAGATCGACACCCGCGTGCTCACCCAACGTCGCCAATTGCATCAAGCCATCGAGGTTTCCGTTGCTGTAACTCCAGGCTTTGGTGCGAGCTAATTCAAGAGGCTGGCGACCGTCCGGCTGGATTTGAACTGCGATGCGCTTCTGCTTCGCGGTTTCAAGTGTTTGCTTTGCTAAATCTGTTTTTCCTACGAATAGCGCGAAAGAGACGACTTGGACATCGTACCAAGTCCCATGATTATTCTTCGCAGCCGATTCCTCACGGCCGTTTTTGCTTTCCTGCATCCATTTAAGAAATGTTTCGAACCAATCGCGAAGCCCGCGCCGGTCACTGACAGTCAGCGCTTTCGATGCGTCCAGCAATCCCACCGCATCCACAATGCGTGTCAATCCACGTGTTTCAATCAAGCCAATGCCGCGTCCGGTGTTCACGCCCGGGATGAATTGCGCGTACTGCAAGTTCGCATTCATACGCGTCGACGGATCGAGAAAGAATGCGCGCAGCAATTGCGCTGCTTTATCCGCATACTTCTCGTCACCACTGAAGTAGTAAGCCAGCGCAAGCGTCTCAACTGAATTCTCTAAATCGTCGAGACTCTTATGATCGGTAATCTTGTTGATTTCGGGATTGCGTTCGCCGTCGCGGCGAATGTAGGGCAGACCGTTTGGTTTGTTTGGATCAGGCCAGAAGTAGGGCGCCTGGCTCATGTAGTCGTGCTTGTCTCCGCTGGGCGGCGTCACTCCTTTCTTCACGATCGAAAAGGATTCCCCAGCCAGCGCCTTGTCGGCATCGCGTTGCAACTTCTTCCACGCCGGCTCGATGTCCTTATCTCCTCTACTGACCGCGGCTCGGGTCGCAGCCAGATGTGTTGCATCGAGCAGGAAGACTCGTGAGGTCCGATCGGCGTCTCCGCGATTTGGCTGCTGGCCTTGCGCCGGAATCGCCGTGACGCTGAGACAGGCCAGCACGCACCAGTCAACCAGCCAGGCTGGAATTCTAATGAGTCGGCAATTCATTTGAGGCAATGAGAAAACCTCTTGCTCAACGCTTGCTCGGCGTTGTAAAGTGACGCGCGCTTGCATTCGTTACCGGTAACGAGCCTCGGATTCTATTGATTGCTGGAAAAGCTGTCAATAGTTATTCCGATTATAGTCATCGATGAAACCAAAACTACCTGCATCCTTAATTCTCAGCATCGCATTAGTGTCCGCCTTAGTCCCCAACCTGCAAATCGCCGTTGCCAATCAAACAGCACAGCGTCGCAGCGAACTCTATCACCAGGGCTGGATTGATCTGAACAAGAATGGCCGCATGGACGTGTACGAGAATTCGCGCGCGCCGATTGACGCTCGCGTTGAAGATCTGCTGCGGCAAATGAATCTGGACGAAAAGACTTGTCAGACGGCAACGCTCTATGGGGTTGGTCGTGGCCGCACCGGACAACCAGCTCCGATGGAGGACGAACTGCCGACACCGGAATGGAAGACGAATAAACTTTGGAAAGACGGGATCGCGAATATCGACGAGCATTTGAACGGCGTCGGTCCCAACGGCAAGAGCATTTACGCAACTGATATCGCGAAGCACGTCTGGGCCATGAACGAAGTGCAGCGCTTCTTCATTGAAGACACACGATTGGGTATTCCCGTCGACTTCACGAATGAAGGTTTGCGGGGTCTCGCGTTTTCGACAGCCACGAGCTTTCCATCAGAATTAGGTCAAGGCCATACCTGGGACAAAGAATTGATCGCTGAGATCGGCCGCATCACCGCGGACGAAGCGCGCTCGCTGGGCTACACCAACGTCTATGCACCCACGCTGGACGTATCGCGCGATCAGCGCTGGGGAAGAATCGAAGATACTTACGGCGAGGATCCTTATCTTGTGTCGCGACTTGGCGTCGAGATGGCGAAGGCGATGCAGAAGAATTATCAGATTGCTTCAACCGCGAAACATTTCGCCGTTTACAGCATTGCCAAGGGAGCGCGCGAAGGCCAGGCACGGACCGACCCGCAAGCGACGCGGCAGGAGGTCGAGAGTCTGCTGCTTCCTTCTTTTAAGGCCGCTATTAAAGAAGCCGGCATTCTCGGCGTCATGAGTTCCTACAACGACTACGACGGCTCACCAGTAACCGGCAGTCACTATTGGTTGACTGAGCGTCTGCGTAACGAATTTGGCTTTCGCGGTTACGTTGTTTCAGACAGCGCTGCGGTTGAATATCTCTACAACAAACATGGTGTCGCAACTGATATGAAAGATGCGGTGCGACAATCGATCAATGCCGGTCTGAACGTGAAGACGAATTTCACGCCACCATCCGATTTTGTCCTGCCGCTGCGGGAACTCGTCAAAGAAGGCAAAGTGTCAATGACGACGCTCGACGATCGCGTGCGCGACGTGCTGCGAGTGAAATTCATTCTTGGCCTGTTCGACCATCCGTATGTTGACGACGCTAATCGCGCCGAACAGATCGTGAACTCGCCTGAGCATCAGCAGGTGGCCTTGCGCGCGGCGCGCGAAAGCATCGTGCTTTTGAAAAATGATCGGAACGCACTGCCATTGAGCAAGGACGTGCGCTCGATTGCCGTAATCGGTCCAAATGCGGACGACGACAGCTTGACGCGTTATCGCTATGGGCCGAACGCCATCACTGGGGTCACTGTGCTGCAAGGTATTAAGAATAAGCTGGGCGATCGCGTCAAAGTAAATTACGCCAAAGGTTGCGACGCGACCAGCGAACATTGGCCCGAAACAGAAGTTTTGCCGGAACCTCTCACTGAAAAAGAAAAAGACGAAATTGCGAAGGCCGTCGATGCGGCTAAGAAATCGGACGTCGCAGTAGTCGTTTTGGGAGATTCCCCTACCACTGTCGGCGAGACAGCGTCGCGGACCAGTCTTGACTTGCCCGGACATCAACTCGAACTCGTGCAGGCTGTTTATGCGACAGGCAAACCCGTCGTGGTTGTCATGATTAACGGCCGGCCCATGAGCATCAATTGGGTGAACAAATACGTTCCCGGAATTATTCAAACCTGGTTTCCCGGAGCGCAGGGCGGAACTGCAATCGCCGATGTGTTGTTCGGCGATTACAACCCGGGAGGCAAACTGACAGTCACGTTTCCAAAGACTGTCGGTCAAATTCCTTACAACTTCCCATCGAAGCCGAATGCGCAATGGGAAGGTGAAAAGACCCGCGTGAACGGCGCGCTTTATTACTTCGGGCACGGATTGAGTTACACGACATTTAAGTACAGCAATCTGAAAATCAATCCGGCGACCGTGTCAGAAGGCCAACCGCCAGGACGCGCCGCTCGCGACAGCCGCAACTTGCCGCCGCTCCGCGTAACAATCTCTGCCGACATTACCAACACCGGCTCGCGTGCCGGCGACGAAGTTGTTCAGCTTTACCTTCACGAACTCGTCACCAGCGTAACGACGTACGAAAAGAATCTGCGCGGGTTTGAACGCATTCAGTTGGCGCCGGGCGAAACGAAAACTGTGTCGTTCACTCTAACGCGTGACGATCTGACGATTTGGAACCAGCAGATGAAATTCGTCGTCGAGCCCGGCAAATTCAAGGTGATGATCGGCTCAGGCTCGGAAGATATTCGGTTGAACGGCCAATTCGAAGTTGTGCGCTAAATGAACGCAATAAAGGCTTGCAATAGGATCAGTTCACTCCGTGGCTCAGTGGACCTCAGTGTCTCTGGGGTGAAACTACCGTACGAAAGAATTCACCACAGAGGCACAGAGAATTCACTGGGGCACAGAGTAAGCCTCAAGAAGCTCGCTCTCGTTGCCACCGCCTTTGCTCTCGCTCTTCTCTTCTCTACCGCACCGCCCGCGACGCGCTCAACTAGAGCGGCAGAAGCGACGGTTTACAACGTCAAGAGTTACGGTGCAACCGGTGACGGCAAACACCTCGACACTCAGGCCATCAACAAAGCTATCGATGCGGCTGCGGCTGCGGGTGGCGGCACGGTTTACTTTCCTGCCGGAAACTATTTGTCCGTTTCAATTCATTTGAAGAGCAACATCGGCCTCTATCTCGATCAGGGCGCGAAGATTATCGCGGCAGACACCACAAACGACGCTAAGTACGATTCGCCGGAACCAAACCAATGGGATGCTTATCAGGACTTTGGTCACACCCACTGGCACAACAGCCTGATTTGGGGTGAGAACCTGACGAATGTTTCGATTGCCGGACCGGGAATGATTTGGGGCAAGGGATTGGTGCGCGCGGGCAATCAATCGCGCACGCAGCAACAGAACGACGCGCTGAACGCAAACCGCGCAAACGAACCGAAAACTCCATTCGGTTATCCCAATCCGCGCGACGCGGTTGAGCCGGGATGGGGCAACAAGTCAATAGCCCTGAAGAATTGCCGCAACGTGCTGATCCGCGACATCACGATTCTGCATGGTGGGCATTTCGCGATTCTCGCTACAGGCGTAGACAACTTGACGATCGACAACATCAAGATTGACACCAACCGCGACGGCATCGACGTCGACGCCTGTAAGAATGTGCGCATTTCGAATTGCACGGTGAATTCGCCCTTCGATGATGGCATCTGTCCGAAAAGTTCGTTTGCCCTGGGCTACGCGCGTGCGACTGAGAACGTGACGATCACGAATTGCCAGGTTAGCGGTTACGATGAAGGAACACTGCTCGACGGCACTTTCAAACGCGACTATCGCGCCGCCAACGGCACCTTCAGTCCCACGGGCCGGATTAAGTTCGGGACTGAATCAAACGGCGGCTTCAAGAACATTACGATCGACAATTGTGTGTTTGACTACTGCCGCGGGTTGGCATTGGAAAGCGTCGACGGCGCCCTGCTGGAAGATGTGGCCATCTCGAACATCACGATGCGCGATATCTCTAACTGCCCGATTTTTCTCCGTCTGGGCAGCCGCATGCGCGGTCCGTCCGGTCCGCCAGTCGGTGAACTTAGGCGCGTGAAGATCAGCAACATCGTCGTCTATAACGCCGAACCGCGCTATGCGTCGCTGATCAGCGGCATCCCCGGTCACGATATCCAGGATGTAACGCTGGACAATATTCGCATCTATTACCGCGGCGGCGGCACTAAAGCACAAGCCGCATTACAACCGCCCGAGAAAGAGGGCGACTATCCTGAACCGACCATGTTCGGAGAGATCCCGGCGTACGGATTCTTCATCCGGCATGTGAATGGACTCGAGATGACCGGCGTCAGCGTGAGTTATTTAAAGGACGAACTGCGCGCTCCGTTCATTCTTGCGGATGCGAAGTCGGTTGAACTGCGCAACATAAAGGCCCCGCACGGTCCGGACATTCCGAGTTTCATTCTGAAGAATGTTGAAGATTTCGCGCTACAGCAGAGCTGGCCGCTGACTGATATGCGGCTGAAGAAAGTTACGAGTCAGCAATTCTGATTTCCGTTCCGTCCTTGAAGCGGACGGTCGAGATTGCCCGGTAAGCAAAGCCCGTGAAACGGGCGACAGATACAGAACCGCGAACGGTAGTGAGCGGGTCAAACATTCAAGGCGCCCGAGGAAGATGCCTACCGTTCCGGAATGTTGAATCTTTATCCCGCTCGATATTGCTCGCGGTTCTGCAACAACCTTTCCTTACGCGGTGTGAGGGACTGTTCCAAGATGAAGCCAATTCAACTTAATCGATCTGCAGGGCTGCTTCTTTGTGCAATCAGCGCGATTACTGTCACTGCTCAAACGCAAAAACCAAAACGAACCAACCCGCAACGCCAACCGGCGCAGACCGCAAGATCCAAACCTTCCAACACAACGCCCCGTCCCAACCTGGCTAAAGAACCGACTCTCTACGTCGTCGGCTACGCCCACCTCGATACGGAATGGCGTTGGGAATATCCGCAGGTGATCCAGGAATACCTCACCAAGACCATGCGCAACAAC
>Ga0207644_10000292_pt1 | contig 33037 bp, 34 predicted proteins | sample KBSS73metaG_FD_184326 | JGI IMG/M metagenome (GOLD analysis project Ga0207644, IMG submission 184326) | Switchgrass rhizosphere microbial communities from Kellogg Biological Station, Michigan, USA - KBS S7-3 metaG (SPAdes) (version 2) | ecosystem: Host-associated > Plants > Roots > Rhizosphere... | reverse complement strand
AATGTCGTTGAGCTGGTGCAGATGCAGTGGAGTTTCCCTGCTTCACGGGCGGGCGCCAGGCCCGTGTTCAATTTCCGTGGCGAAGGCCGCAAGTTCCAGAAGGACGATCGCGTCGTCATCCCGGCTTCCGGCTTCTACGAGTTCACCGGCGCCAAGAGCCCGAAGAACAAATGGCTGTTCACCCTCAACGATGCGCCGATGATGGGCATTGCGGGCATCTGGCGCTCGATCGGCGGCAAGGAGATGTTCACGATGCTGACGGTCGATCCTGGGCCCGATCTTGAGGGTTTCCACGATCGCCAGGTGGTCGTGCTGCCGCCGCGCGATTGGGCGACCTGGCTCTATGCCGATGCCCCCGAGAAGGATCTGATCAAGCCGCTCCCGGCCGGAACGCTGAGCGTGACGCTCTACCGACGCGGCAAGGATGAACCCGAGCCCGAGCTGCTGGCGAAAGCGTCAGCCTAGAATCAGCTTGACCGACTCGCCCGCGATGTTCTCTACTTGTTCTCATTGGAGTGCAGGAGTTGCGTCATGGGTATCGCGGAGATGTTCAACCTAGAAAAGCCGGCCGCTGGCCTCGCGTTCGACGAGTGGACCGATGACGAGATCGTCGACTGGATACGTGATTCTGTGGATCTAGCCGACGGCAACGACCCAACGTTCGAGGCCGTCCGTGCCGAGATGAATCGGCGAGGCCTCAAGCTTTACTGAGGCCAGCATGCACCGCGTGAGCCGCGACCGGCTGTTCCACCGCATCATTGCCGACATCAAATTCGATCGCCGGATGCCGAGCAGCCTCCCCAACGATCAGATCTACCAGATTGCCGAGCGCTTCACGGAGTTGGTTTGCACGGGATCGGTCATGGTCGTTGAGGCCAGCATCCCTCATTTCGGCGCGGGCGCGGCCGGCAAGTTCGGCAAGGATGAGCCCTGGCCCGAATGGGTGAGCCGCGAGGATTTGGCCTTGGAAGGATTGATTGAGGCGGGAGGCCCCGACGCGACCTCCCCGCCCGAGGGCTGACGGTGCATGACAGGTCCGCCGGCGAATTAGCAGCGGCCGGGTTTACAGATGATGATGGCGACCTTCAGCGGAGAGCCATTTAAGCGTACTCAACCATGCCCGTGTGCGGATGCTTAAACCCTTCGCGCTAGGTGGGCTTTGCAGCGCTGTTCCCAGCACCTTTCAGGCGCTGTTGTTCCTCCCGTTCATCGGGTCGCGGGCGCCGAGCTTAGGTTCGGCGCCCCTTTTCTTCGTCATCAGAAATGGTGTTCCTACGGAGCCGATCGAGCCGCCGGGCAATCGCCTTCCACGTGGCGATGCCCTGTTCGTCCCCGGCAGCTGCTAGAGCGCCGATGCGCTCGGCAACGAAGCGCGGGGCCTCCTCGCCGTGCTGGCATTCAACCTGCAGGGCGCAGGCCCAAAGCTCGCGATCATCTGGCATGATGGTAAGGCGGACCGTAGATGAGTTCGATCCGCCGATGCAACATGATCAGTTCAGGGGCACTTCGTAAATTGACCCTTCTTCGGACCCGAACCGATGTGGCACTTGCCCTTGGCGTCTTTGGTGATGTTAGCGGCACCCGCAGTGCTCTTGGCTGCCGCAGGCGGGCATTTGGTGAATTTGCCCTTTGCATCCTTGCACGGTGCGGCATTGGCAGCTCCACTGATGAGCAGCGACGCCGCGGCGATCAGGGCAAGTGATTTCATGACATGTCTCCTATTGGCGACTCAGGGCGAGCCTCACATAATTTAGCGCCAGAAATGCGGGGAGGCACGGCATGGCGGCTGGCGTGGCTCTTTCATATGCGGGAGCTGGATGGCCGAACGGATGTGGGTGCGAGTGAAACCTACCTCAACACGGGGACCTGAAATGCGAAAGATCGTGACATCGGCGTTTGCGTTCCTGATGGCAGGCAATGCTCAAGCTGCGTGTCAGTGAAAATTTGATTGTACCGGCGGACAGTGCCGGCAAATTCCCTTGTGAGATTCCCCTAACTCGGTGGTACCGATCCGTCCGCTCCAAACAGCACTGATCGCACCTCCGTCCATCAATGCGTATCTCGAGAAGAACGCAATGACTCAGGGACTCTGACGGATCGCTCTGACTGTGCCGTGTTTGCCGTCAAGCGATCGAATTATGTTCAGGGTGGTCCATGCAAATCCGCCATGGGCTGCCATTGTCGGATAGGTTGCGACCTGCGATGTCCGCCAATGTCGAGGTGGCATGGATCGACGCCCAACCCGTGGGGGTGAATGTTTCTTCGGTAAACACCTTCGGTGACAGTAAAGGATTGGTCAGTGCGTGCGAGAAGGCGTCTGCGGCGACCATTCGGCCCATCAGTGGCGGTACCGCTGACCGCTCGGCCGCATCTTCGGCGAAAAGGCCGACAAAGAATTCCAACTGGTCCACGTCTTCATACAGATTGCTTAACGCTTCAACGACGTCCCGCTCCGCGCTGATCTGTTCGAACCGCGTCACGCGCGGATATTTCATCACCTCGCGATAATCATTGTAACTGGCAAGCTGATTGGTGCGGCCTTGCTTCACGCTCGCGGCCTCTACCTGCCGCAGCATAGCGGCGGTATTGAACAGACCGATGGCCCAGACGTCGGACGTGCTCGCCGCGTCCAGCGCTGCGCCCAGTCCGTCGCGAAGCATGCGTTCATTGCTAAATCGTGCGTCGGCCATGGGGAAGTCCGCGCCACGCCAACGGGCAATTTCGGGTACCAGGCTGTGCCAGCGGTACAGCAGATTGAATTCGACCGGGATCCAATTCTCCCTGTTCCAGACGGCCTTGTAACAGGAGGTGGGGTCTGCAAGCAATTTGAACCAATAGGGTGATATGTGGTTGATATATTCTTCGACGACAACCTTGATCAGTTGCACGACATTCACCGCGCGGGCCGTCTGGAACAGGCGCTCGTCATCAAATGTCGGGTTGGCCTCGCCAATCGAAGCGCAAAGCCGATTATGTTCGCGCAGGAAAAGCGTGTTGACGGCCGCTGTAAATATGGTGGCGTTGGCGCGCTCTCCGCCGAAGGCGAAGAGCGTCTCCTTGCGGTCTAGCGGCAAATTGTCGGGCAGCTTCATCGGATTGGGAACGGCGGTAAATCGCGGATCGCGGGTTCCGTCGCCGCGGAACAGTCGAGGTGCCCATTCCTCATCTCCGACCACATCGGAAAGCAAACGGCCGCGCCGGCCGGGTGCTTGGCTGTGTTCGCGAAGTTGGCTCTCGACTTCGACGTTCAATCCGTAGAGCTGGGAGAGGTCGATTTGATGATTGCAGGTCGTCCGGCGACTGTCAGTCGCGTTCGTCATAAGGAACCCATCGGTGAACCATTGGGCGAAACTCGGAAACAGGAGCGTCGAGCGATGCGACAATCGCGGTCCGGACGGTCGTGTCACATATAGCCGCTCGAGTGCTTCCAACGGCGGTAAACCCCGAAGGTCGTGTGCGGGCAGGTAGCGGGCGAAGTAGGTCCTATCGGTGAGCGAGGACCAGGATGGATAGTTGGCCTTGGTCGTCAGTCGCAGCGGCCGGCTCGGCGCTTTCAGCACGGCGTTCGACACCACCAGGCGGTTTACGATCCGTGCAAGCCATGGCCAGCTATTGATGAACTTCCAGATCGGGCGGCCGTGCGTAAGCACAAACGCTTCAAATTTGTTTCTGAGGCCGTCCCGGCTGCGATCGCGCATGCCGAGGTTCGAACTTTCACGCATTTTGGGGCTCATGGCTCAACCCGACCACGAAGCGCTCGGCGAATGGACCGCCCAGATCGTCCACCTTGCTGCCACCATTTTCGAGCAAGTGAACGCCCGGCAACCGCATGATCTGTCGTACCGTCTCTGGGATCAAGGCATAGCCGACATACTGCCCAAGGCAGACGTGCTGGCCGAAGCCCATATGAAGGTAGGATAGGCGCTTGCGGGCCTTGAATTCGTCGGGGTCGGGGAACAGCGCTGCGTCGAACATTGCCGAGCCTATCCCTGCGGCAACAACACGCCCGGCGGGCACAGTAACCGCGTGATCGCCCCCGGGTGCCAGCCTGGTTTCCTCAGACGCGATGCGGAGGACGAACGTTGTCATGGGATTGAAGCGCAGAGCTTCCCAAACGATCCAGTCGAACGCATCGGTATCGTCAAGTGCGGCGGCCTCGACCGCCTGCGCCCTGACGTCCGGCCGAAGAAGGATTTGCTCGGTCGCATTTACGATGGCCTGCGATGTGGTCTCAATTGCCCCAACAAGCAGCCCGGCGATGTTGCTCACGACCCGCTCGGCGTCGAAACCGGCCAGGCCAGAGCCGGCAAGTTTCAGAAGCCGCGTAACAGGGTCATCGCCGGCCGCTTGGGCCCAGGGTTGCCGCTGCGAAAGGAAATCCCGTATCCACGCCCGCATTTCGGTACCTGCCGCGAAGTTCGCCGCAACCACGGTGGGATCGGATGTGAGGTTATGAAACATGTCCGCCTGGGTCGCTCGGGACCAGCGCAACATGCTCGCGTCATCGGGCCCCTGAAATCCGAAACTTTGTTGCACGACGCGCAGCGGCATGAGGCGCGAGACGGAGCTGACAACGTCAATCGTCTCGCTCTCCGAAGCCAGAGCCTCGGCCGCAAGTCGTCCGACCAAGCTTCTGATTGCCGGCAGATCATCCCAGCGTAGGAGGGCGCGCATGAGCGACTTGTCGTGCCAATTCAGCTCGGAATCATCGCGCGCGAGCATGAACGGCCCAACTGACTGATCCATATGCGGCCGGTAGGTTACCTGGAAGTCAGAAGGACGCGACAAAGTGTCCATCACGTCAGTCCAACGCGAGACGACCGTGAACAAGGGAAGATCCAGTACCGGGCACTTCTCGCGCAGTTCAGCGAACAGACTGCGCCAGTCCGCCCGAAGATGACCAAGAAACAGCCCCATTCGCTCTTGGGCCCTCTCTGGCGGCAGCGAAACAAGTTCTTCAAGAAACGCCATCGGGGTCTCCTTAAGGTGCGGTGACGTATCGATCGCGATAGACCGAGGTTAGAGCAGGGCAGGGCCGTTCTGTTGCTGAGCTATGCCTTCAATCCCGATTCTAGAAGACGGGCTTCGTCGGAGGATTGCGGGGATCTTGCGGCTCGATGCTCACTTCGTAATCTAAGGGCCGGCTCGTGATCACCTTGAACCGTCCGTTCTCAATGCGGACTGAATAGAGCCCCGCTCCAACACCCCTTGGCGGGACGCAGGCCGCAACCTCGCCTACGCGACGGTTGTGGGTGTCCACCGTCCTGAAGATGCTGTGAGCATAATCGATGTTGTCCTTGGTCATGCGAGCGGTACCGATGGCCGGTCCAAAGCCCGCGTCCATGTCCTTCACGCAAACACCGTGGTTGCCGACCTTTTTCGAGGTGACATCCTGGTAATGGCATGAGCCGTCGGGGGACTTCGACCACATTTTATGAGCATACTGGAACACCCCGGCCTCATATTTGATGAATGCCAGCGCAAGACATTGATAATGCGTGGTACCGTTCATGGTCCGACGGTCGACGTTTTTGACCTCGCCATAATAAACCGGATCACCACTCTCCTGGGACCAGAAGTGAAGTTTAGAAGCAATCTCGTTAGGGTCGGTTATTGTTTGCGCATGGACCACAGACGCGAAGATTGGAGCCAGTAAGAATGGCAAAACCACCTTCCACATAAATTATCCCCGAACTTGATTCGTCTCAAACTTTCTCACGACAACGTACATATTGCAAGAACTGATCTAGCTATGTATTGCGGAACACCGAGTTATTTAATAAACGCAACAATGCGCAGCCGGGTTGATCTATCAAGTAATGATCCGCCAGATGCGATCACAGCGCTACCTCGATGAGCATGATCCAACGTCGCGCCGGTATATCCTTCATGCCGTATCTCCTCCCGAGATTCGAAGTCTCAGGGCGCAACCATTTCGATTTGTCACAGTAGTCCTTGTCATGGTTGAAAAATGTCAATGCACGCGCCGCGCCGTGGCCTGCTCGTTATCCACAACCGCCTGAGCGCGTCTCTCTGGAGTAGTGCAAACCACGTCTCCCAGACGAGCGTCACGCCAGACAAAACCCTGAACACAGGTATTTGGACCATAGGGTCCGCTGGGATCGCGCCGCGATTCTGCCTTGCCGTTATCGTCGGCTGCCTGCGCGCGCGTTTCCGGAGTTACGCAAACGTGATCGCCCGGAAAAGCTTCGCGCCAAACATAGCCTTGAACACACTGCTCAAAGTTGAATGCCGGCTTTGATATGATTGCCAATGGCCTCTTTGGGATCGTTGTCAGGACCGGGCTCACCATGATCGGCGCGGGACGTCTCGACGACGGTTCATCTTCTGCGGGACGTGCCGCGCTCATATCCGGTGCTATCGAGAGGCCGGATGTACTAACGCCAATACCCGGCTCGGAAGATGGCGGAGGCGGCGGGGCCGGCTGCGAGCATCGTTGCATCCACCTTGTTATTTCACTATTTTTTTGAGGACTAACAAAATAGTTGACCCGTAATTGTTGAAATGGAACGGAATTGGAGGGCTGGTGCGGATGAAGCATGCATTCCGCCAGCGCTACCATGAATGCCGCGCTGAAGCGCGGGCCGTTGGTACGCAGATAATCGCGCGCCAAATCTCGTGCCTCCAGATAGTGGCCCGTATTGAGGAGTTGATACGCCCGATTTAGATCCTGCTCGGACGTAGCATATGATGGACTGGGTAACATCGCGATCGCAACGCTTCCCAATATCATGAAGGGTGCATTTTTCATTGAGATACTTTCTGCTGTGCGGGTTTAGGCGGAGAATCTGCATCGTTGGCGGGATTCATTGCATCAAGCGGCAAAGGCAGTGCCGTATCCGTGTCCGTCTCCGATCGTCCAAAATAGACGGCGCCGTCGTGCACGTCGGTCGTCACTGGCGTGATGAGCGTAACCCCCATTAAAATGGCACCAAGGACGGTGAGAATGATACCGGGCGACGCACTCTTGATACTGAGCGACACGGCATTGGCACTCCCCGTGATCTCGCTTTCGGGCGCACTGAGTTTTCCCAGGACGAATGCCGCGCCCACCATGGATAGAATCATTCCGGTCAAGAAGCCCATGAACCGGGTCCACAGCCGCAAAGAAAGCGTACTGCTGGCCTGCCGGTATCGTCGTGCAATGATCTCGCGCTCCAGTGCAAAGTCCGCCTCCACATGAGCCAACTCTACTTGGTCCCGCCAATTGTTTGGCTCGAGACCTACTTTCGTCCAAGGAATTGCAATTTGTGATGGAGGTGGTTCCTGAAGTGCCTGTTCAATCGCAGAAAAACGGGTGAGCATGACCACTGCAAAGAAGACTGCAGTAAAAACGACCGCGCTTGCCATCAGCGGGGCCATCCGATTCTGCCAGCGCTGCTCTCTCGACTGCATTGATGCCTCATGTCCTGTCCGAAAACGCGTCAAGTCGCGTGGTACTGCGAGGATCTATCATTTCACCAATAGAGCATTTCGCCCGCGTAAAAGGTGGTTTAGGTTTTGTGGTAGCTAAGGAGCTATCTCAATTTATTTTCACGGGTGCGGCGATCGCGCTACTCAATGTTTCGGTACCGGCAAAGAGACAGGCCGCTGTTCTGAATTCGGCTCTCTCGATTACGCCTCGGAACGTGCCGTCCGGTTGTACTTTCCCATGAGCGACTTGGTGGGGTAGAAGGAAAAACCCTCCTTTTTTGGGCGAAGATGTCACCCCCGCAAACATGATGCTGATGGATTTGAGATCGAATTTGATATTCTTAGGCAGGCTTAGCGATCCCGACAAAATAACCGAAGATCCTGCACGCTTCGCTTCGCATGTGATGTTCGTTTTGACAACCGCATGTCCTTCAACGAGTACCCCACCCAATTCCCTGTATTCCGGATGCTTGTCGCTCGGGTTTTTGTCGTTCGTCAGGAGCCTGAAACTGGACGCGAAAACCTTCACGGAGGCGACTTTGCCGGCGGGCATCGACGTCACTGGCGTGATCGTCACCGGCACCTTCCGGATTTCGTCCGGCAACAACTCGATGCCCAACTGACCGCCATTCACATTTACCGTCCACCCAGGGGGAACCTTGCTGTAGTCAAATCCCAGATAAAAATATTTCTTAGCGATCTTCGAATCGTTGTGAAGGTTGATGATGGTGGTGTTGGGAGCACCCCCGGATGGCGTACCCGGTCCTGCGGCCGCCTGAAAATATTCGACATTTTCCTGCTGTCCATCACCATCCTGATTGCCGAAAATGGTTTCGTTTCCGAGGTGATCGATGCGGACACGCAGACAGCTGTGAAAATAAAAAATGCCGGCGGTAATCTGTGCTGGTGTCAACGTGGCATTCGGCGTCCAATCTATATACACGTCGGCGGAGCCGCCACCGGGGATCGAGGCCAAGCTAGGGAAGCTCGTGGAGTCGACATGGCCAATTTCTACAAATCCATTGGAGCCGTTTATGCCGACGCCAAGCGGATCGGTCACATCAAAATGTACGACAACATTCGACGCGGTCGCGAGCCCGTAGTTGCGGACGCGCGCATAGATGCGGTTGGTTAATCCGATAGCCGGATCGTCGCCATTGCCCTTGGGGACGGTACCACCCATCAGATCGGACCAGCTGCCGTAGCGGAAGGTTCCGTAATTGTTCACCGGGCTATCCACCCAGATATCTGTGGTCTCGTAGCTGTTGGATGGCGGTGAGCGCCAGGAATTGATGCCGACATCGGCTTTATTGACCTGGTCAGCGTAACGGACAGCGACATTGTAATTGTCGTCATCGAACTTTTTCGTGACCGCGATCGTGATGCCGTCGCTTGAATCTGTAAATAGATCGCCTTCGTGCCAAAGTTTGTCGCGGTCGCCTCCCTTGCCCTGAAGCACCACCTGGGGGTCCCCACTCGGGTCTACACGTTCGATGAGCACCCCTTCGTCGGGTATCCCGTTCGGAGAAAATCCGTCGTTGAGGTCGTCGCCCAAGGTGCGTCTGCGTACGCTGACCAGATAATAGGCGCTGCCACCTGATCCCAAAGACGCCTTTACCGCCTGGATGTTGGGGCGAGACGCGGGATCATATTCTTCGGCGTAGATGGGAACTTGACGTCCGCCAGTGGCGGGAGTGACCAGCTGATATTTAGCATCGGGCATCCAGCCGAATGCAACGGACGATTGCTTTTCGAATACCCCGGTCTGACCCGGATAATTGGCATCCATTTGCTCGAAGTTGCTGTTGTAGTTGCTGGGGTGGGCAGGGCCTCCGGCCTGGAATGCGTGCCCAAGCTCGTGAGCCCAGCGTCCCCACACTTCAACATCGGTCGAACCCGGATTTTCGCTGAAAATCGCGCATCCCACGAGCGGGGTGCTGGTCGAACCTGGACCCATAGGAACGTTGCACCGATTGCCCTGGCCTCTATGAAATTGAGCGGTGCTCGTCTCGGCCATGACGACCATGACTGCATCCACATTGGTCCAGTCGAGCCCGCTTGAATTGGCGATGGCGTCGTTCAAGACCTTCATATATTTCCCGCCATCGGAGGTGTCCCCATTCGGGTGGTCATCGATGTAATCTGAGCGGTTCCCAGGTAACTGGATCAGCGTTGAATTGATTTCTGCATTAATGGAAATTTGCCCGTAGGAGCTGTGCTGGCCCCAGAGCGCGTTGATGTTAGAGAAGAAGGTTGAGACCTGCGCCTGGGTGTAACGGGAGGTATTGGTATAGTCGTGAAAATACACCCGTAGAACCACGACCTTTTTGGCGCCCGACACAAGCGCGGCCTGAGTCGCGGCAGGGAATAATAACAAACTCAGAAATGCAAAAACGGCCCACGAGATTGCTGGCACCCACCTTGACGACATGGATGGCCTCCTGTGATGAAGTCCACTTATCGCTATCGTCCACCGGCGACTTATAGTTCCGGAGGTGGTGCACGATTGCGTTTGCCTACACCAATCTCAAGCATTGAGCGAGGCCTTTTTTGTAAGAAGTCAATCAAAACTAGGAAGGTGCATCGCCCGCTGAGGATCTGGTATTAAAGGGATTGATCGAGGCGGGTGACCCGAAGCGACCTCCCTGTAACTTCACGGCTCGCGTTCCTGGGAACCTCGGATAGCTGCTGACCTCGTCCCTATCCCAAATAGATGAAAAAATTTCCCACATCTTCAGTTGACAGAATCGCCGCCTGATGAAAAGCTAATTGGTGGACGAGTGTTAAGTCACGTTGAGAAATAACTGGCATCTGTGTCAGTTATCATAGGGATGTATCTCGGCGGTGTCGTTTTCACATTTGTACGTTTTCACGCAACCAACTGAATAATAATTAATAAGCCGGTCGCTAGATAGATCAGCCGCGGGGGCGCTATGCGACGTGCGCTACGACTATTTTGCTATGCGCCGATTACACTTTGTACCGCGCCCGCGCATGCCTGGGGAGATGACGGACATAAAGTCATCGGCTTAATCGCCTACCACTTCCTGTCACCCGAGGCCAAATCGAAGGTCGATGATCTGCTGAGTGGGCCTGCGCTTCCCGGGCATCCAGACGATAAGGCTGACGTGCCCAGCAATATCGCCGACCGGGCGACGTGGGCTGACAAATACCGCGACTCCGATCGCGGCCCTGGAGAAGCTCATATCCGCTATTCGCAGACCCACAACTGGCACTTTGTCGATATGGAGCTTGACCAACCAGACCTAGACGCGGCCTGTCACGAGCACCCAGCCCCGAGTGCCGATCCCATGACCGGCGATCCCAACAACTGCGTGGTCGATAAGATCAAGCAATTTATCGGCGTTTTGAAAGATGCCCAAGCCAGTCGGGAAAGCAAAACGGTTGCGCTTGAGTTTCTGCTTCATTTCGTTGGCGATGTTCATCAGCCGCTCCATGCCGCCGATCGTCATGACCGCGGCGGAAACCAAGTGAAAGTCAGGTACAGCTACCAGCAGGGTCAAAAGCGCCGATCCAGGACCACCAATCTCCATTCCTATTGGGATTCCGTGACAGTAGGTCGCCTTGGTAGCTCTCCCGAATCTATCGCCAATATGGTGATTTCCGATGTTCCCGCTGTTCCGACCGGGGTTTGGCAAGACACCGCTCCCGAAGCCTGGGCCCGCTCTTCCTTCGATGTGGCCCAACGCGTGGCGTATAATTTGCCTGCAAGCAGCTCCGGAACCGTGACCCTCACATCCGGCTATGCGACCCGCGCTACCGGTGCCGCACGCAAGCAGCTTGCGCTCGCTGGCTACCGTTTGGCCAACCTTTTGAACGGCTCGTTGCAGTGAGGCCAGTTATAACCCAGTGCGATTACGTCATAGTCCGGCATATTTTTCACGAAATGCTGAAAATCGCGACGGCGTTTCGTGGCGGTAGCCACGTCAACCCATCGACGAGAACAGCGACACCCCGAGGATTAGGGCCGCGTGCGGCCGGGGGCGAAAGCGGATATTTGAGGTCCTCCAGGAACTTAGCAAAGATGATAAAATTTGCTCCTATAGGGGCCTGTATCTTGTTACTGGCGTGTGCACATCCGCGACCGCCCTTGCAGAGTTCGGTTGCAATACCAGCGATTATGATTAAGGCCACCAGCCACGGCTTTTCGTCGCCTGGGGACACGAAAGCATCATCTTTCACGCAGCAGGCGATGATCAGACCCGCATCGGCTGATCGGTCCCAGGCGTGTGCCCTTCCGCAGCTCGCTGCTGCCCCCCGTCAGTCGGAAAGCGTCGGTCATTATCTCGTCCTCTCGGGCGGTAGCTTGCATGGCGCATTCGGGGCCGGCTTTTTCCTGGGCTTGCAAGAAGGCGGTATCCTTCCCGCCGAGCCTGATGTCGTCACGGGCGTGAGCACTGGCTCGTTGCAAGCGACGTTTCTGTTTCTGGCTCGCCAGCAGGCTCCGCAAGACCGCGATTATAGCTGGCAAGGCGGTCTAGCTACCCAGGGAGGCGGCTCGTTGCCCGCCATTAGAGGGGGACGAAGCAATGTTGAGGACCTCGCTCTTGCTTATTCGATCCGAAAGGAGGGTGAAATTCTAAAGCCGGTGCCGCTGGGAGGCATCGGAATGCTGATACAAGGGACCAAAGGAAGCCTTGCGCCGCTTCGACGGCGGTTGCTTGGCCTGATCAGCCCGGAGACGATCCGAGAAGTGGCGACGGAAGCATGCCGCGGCCGAAAATTATTCGTGGGAGTTACGAATGTCGATGACGGCCAGGGTTATGCCCTCGATCTGACAGCGCTGGCGCTGCGCGCTTATGATGGCAACGCCACTCCGCAACTTATGACGCTGGTGCGTAAGGCCTATGTGGAAAGCCTCATCGCGTCTTCTTCAGTACCCGTCGGCGCCAAGCCCGTTCGTCTCAGGATACGTGACTTCGATAAGAACGAACATCGTATCAACTTATTTATCGATGGTGGTGCTCGGTTTGGAGTATTCTTTCAGGAGATCCGGGCTGTCCAAGCAGCCAACAAGCAGGCTGGGAGCGGCAGCGGCGATGTAACTCTGATCATCAATACCCGGCTGACAACAAAAACATGGCACGATGGCGATCAGCACGACCCCAAAGAGGGTTGGCTTCTGATGACATTGGGGCTGAGAACGGTCGATATTCTGGAAAGTCAGGTCTATCACCTTTCAGTCGATGCGGTGGAAAATAAGGCTGCCGATCTTGGCGGCTTGCACATGTCGTACATCAGCAATGAAAATATTGCTGGAGGCGAAGATCCTGACGACCACAGCTATCACGGTAAAACATGCGAAGATTGGCATTTGGTTGATCGACAGGCGCTTCATCCAATCCAATTTTATCCAGCCTATATGGCATGCCTCATTGATTATGGACGCGAGCGCGGCCGCCGCGGTGAGTGGAATACAAACATCATTGGAACGGAAGCGAATGCAGCCACGCAGGTTGAGGGAACGCCCGATCGAGGCCGCCAATGAGTTTGCAATTTCCTAAGGAAGCGGCGGCAATTGCGGCGCGTCGCGATACATATAAAATTGATCCAAACTCCCCACGGGTGGCAATTGCCTTCGCAGGCGGCGGCATACGTAGCGCGACCTTCAGTCTTGGCATTTTGCGTGCTCTGAGTTCCTTGAAGCTGCTCCATAAAGTCGATTATCTTTCCACCGTATCAGGGGGAGGTTATGTCGGCGCATTCTATTGCGGGCTGTTCGCTCGCCGTGATGGCTTGGATCCCATCGTCGATGCGAATGGATCGACCGATTTCCTAAGCCAAGAGAAGTCGCAAAAAGCGCTTCATTATCTTCGCCAGTCAGGTCGCTATCTTACGCCGGCTGGCTCACGAGATTATATCTACGCAGTCGCATTGCTGACGCGTAACTGGTTCGCACTCATGCTGATGTGCGGTACAGCAATTTGCCTAGCGGCACTGTTGCTCGACGGCATCCGAGCGGTCCTGCTTGGCATATGCCCTGCTTATCAGCAGTTACTGTGGCTCAGCCCATTGGCAGCCATATTGCCGATCTTGATCCTAGCAGGGATCGCGACAGGTTGGGCTTATTGGCTAACCATGCAAGATGTCACTCGCCCATGGTTCTGCCCTCCAATTTGGGGCACGGCATTGATCTTTGTCGTTTCATATGGAACGACATACGGTCTTTCCGTTCCGTACCTGCCGCGCTCACTGGCGAGTTGGTTGGGCGTCAGTCTTGCGGCATGCGCGCTTTTAGCGATCACAGCATGGGCCGTAGCTTCAATACTGGAACGGCGCGGCGCACCAACCAGTAAAAATCACGAACGCGCCATCATCCAGGATCGCATCCGCCATCGGCTTACGAACTGGCATGCGACGGTAGCCGCCATCGGTATAACCATCCTTTTTATCGCGGTGATAGATAGCGGAACCTTCGCTCTTGCTAGGGCGCTGGCCCACTCCGGCTCTATTGCGGCGCTGTGGGGGCCAGTAGCTGGAGGTGGAGCTGTCCCGGCCGCACGCGGGCTGGTCAAACGCCTGGCCGCGCTTCGACCTAGTTCCTCAGGAGCAATGGGTGGCGCGACAAAGCCGAGCTTTCTTGCTAGGTCAGGGACGGTCCTTGCTTGGGCCGCGGCAGCGTTGCTCGGGTTCCTGGCAGTAGCGATATGGAGCGGTGCTGCGCATTGGTTATCCTGGCATGATCTATTTGCCTCATCGACCGGCCACCCAACTCCCATAACAAGCGGCGCTTCCCCATCCTCGGCTGCTAAGCTGAGCGCGTCCTTCGGCGCCGCAGTTCTAGCTGCCGGCCTGTTCGTACTATTAGCTTCGGTTACCCATGGTTTTGTCAATCTCTCTTCGCTTGCTACATTTTACGCAGGTCGGCTGAGACGCGCCTATCTTGGCGCAGGCAATCCGATGCGGATCGGGGTTGGGGAAGATACTGATGCTTCGCCAATCAGGCCCGTTCGCGAAAGTGACCGCAACGATGATCTAGGTCTGGTTGACTATTATGACCGATCGGCCGACGGCGCGCCCGTCCATCTTATCAACGTCACTATAAATGAGACGCGCGGCAAGGGTCCTACCACCGTGCAGCGCGATCGGCACGGGCTGAACATGGTTATTTCACCTGACGGTTTCAGCTATTCAGAAAGCTCGCAATCGGCCGTGATTACAAAACCGCTCGGAGATGAGGATCGCCAACCTGTCGCTCCGCCGCCAAGTACAGCAGCTATTCCGGTTCAGAACCCTGGCCAAAGCCTGGCTCTGTCCAGTTGGATCGGCATTTCGGGAGCGGCATTCACGACCGGTCTTGGCTCGCGTACCAATCTCGCTTATTCGATCCTGGCGTTCCTGTCGAATGTTCGCCTCGGCTATTGGTGGAAAGCAGATCGCGACAGGATATATACACCCCCTTCTTATTGGAACCTTTGGCGTGAGCTGGCAGCGGATTTTCCGGGCACTGACGCTGCCCAATGGTATCTTTCTGACGGCGGCCATTTTGAGAACACCGCTGTCTATGAACTCATTCGACGGAAAATACCCTTTATCATCGCCTCGGATAATGGTTGTGATCCCCATTATGGGTTTGAGGACATCGCCAATCTGGTCCGCAAATGCCGAATCGATTTTGGCGCCGAAATCCAATTCCTGGATGCGGAAGATCTGGATGCCTGCTCCCTGGATCAAGATTTGCGCCAGCTATTTGCATCGCCTGCGCAGTTTCAAGACTCTTCAGCCGTGCCGAACGCCATCGCAATGCTGGCGGAAATCACATTTGCCCCCGATGGTGGTGAGGCAGTCGGCTCCAGTGGGACCTTGTTGGTCATTAAGCCGCGATTGACTCAAGACGGGCCGGCCGACTTGATACGGTATTTTGCCGACAACCCCCAATTTCCTCAGCAGACCACGCTCGATCAGTTCTTCGACGAGGCTCAGTGGGAAAGCTACTACGAACTGGGTCGATTGATCACCAAAAAATTGTTTGAAAGGCACGAAACAGAGAGTTGGCAGCTTAATTCGCTGAATCAAATTCAAGTACATCGTGATCGAGGTGCTAAATCGGTGACCAAGGGCCAATCCAGGTAAATGAGGATATAATGAGGCAGGTTGAGGTATATTTGTCAGAGTTTAAAATAACCGTGTCGGCTGACGGACAGATTGTTCGTCAAATTGAGGATTTATCCATAGGAAGGGCAGGGCATCTAACGCCTATGTTCGAAGACGGAGCGCTAAGCCCACGCGAGGCATTGCATATCAGCAGTAAATATCCTCCGCCCCATGGAGGCGCCGAGATGCCGTTTGCTCTCTTCTTTGAAAAGGCGGGGCGAGCCGACCTTGCCGGCTGTGCCTTCCATCAAGGAGATACGTTCGCGCCTTCGCACGGTTGCATCCATCTCAATAAGGCCGATGCACAATGGCTGTTTAATTGGGCCGGCAGTCTGCCCGTCCGTGTCTCCGTACATGGGCCTTATCCTAGCAGCCCGGTGCGCGCGCACATCTACGAGGTGGGTGCCGCCGCTATGCTTCCACGCGTTGTCCGGCGGATTAATGAGCGACTTTCGCAACTCGGCCTCCTGAGCAAAACACCAGACGAGATCTACGATCAAAAGACCGCTGACGCCGTTCGAAAGTTTCAAGAGCAGAAGGGACTTGCAGTCGACGGTAAGGTCGGTGAGCATCAAACAGCGGGGGCCCTCGGGCTGAAGTTATGAACGATGGGGGCAACGCGGCTGCGCCAGCGGTCAGGCGCGAAGCTGCGGGCATAGGGAATACGATGGACGCGCAGCCTACACGCTCGAGCATCGGGATTCGGCGGCGCCCACGTCTCATCGCTAATGCCGCGATATTTATCTTGGCTTTGATCTTAGCGAGGCTCTCGGCCTCTCGGTTACTGTCGGTGGAGCTGCCCGGCATCCTTAGCCTTTGGAGCTTCGCCACGGCAGGCGCGCTAGGCCTCTTCACCGGTCTCATCCCCAAACCTACAAGGTTGCGGCTTTTAGCGTCCGCACAGCGAGCGCTCGGGTCTCCGGCTGCTACTATTATCGGAGCCATTGCCCTGTTCCTCGCCCTGCTCAGCTGCGGCATCTCTCGGATGGATATCCGCTGGTCGGGCCCGACGATGCTTTCGCCGGAAGTCAATGGGACGGCAAGAACTCTCTCCTCGCGAACCATCGACAACGGCTACTCCTCGGCATCTTTGTACATGCCCGCCTATAGGATGTTCCGGTTCACGGTCGGCGGATACGAGTTCGAGGTTAGGCCCAATCCGCTCAGCGTCACGGCGATCAACGTGCCGTTTTCCGCTACGGAGGCTGGACCGTATGCGGAAATTGAGAAGGGCCTCCTTGCATCGTTCTTCCAGTTCTTCGAACAGAGAGAGATCGATGAGGCTCAGCGTCAAATCTATGCGTCCGAGCCAGATACCGAAGCTAACAAGGCGATGCTAAAGCGTCTTCAGGCCATTCACGACGCCGAGGCGGCCGTGTTCATCCTAATGTCTCCAGAAATGGGGTCGATCCGCGCGCACAACATTGAGGCGGCATACCCACAGGATCCCTGGCCTACTTTGATCCTGGCCGGCTCTGCTTACGCTGCAAAGCATTACGGCGACTGTCGCAATCGCCTTTCTGATTCTTATCTGCAGCGAACGACGGCTTTGGCCATGCCCGAGATCGAACTAGCCGGACGCTTCTTCCGCGCCGTGTGCAGCTTGAAGGAAGGCGGTACCGCACTTGATCTGAAGCGCCGTCGCATGCTCGACTTGGCGAGGCGCGACTTCGCCGTGGCTGAGCAGCAAAGCAGAAGCCTTGCGGACGGCGACTTCCGAGACATAGCGCTGCCAAGTTCCATAATATTTCAGGCGATCTGCGATTTCTATTCCGGCCGATTTGATCAGTCAGTTGAGACATTTACGCGCGCCTTCGAGGTCGGAAGGCCTGATCTTCGTGCGCGTGCGCTAAATGGAGCAGGATACGCCAAGTTTGTCGCAGGAGACACTTATCAGGCTGCAGTGTATCTGAATCAAGCGCTCACCGTAAAACCCAATTTCCCATACGCGCGCTCGAATTACGGTTATGTCTTGATGAGCGACAAGTCTAAGTACGATGAGGCGCGCAATTACTTCCTAGCAAATGTCCAAGATCCAGATCTTCAAAAAAATAGTCCTCGTGATATAACATTAGCCAAGTTGTCGGTTGCACATTTATTGGAGCTTCAAGGTGCGCCTTTGGCTAAGGTGATAGCAAGCTATGCCGATATAGCGCATAAGATCCACGTTAACGCATGGGATGGCATTGTTCCTAATGGGCTTCGATATGGATATCTGGCGCGAGAATTAACGAACAGGGTTTACTTGAGCGGGCAGTATTACGCTGTCGAGATATTTGCACTAACCTTCCTGTGCCGTGCAAAGGAACGAGTGGCCCCCCTATCCGAATCATCTAACCGGGACGCCGTGCAGTTGCGATCAGAGCTCGACACAGCAATTGTCAAGCTTCGGCGGGAAGTCAGCCCTGCCTGGCTGGAGCATCCTGGAAGCGGCTGGTTCTCTGCCCTTCAGGGCTGCTAAGCATAACGATGCAGTGATATGATCATGAGCATCGGCATGAGCAGGAAGTTTGCAAGTAGGAAAAAAACTCTGATGCAGACCGACCGCAATTACCAGTTTTACGGAGACGCCGCGCAACGGTATGATGGCATCGTTTCTAAGGCAGACTATTCTCTTCCCCGGTTAGTCTATGACCACGTGGTTGCGCGACGGGAAGTGAAAGATGCTGAGGTGCTGGACATAGGTATTGGCACCGGGCTCTCCAGCATCGCGTTCGCTGAGGCGGGGGCCCGGGTGACAGGTATCGATGCATCTGCGGAGATGCTGGCGGAATGCGAGAGGAAGGCGTTTACTCGAACTCTTAAGCGGCACGACTTAACGCTCGGTCTGCTCCCCGCCTTTACCACGTCATTCGATATCGTCGTATGCTTGGGTATCTACGAGTTCGTTCATCAACCGTCCGCCTTTCTGCAGTCGGTGCATGACATAATGCGACCGGAGGCCCTGTTCGTTCTGGCGATCCGCGACGCTTGCCTCAACGATTGGATCTCAATTATGCCATTTCACGATCTACTTATTGATGCGCGCGCCTTTCGAGATCACGGGATGGTTGCTGCTCACCACGATTATTCACATACGGTCGCCCTTCTTCGGGAACTTGCCTTTGAGATTGTGCTCGAGGAAGATGTCTTCGCCTACAGGTCGCCAACGCAGGATGCCGATACGCTGAACCGACTAGTGATCGCCCAGCGATGATCGTACTAAACTTAGCACACGGACAAAGACGATAGAGGCAGCCGCAGCGCGGGAGCAATCATGTTCAGTCATGTCCGTCGAGAATGGCGTGTCTACCTGAAGATCCCAGCTTTGACGCTGTTTGGGATAATCGCTCTGCTGCTGGGCTTGGCTCTGCTAACCGTCGCCGTCGCTCGCGTCGGCAATGCCGAGACGAGCTTCTTCGGCCGCAAAACCGGCGAGCCCTCGCGGATTGTGGTTTTGGTGCACGGTACTTTTGCGCCAAACGCCGACTGGACGGAACCTCACGCCCTGCTTGTCAGAGCTATCGAAGCCACCACGCCCACGAATGACATCCTGTTCGTTCGCTTCCGCTGGCCGGGAGCGATCGACGGCTACCAGAATAACACGAACTTTGTCCGATACGGCGCCGGTCAAAAGCTGACCGATCTACTTTGGCAGCTTCGCAAGCAATACAAGCAAGCCGGAATCTTCATTGTCGCTCATAAACGCGTGCTTCTCGCCGGAGATGCGGAAGGCGGTGAGCGCGAACTGCCATCCAGACCGCCTAAGCCGGACAGCATCGAAGGGCAGCTCGTCGCTTGCTGTTCGACTGACCTGAAATCAGACGTGCTCGTGGTGGGGCACCATGGCAGTCTGACCTCGTCACGCACGGCCTTCCTCGACGCGGTGGGTGCGAAAATCTACGCAATCTCGTCAGGACCATATCCCTACAAGCGCGTACGCCTGCCTGACGAGGAGGTCGTCGCCGAACTGGAACGGCGTGGCCAGGTGCTTCGGACGGATCAAAACGATCTTTTCCGGACCGAGGATGAAACCCATGCCTGCGAAGCCAATCCTCACAAGATTGGTCCGGATACTGATGAAACGCCCGGCGGCTGCGATAACATTGTAATCGATGCCCGCTCCGGCAGCCCGATCACGGCAACATACAGCAGCATCGCGGACTGAAAGCGAGACACTGCATTGGCAAAGGCAGCTACAGCTCGTGAGGCGCAATCGGGTGGCGAAACCGCAACCGGTCGCGTGTCGCAAGGCCGCAATCTAGTCATTCTCTGCGATGGCACAGGCAACGAATTGGGTGGGGCGCTCTCCGATAAGGTCAGCGACATTCGTATCTCGAACGTGCTCAAGCTTTACCGCATCGCAGAGAAGGGCAAGCGGCAGCTCGTCTATTACTCACCCGGAGTGGGAACCATCGGCCGCGTCGACTGGCTCTTTCGCTGGAAGCAAAAAGTGCTCGGTGTTCTTGGCCTCATCACTGGGTATGGTCTCGATGACAACGTCCTTGGCGCGTATCGCTTTCTGGTCGAGAACTGGGAGGAGGGCGACCGCGTCTATCTGTTTGGCTTCAGCCGGGGCGCATGGACCGCGCGCGTTCTTGCCGGCCTGATCCAGCTGATAGGGCTGGTTCGACCGCCCCAGCTCAATATGTGCGATAACGCTCTCGCGACGTACAAGCGGGCAGCCAAGGACAACAAGCTGCCCATTGCATGGCATTTTGCGCGGGTCATTGGGTCACGCTTCCCGACCATCCATTTCATGGGCGTGTGGGATACTGTGGCCTCGGTCATCGTTCCGCGTTCGGACCGGATGTGGATCCCGAGTTTGGAGACGCTTCCCTATACCGAACGCAATCCGTCGGTGCGCATCTTTCGTCATGCTCTGGCGCTGGATGAGCGCCGCCGGATGTTCCGTGTTGCCAAATGGGCCCAGCCTCAGAGCTACGTACCGAATCGATTTCGGTCAGAAGAAAAGGTTGATCAAGACATCGAGCAGCGGTGGTTCCCAGGTGTTCATTCGGATATCGGTGGTGGCTACCGTGAGGACGAGAGCGGGCTTTCGAAGATCCCGCTCATCTGGATGGTCGAGGAAGCGAAGAAAGCCGGGCTCAAGATAACTGAAGTTAATCTTCGTAAATTTGCCTATGGCATGCGCGATAGCAACGAAGAACATGCCTATAGCACGCCCGATTCGGCCGCTAAGATGCACCAGTCGCTGACCCTTGGATGGAAACCCCTGGAAATCCTGCCTAAGCTAACCAAGTTCCGTGAATGGACGCGTGCCTCGTTTCTCGGCTTCTATCTTCCCTTGGCCGAGCCGCGGCCGGTGGGCCTGCAACACGTAGTTGATCAGAGCGTGCGCGATCGCATGGCGAGCGACACGACCTACAGACCTCCCAATCTGTCGCCGCCGTGACCTGCGCCATCACTCAGGGTGGAACATCCCATAGCGGCCTTCGCCTTACGATGGCGCAGTTATAAGCAGGGCTGGATTTCTCGCTAGGCATATCCTATGTGACGCGTGCTGAACGTCGCATGCGACGGATAATGGGCCGCCTCGGCTCCTCCCTTTGTCCCTTTCTAGCTTCAAGACGCCGGGATGTGCCGCGGTTGGTGCATGCCCGTCATGCATGGGACAAGGATATTCTCATGATTACTGGTACCGTAAAATTCTTCAATAACGACAAGGGCTATGGTTTCATTGCGCCGGAAAACGGCAGCGGCGACGCCTTTGTCCATATCTCGGCCGTCGAGCGCGCCGGCATGACGACGCTCAACAAGGACCAGCGCGTGTCCTATGAGCTTGAAACGGATCGTCGCGGCAAGACGTCTGCTGTGAATCTGCAGGGCGCCTAACTGTGAACGGCGGATGCATTAGCGTCCGCCGCTTGCCTCTCTCGACCGGATCGCGCGTGTTCCTGCGCGTTCTGAATCGGGTCATGCTTCGCCGAAAAGATCATTTCGCAACGTAAGGACTGCCGATGTCGAAAAACCCCATCGCACCATTTCTGATTGCCAAGGATGAGGAAGGCCAGTTTCGGATCACGATCCGCAATACGCGCTTCAACTCCCAGAATTACCCCATAGTAACTGCGAGCTTGCAGCCCGAGAGCTTTAAGACTGCCGTGGCCGCCCGGACGCATGCCAAGCTGCAGTTCGGCGCGGAAGCTGGGCAGTTCGCGTCCAAATAACTCTCCCTTTCCTGACTTCACGAAGCTACGTCGGGCCATCTGCGCCTGTCGTCAGCGCGAAGATCATTACTAGAAAGTCCTGACGACAAGATGCCAGCATTTAAGGATCCCGGATTTCAACAGCGTCGAGAAGAAGCTGGACGCGCGAAGAATGCCGCACTTGCGGCCTATCGTGCCAAGCCTCCCATTGACGAAGCGATAATGGCTGAGCGGATAGCCCGCCGTGTCGCCCGCGAGGCGGCCAAAGTGCAGAAGCGCACGGAAGCCCTTCGCGCGAAGGAAGCAGCCGCTGAGGCAAAGCGTGAGCAAGAGTGCCAGGCTCTTGCTGCGGTAGAGGCCGCGGCCCGAGCACAAGCGGAAGCGGCTGCCGCGGCTCGAGCGGAAGCAGTAGTTCAGAAGCAAGAGGAGCGAAAAGCGTGGACGGAAGCTGATCGCAAAGCGGCACGTGATACGCGCTATGCTGCTCGGAAGATGCGCGCCGGCCGGCGTTAACGTTGCATGTCCCTATTCCAGCGGTTCCACATCTGCAAATTAGGATAATCCGTGACCCCGCGTCAGAATTTTTTGCATGCGGCCCATTATGCAGGCGTTGGGCGCTGGAATGTAGCTCATGACGGGATGGCGGCTTGATCGTCGCTCTCCCCGCACCACTCCCGACTTTACAGTCTGACAGCGCATCAGGCGTCCTCATTGACATCGGGGAGATCCCCGGCGGCGGGCAGCTCCATCTTATGCGCTACGGGCGAAGATTATGAGATTCTGCTAGGCGAGGAGCAGCTTATGGGGAGCTGGGCAAGCCGTTCCGAGGAGGCACTGGCAACGCTGGTCTATGAACGGTTAGGCGAGCGGGCGCGTCACGTCTTGATCGGCGGCCTCGGTATGGGTTTTACCCTTGCCGCGGCCCGATCAGTGTTCTCGAAAGAAGCAGTGATCGTATTGGCAGAACTCGTGCCATCCGTTGTCGCCTGGGCTCGGGGTCCGCTTGCGCACCTCTTTCGCGGCTCGCTCGACGATCCCCGGGTCTTAATCGACATGCGGGACGTCCACGACGTGATCGTGGGGGGTGCCAACGCATTCGACGCGATCCTGCTCGATGTCGACAACGGTCCAGACGGGTTGGTTACTGTCGCCAACGAACGTCTTTATTGCGCATGGGGTCTGCGCGCCGCACATGCCGCGCTACGGCCGGGCGGCATCCTGGCAGTATGGTCAGCTTATCCCGACGAAGTTTTCCGCGAGCGGCTCGGCACGGCAGGCTTTGCCGTTGAGGAGCTCTCCGTCACACCTGACGCAGTGGGCGAACACATGCCGGATATCATCTGGCTTGCGTCCAAGCGGGCTTAACAGGCCATTTCGGTTTCAGGCTTCAATTGGGAAGGCTGACATTCAGCCGCATCAACATATCCACCAGAAGTCGCCAACATAGCCGACATTCGATGGCACGGAATCGCTCCCTACAACCTGCTGTTCGTTCATAGGCTAGTCGGGCACAGCTTTTGACCGGCTTTGGGGACGAAGCCGTCGTTCAGGAGGAAGATAGCGAATGACCGGTTCCGGATGAAGCGGCCGTTCGCGCGGCGACGAGCTGTATCCGGTGAACGAGCAAGTCGGGCCGCAAGCTGACTGGCAGCTTTCAGTTAGCAAGCGTCGATAGCTGCCGTTGGCAGCCTGCTATGTAGACCGTCGGCGACCCGGCCTGAACGCGGAAGTTGCTGTTTCGTTGAGATCTGTGCGCACCTGGGCGAGGTGGAGGACGGAGACGCGAAGAATTATGACCTCCGCCCGTCTCCGCGCGGCAGAAGGCTCATGAACGTGACCGCGACCACGCCGGCAATTATTGCGGCAATCGGAAGGCTGTAGACGACCGTCATGAGTGCCGCAGTGACCATCGGGAACAGGCTCAGTATCCCGATACAGAGCCGAGTAAGCATTGGGTCCTGGCGATTTGGACGGGCGCGGTGGACAAGGCGAGGGCTGGTGTGGGCATATTGTTGAACCTGGATGGATCGCGACCCGGCGACACGGGGGCTCGAAAGGACGCGGGCGTCGGGCCAGAGACCATGACACCCGCTCCGTTCAGGGCTGCGTGGATTACGGGGCTAGAAGCGAAAGGTGATGCCGGTCAGGACTTGGCGGCGGCTATAAAGGCGATCGCCGTTGCTCAGATCGGCATAGCGATATTCGAGCCTGGCGGAGACATGGTCGGTTACCATGCGCTCGACACCGCCGCCGACGAGCCAGCCGTCGCGGTCCTCCGAGGCGCTCCCGGTGAGCGTCGGCGAAACGATCGTCGTGTTGACGCGATCGTTCGTATAGCCGGCGCGTCCATAGAGCAGTGTCTTGGGAGTCACGAGGTAGCCGGCGCGGGTGGTGAAATCGAACGACCGCTTTGAGTCGAGCATGACGCGGTTCGCGCCGGTGCTGCTGCTCACGGTGTCGCTGGTCCCGAAGTTCGCGCCGATCTCGGCGCCGAGGACGAACTTTCCGAATTCCTTGTCGTAAGCGGCATAGCCACCGAAGACGGCGGAGTCCTTCGAGGTATCGGCCGACACCACACCAAGGCCGGTTTTGGGATCGCGCACCTTGTTTTCGATCCACCCTGCCTGCACGCCGACCGACGGGCCGTCGAAACTCTGCGCATGGGCTACGCCCGTCATGGACAGAGTAGACAGAAGGACGGACAACGAGATCGAAACAGTCTTCATCTTAGTATGCCTTAATATCTCGCGCGATTGTAATATGAATTTCGAAGTGAACGGCTGAACAAAGTTAATGTAATTCTTTTGCTTCGGCTGTGTCGTTTTCAGAATATCACGACCTCCTAGACTGTTGATTTTGAAATCAATGAGCGCCACTGGTGTCGATCGGACCATTGGGCTTCGGAACGAGCCAGATGATCACCGCGGCGATGCCAAGGGCGACGGCGATCACGCCAAACATATTGAGCGTGGCGAGCATTACGCTTTGGCCTTCGACGATCATCGACAGCAGGCTGACCGAGGAGTCATGTGGCATGCCGGCAGCATCGGTCGCCGCGAGCAATTGAGTTCCGTTGGTCATCGCGCCGGCCAGCTCGGTCTGGTTGGTACGCGTTGCGTTCTGCCAGCCGCTCTGGATGAGCGACGTCGCGAACGCGCCGGCCAGCGTTCTCGTGAAGTTCGACAGGCCTGCCGCGTTCGCCTGCTCCTCCGGCTCGACGCTGGCCATGGCGAGGCCGGTCACGGGCACGAAGAACATGACCATGAACACGCCGGTCACCAGCATCGGCCAGGCCATCTGCAGGAAGGTCACATCGTTGTTGAAGGTCCACATGCGCCACAGCATGACGCCGGCGAGCCCGAGGACTCCGAGACAGACGATCAGCCGCGCATCGAACTTCTCCACTGCCTTGCCGACGAGCGGGGAACAGACCACCGCGAGGATGCCCATGATGCCGGTCGCGTAGCCGGCCCAGGTCGCGGTGTAGCCCATGTTGGACTGCAGCCAGAGCGGCACGATGACGATGCTGGCGAAGAAGGCACCGAAGCCGACGGAGTAGGTCGTCGCGGCACCGACAAAGCCGCGGTGGCGGAAGATCTTGAGGTCGACGATCGGGTTCTTCTCGGTGAGCTCCCAGATCAGGAAGGCAATGAAGCCGATGGCCGCGACGATTCCCAGCGTGCGGATCTCGGCCGAGGCGAACCAATCATGGTTACGGCCCTCATCGAGCATGATCTGCAGTGCTCCGACCCAGACGATGAGCAGACCGAGGCCAACCCTATCGATGAAGGCGGGGAATTTGGGATCCGCCTGACCGCGCAGCAGCATCATGAGACCCATGCCGCCGGCAGCCGCGATCGGCACCTTGATGAAGAAGATCCACGCCCAGCCGTAATTGTCGCAGATAATCCCGCCCAGGATCGGGCCCGCGACGGGACCGATCAGCGTGGTCATCGCCCAGATGACGGTAGCGAGGGTTGCCTTCTCCTTGGGGAAGATGCGGAGCAACAGCATCTGCGACAGCGGCACAATCGGTCCGCCGAAGAGCCCGAGCAGAACGCGCATCCCAAGCAGCATGCCGAGTGAGCCCGACAAGCCGCACAACAGCGATCCGACCGCGAACGCCAGGTAGCAGGTAATGAAGGTGCGCTGGGCGCCGAACTTCTTGGCGAGCCAGCCGGTGAGGGGAACGGTGATTGCCTCCGCAACTGCGTAGGAAGTGATCACCCACGTCCCCTGGGACGACGACACGCCGAGATTGCCGGCGATCGTTGGCACCGAGACGTTGGCGATGGTGGTGTCGAGCACCACCAGGAAATTGCCGAGCCCGATCAGGATCGCGGCGATGTACAGCGGCACCCCCGTCAACGGGGCGGAGTCCGGCTGTGCTTTGATAGCTGTTGCCATGGGTTCTGCTTTCCTGGGGTGGCCGAGGTCAGCCGGCGACCTGGACGTCGATGTCCATCGACAGGCCGACGCGGAGCGGATGTTGCGCCAGTTCACGCGGATCGAGCTTGATGCGAACCGGCAGGCGCTGGACCACCTTGATCCAGTTCCCCGTCGCATTCTGCGCGGGCACGATCGCGAACGCCGCCCCGGTGCCGCCGGAGAAGCCCGTTACCGTGCCGTGATAGACGACATCCTCGCCATAGAGATCGGAGGTGAGTTCGACCGGCTGGCCGGGACGAACTTTGGCGAGTTGCACTTCCTTGAAGTTTGCATCGACATAGGCGGCCTGGATGGGGACCACGACCATCAGCATCGCGCCCGGCTGGACGCGCTGGCCGACCTGGACCTGACGCCGCGACACCACGCCATCGACGGGCGCGCGCAGGACGGTGCGCTCCAGATCGACACGCGCCTGATCGAGCGCGGCCCGTGCAGCGAGCACTTCGGGGTTATTGTCGACCGAGGTGTCGGCGATCAGCACGCGGTTCGCTTCGCGGGAACCGATCGCGGCATCCCGCGTCGCGGCCGCCTGTGCTCGGGCGGCCTCGGCCGACCAGAGGTTCGCCGTGGCCGTGTTGAACGCGTTGCGCATTGACGTCAGTTCCTCGCCCGAGACCGCACCCGAATTCGCCAGCCCTTCACGCCGAGCGAGATCGATCCGTGCCTTCTCGACGTCGGAGCGCGCGGCCACGAGGCCAGCTTCCGCCTTCATCTCGTCCGCATGCCGTGCCGAGATCTGGGCGCTGAGGCCGCTGTCGTTGGCTACGAGCCCGCGCACCTTGCGGATTGTGACGGCGAGATCGGCTTCGGCGCGGGCTACCGCGATGCGGGCGTCGGTATCGTCCAGCCGGACCAGAACGTCGCCCCGGCGAACCTGCTGTGCATCCTGGACAAGGACTTGCTGGACCGGGCCGCCGATCAGCGGCGTCACCTGCGCGACGTCAGCGCCGACATAGGCGTTGTCGGTCACGACATGGTGCGATCCGACCAGTGCATCATAGGCGCAATAGGTGCCGCCGATCAGAGCGATCGCCGCGGCGAAGCCGCCGAACAGGCGTTTGCGCTTGGCCTTGGTCCTTTTGGCTTCGTGCTCGGCCTGGACCGGATCGACTTCGAAATTATGTTCGATGACTGACATGATTTGGGTCCCCTTTTATGAATGGAAGCCGCCGCCAAGGGCGCGGATCAGAGTGACATCGAGAGCGAAAGCCCGGGTCTCGAGCTTTGCGACATTGAGGCGCGAATCGAGCACGCCCTCCTCGGCCGAAAGCACGTCGAGATAGGTCGACAGCCCTTGGGCATAGCGAAGCCGCGCAAGGCGGTTGGCCTCTTCGAAATCGCCAAGTGCGCGGCGCGAGAAATCCAACCGCGTGGCGAGCATCTTCCGGCTCGCAAGCGTGTCGGCGGTCTCGTGCAGTGCTTGCGTAACCTGGCGATCGTACAACGCGATCGCCTCGTCATACTGCCCGCGTGCGGACCGATACTGGCCCTGCAGTGCGCCGCCGTGGAAGAGGGGAAGCGTGACCGCCGGGCCGGCGCCTCCAAATGTGGAGTTCCCCGTGAACAGGTTACCCAGCCCGAACGCCTGCATGCCGACCAGGGCACTAAGGCTGACGTTCGGATAGAAGTCCGCGCGCGCCACCTTGATGCGTTGCCCGGCTGCGTCGGCGCGCACCCTAGCGGCCGCGATGTCTGGCCGGCGGCCGATCAGGTCGATCGACGCATTGTTGGGCACGCCTTGCGCCTGCAGCGCGGCGATGACGGGCCGCCCTATTGTTAACGCTCGGTCTGGCCCGGTACCGACCAACGCGGCGAGCGCGTTCTTGACGAGCTCTATGGCTTCATCGGTTGCAGCCAGGTTGGCTTGCGATTGTTCGAGCCGCGCACGCGCCTGGCGCACTGCGGTATCGTTATCCAATCCCGCGCCGGCGCGCCCTGCGACCAGCGCGAGCGTTTGCGCGCGAATGTCGATCGCCGATTGATAGCTATCGCGTTGCGCATATAACGCAGCGAGTTCGGCATAGGCTGAGGCAATCCCGGTCGTGAGCGCCAGCCGAACCTCATCGGCGCCGTAGCGGGCGGCCTCCAGGTCCAGCTTGGCTGCGCGCAGCGCGGCGCGATTCTTGCCCCACAGGTCCAGGTCGATCGTAATGCCGAGGCCGACCGAGCCGGTGTCGTTCCAGCCGCCCGGCACCATCTGCGCAGGTACGCCATTATTCTTGCTAAGCTTTGTTTCTTGCACGCTGCCAAACGCATCGATCGACGGATTGAGCGCGGCTCCAGCGCGCTGGGCGAAGCCTTCGGCGGTGCGGATGCGGGCAGCAGCGATTGCGAGGTCGGGCGAGCCAGCGAGCGCTTCCTCGATCAGCATAGAGAGCTGCGGGTCTTCGTACTGCTTCCACCAGCTCGCCGCCGGCCATGCAGACGCAGTGCTGGCGAGCGACGCCTGTGACGCAGCCGCCAGGGCGAGTGTCCGACTGACTGGAGCCTTGCCCAGATCAGGAACCGAGGCACATGCGCTCGTGCAGAGCGCAAACAGGAGTACCGCGCGGCGATGCCGTGCGGGAAAGAAGCGGATCATGTCCGAATGTCCTTGTTTCTAGAACTGGGTTTCTTGAACGTGTACCGTACGGTCTAGTCCAATTTATAAACTCTTGTCAACGGAAAAAATGGACCGTACGGTACCGGTTAGATTTTAAGGAGTTAGCGTCGTGGCGCGGATGAAGTCGGATGAGAAACGTCGCGAGATCGTGCGAGTCGCAGCGCTAGCGTTCCAGGAGCTGGGCTATGAGCGCACGTCGATGCTGACGATCGCGGAGCGCCTGCGCGGCTCCAAGCAGACGCTTTATAACTACTTCCCATCCAAGGAAGACCTGCTCCGCGCCGTGCTCGACTTCGATGTTGGCGAAGTCGCCGACCAGGCGATGGAGGCGTTCCTCGCCGAACGAAATCTCCGAAAGGGGCTTACGCGTCTCGGTCAGATCTATCTCGAACGACAGCTTGCCCCGCTGGCAATCTCCAACATTCGCACCGTCGCGACCCAGCCGGCCGATTTGCGGATCGGCGAGGACTTCTACCGCAATATTCTCCGCGCGGCCTGGAAGCGCGTCGCTGACGCGTTCGGGGCGCTGATGGATGACGGAAAGCTAAAGCGCGCTGATCCCTGGCTTGCGGCGATGCATTTCAAGGGCCTGATCCTGCAGGATCTGCTCGAAAGGCAATTGCTAGGTGCGGCGGCGACGACAGGTTCGGGCGAAATCGCGGCTGCGGCGCGGGAAGCGGCCGATGCTTTCCTCATGATCTACGGTCCGCGCGAGGCCGCGTAGGAACCGAAGCCTCTTTCCTGACGGCCTGCCTTTCGGCTTCGCCGCGGCTTCTCTTAGCTGCGGGCGCCCATCCCGATGCTGCGTTTGCCAGCACGCGAACAAAGGCTCGTCGACCGGAGATGGCGAACGGGATCCGTCTTGTCGTGACTCGTCGCGCGCCGAAGCGCCTTTGCGTCTTAAAACAATACCGTACGCAACGGTCCATTTTAGTTGTTGACGTCCTTCTATTAATAGACTAGACCGTACGGTACTATACAACATTGCGAGTCGCAAGATGAGCTCAATCGTATCAAAGGAGGGAGGCTCCCTCACAGATCTTCGCTGAACGGTCGTCGCGATCGCCCGAACCGATAAGTCTGGCTCGGCAGAGCCGGCGGGACAGCTTATGCGCTTTCTGAGATGGTCTTTCGGGCCGCCGCCAGCGCCAAACTTGGCCAGTGGGCGGCTCGAGGCTCTGCGCAGCTTCTGCGTCAGGGCGTGGCACCGCGACGCCGTCCGCTGGCAGGACGTGCGCGCGCTGATCGCGGCCGGCTACGCCTAGTCCGAGGCAATCGAGATTCTCGTGCATATTGCGACCTGCCGCGGCTTCGTTCCCGTGCTCGAAGAGCAAGGCATATGAACTCGGTGCTGGAAGGCTGCCCCCCCCCCGCCTCCAGTCCCGACCCTGCCCGCGCAGTGTCAGAGTGCGGGCAGGGATACACAAAGACCAGAAATCCCATTGTCAGGATCAAAGGAGTTTTGCCGTGAATTACGCGCCTTATCCAGCCAGACTGCTAACCTCGACCTTGTTCCTCTCAGTGCCGCCGACAAATGTCGGGGAGGCTGCCTGGGACATCCTCCTGGCACTGCACGCCGATCACGGTCGGGAGCTCAGCCTCGCGCAGCTTTCCGCCATCGCCAGCGTGCCGATGGCCCGGCTTGAATTCTGGCTCGCCAATCTCGAGGAGCGCGACCTCATCACTGGCGCGGCGCACCGTTGGACCGGTGAGATCGTTACGGCGCTGACCGCGCGCGGCCGAGAACTGCTCCAATGCTACCTGTCAGCGACCGGCGACCTGCAAGTCGGCGCCCACCCTTGATCACCTTGGTCCCGGACCGGAGAAAAGAAGTCCAAATGCGCGTGCGTACTGAAAAAAAGAGAAATGAGATCATCCAGATGGCCGCGGAACTTTTCGACGCGCTGGGATATGAGGGCACATCGATGTCAGCGATTGCAGCGCGTGTCGGTGGGTCCAAGGCGACTTTGTACGCCTATTTCGAGTCGAAGGAGGATCTGCTCCGAGCCATCCTTGAGCGCGACGTGAATCAGGAGGCTGACCGATTGATGCAGGAGCTTCTGTCGGAAAAGGATTTGCGCAGTGGCCTCATCCGCCTCGGTATCGCCTATCTCAACGGTCAGCCGGCGCGGGCTGCAAGTATCCGGACCGTTGCCAACCAGCCGATCGCCCAGGAGTTTTATGAGGACGCGCTTCGTCCGGCGTGGCAGCGCCTGGCCGACCGCTTCGCGACCATGATGAAAGAAGGCCGGCTCAAATTCACCGATCCCTGGATCGCCGCGATGCACTGGAAAGGCCTCAACGAGTGGGACACGCTCGAGAAATATCTTCTGTGCGCGAACGTCGACCCCGACGCCAATGACGTTGTCAGCGCCGCCGCCGCCGCGGCGGACGCTTTCCTCAACCTCTATGCCGATCCGTCCGAAGTTAGGCAGGTGGTGGAATGACGGCTGAGGAACTGTTTTCATCCGCCGCCTTGCTCGACGAGGCAGCGTCGCCGTTCGGGACGGAAGGCACACACCTTGTCGTCGTGTCAGGCGGAAATGATGAATAAGATCGGGGTTGCCTTCGCTGTCGAGCCGAACGCAAGCAACCATCTGGCGTGGATGAACGCGATCCTGGGCCTGCAGCGCACGCTCATGGCGGCGGAACGCACCGCCGTGACGCTGATCGCGTTCGGCTTCACTGTCGCTCAGGTGTTCCAGAACATGAAGACGATCGTGCCCCCACAGTTCCTGATTCTCGGGCCACATCTTCCCCGAAACGTCGGACTTCTGATGATCGCGGCGGGGATCGGCTCGCTCGCGCTGTTCACATGGCAGTATCTCCGGGCGGTCGCCTACCTTGCAGCCGAGCCGTTTGTCGGCATCGCTGTGGATATCAGGAGTCCGCTACATCACCTCACTTGCTGCACGGCATATGCGATCATGTTGCTCGGAATGCTGGGGTTCGGCTCAGTGTTAGTGAGCTTCTAGTGGTGAAAATCTAACGCACGAGTCCGCGTGCAATCGTGAAAAACTGCCGATTCTACGCGAGCCCGTGGGCACCAAACGTCAGATTCTCACCACTAGCTCAGGATGATGGACTGAAATCAGGGGCCGATAGCTCGAGCCCGACCGGCAGACGCACGCGGCGGCAGTCGCGCAGTGCTGCTTGGGGGGTGCCACGCGAAGCAGACGTTTTTTGTTCGCTCAACCAGCAGACTACAACCTTCTTTGCACCGGCCGCCCACCGTCGGCCCATTCCGTGGGTACGGCCGCTTTTGGGCTTCGCTGCCTTGTCCCGAAACGGTGAGAAGTGGGCGCATTGCTGACCGGCCAGTTTGCGCGAGCCGAATGGCGAGTTCCAGCAAAAGCTGTCGGTCACATCAACGACGCCAAATGTCTTGAGGTGGTCGAGTGCTGCCCTGCGATCAGCGCGCGTGGGGTGGCAAGTGTCGCCGACATAGCAGTCGTTCGAGGCCACGAAACGCATCCCAGAGGCAGCCGTAGATTCAACTGCACCGAAAAGGTGGGAACTGGGCTGTCTTCTGCCTGTCTGGAACCAGACGCAGGATCGCGAAAAGCTGACGTTCGGGCGGATCAACGATCGGTTGGCAGTCGCCGAAGAGCCGACGTTCTGGGCTTCGGATTGGGTCGCCAAAAGCTCCCCTACATTCAGGCACTCGTCGATGACGGCAGCTGGGCCGGTTGCTGCCTGTCGGCGATTAGGGAATGATCCGGCTAAAGCTGCCGATTGAACCGCCCACCCACTTAGTTGTCGGCGCTTGCACCCTGGCGCGCGTATTGTCCTGCAGAAAGGTAGCTACCTGCTCGTGCATAGCGCTTGCGAGCGCCCGCCGGCGCCTTCGTTATTGCGCGTCGGGGTGGAAGGCGGTGCTTTGCGCGAGCGCGGGCGTCAGTGGCGCTGCGTCGGCGAGTTGCTCGGGCCCGGCCTGCTGCTGGTCAGGCGCGGCGTGGGCGACCGTATCGCGCTGGGCCGAAGCGTTGCCCGTATGGTCCGCGAGGTACAGCGCGGCATTGGCGGCAATCACCACGGCTGCGCATGCGAAAATCTTCTTCATCACTTGCCCCTCTCGCCCTGGCGTTCCGCTCCAGGGCGACCCCTGACCGCGTGCGCCCCCGCCCGCGATCGCTTTTCCCAATAACCGCGACGGGCCCCGCCATGGTGTGCAAATTCCGTTTAAAAAGTCTTAATTTCTATGCCTGCCCCGAAATGGCACGCTTCGCGCGCTGCGTGCGCTTGAGCATATGGTCGTCCACCGGCCGAACATCAATTCAAACCAGGA
>Ga0207644_10000290_pt1 | contig 33121 bp, 30 predicted proteins | sample KBSS73metaG_FD_184326 | JGI IMG/M metagenome (GOLD analysis project Ga0207644, IMG submission 184326) | Switchgrass rhizosphere microbial communities from Kellogg Biological Station, Michigan, USA - KBS S7-3 metaG (SPAdes) (version 2) | ecosystem: Host-associated > Plants > Roots > Rhizosphere... | reverse complement strand
CGTGGCCGTGGCAGGACGAGGCGATCTCGCTCGCCATGCACAAGCCCAACATCTGGATCGACCTCTCGGGCTGGAGCCCGAAGTACTTCCCGCCGCAGCTCGTCCAGTACGCGAACACGCTGCTCAAGGACCGCATCCTCTTCGGCAGCGACTTCCCGCTGATCACGCCCGACCGCTGGCTGAAGGACTTCGAGGAGGCCGGCTTCAAGGAAGACGTCAAGCCGCTTATCCTCAAGCGCAACGCGATGCGCCTGCTCGGCCTCGACGCCGGCGCGGCAGCGAACGCCACGCCGGCGAGGAGCGCCGGGGCTACTTGACCGTCAGCTTGTTCTCGACCGACTTGACGCCGTCGGTGGCCTTCGCGATCGAGACCGCCTTGTCGACGTTGCCGGCCTTGTCGGCGGAGCCGCTCAGCGTGACCACGCCATCCTTCGTGTCGACGTCGATCGCCAGGCCCTTGACGTCGGGGTCGGCCAGGAACTGAGTCTTGACCTTGCCGGTGATGGCCGCGTCGACGGTCGCGTCCCCCGCCTTGTTCATCGCGCTCGCCGTCGCCGCCATCGCGTTCGACGCGGCCGTCGAGGGCGCCATCGTCGAGGTCGTCGTCGTCGTCGAGCCGCCCGCGGTCGTGTCGGTCGTCGTCGTCTTCTTCTCGCAGGCGGCGAGCATGCTGGCGGCCGCGAGCACGGCAAGGACGGTCAGCTTCGTCGTGGGGGTCTTCATTGGTGTCTCCTGGATACGCCGTTCGATAGGTGGCGGCGAGTCGGATTGTCCCGATGCGGAGGCTCTTTTCGACCCGCGCGGAGCGAGTCGCGCCGTTGGCTGACGCGGCCGCGGCTCGGTGTCCGACGTGGCCGGTGCGGCCTGTCCCCGCGCGCGCGAAAAGCTAGGCCGATGGCGCCGCGCCGAGCCGCGCCATCCAGGCGCGCTCGCGCAGGCCGGGGCTGACTCGGTAGCGCTCGCCGCGGTAGTGCTCGTCGAGATGGTCGAGCAAGGCCGCGATCGCGCCGGCGTGCCACCGGGCGAGGAATTCGAACGGCCCGGCCGGGTGGTTGACGCCGAGCTTCATCGCCAGGTCGGCGCCTTCGGGCGTGCACACGCCCTGATGGACCGCGTCGGCGCCTTCGTTGACGAGCATCGCTACCGTCCGCGCGACTAGAAGGCCCGGGGCATCACCGATCGTCTCGGCGTTCCAGCCGGCGATGGCGAGCCACTCGGCCGCCTGCGCGCGCCACGGCGCCGATGCGCTCGCCGAGAACGCGAGCGCCAGCGGCGTTCCCGGCGCGCCGCCGGCGGGCGCGACGGCGAGATCGAAGACGGCGAGATCGCGGACGCCGTCGGCGGCGGCGACCCGTGTCGCGGCGCGGCCGTCGGTGAGGCGAAGCTGGCCGGCGTCGGTCTGCAGGCCGTTCCAGCGGCTCGCCGGGTCGGCCTCGAACCTCACGTCGGCGGCCTCGAGGCGCGCCGCCCAGCGCTCGACGGCGATGCCGCGTCCGTGCAGCGCGACGAGCGCACCGGCAGGCACCGCCGGCGCCACGAAGGGCGCCGATGCCGGGGCCTTGGCGGCGCCCGCGCCGTGCCTGAAGAAGCCGCGCCCGGACTTGCGGCCGAGCAGGCCGCCGTCGACCATCTCGCGCTGGACCAGCGACGGCTGATAGCGCTTGTCGCCGAAGTTGGCGTCGTACACCGATTGCGTGACGGCGAAGTTGGTGTCGTGGCCGATCAGGTCCATCAGCTCGCAAGGTCCCATGCGAAAGCCGGCGCCGCGCAGGCACGCGTCGATCGCTTCCGGCGTGGCGAGGCGCTCGTGCAGCAGCGCCAGCGCCTCGGCGTAGTACGGCCGGGCGATTCGATTGACGATGAAGCCAGGCGTCGAGCGCGCGTGCACCGGCGTCTTGCGCCACCGTTTGGCGAGATCGAAGATCGCCGCGGCGACGCCGGCATCGGTCTGCAGGCCCGAGACGACCTCGACCAGCTTCATCAGCGGCACCGGATTGAAGAAGTGCATGCCGACCAGCCGGCCGGGCTGCTTCAGGCCGTTGGCGAGCGCGGTGATCGAGATCGACGAGGTGTTCGACGCGAGCACGCCGCCGTCGCCGACGATCGCCTCGAGGTCGCGGAAGAGCGCGCGCTTGGCGTCGGCGTTCTCGACGATCGCCTCGACGACCAGGCCGCAGCCGGCCGCGTCGTCGAGCCGCGCCGCCGCGCCGATCCGGCCGGCGATCGCCCTGGCTTCGGCGCCGTCGAGCTTGCCCTTGGCGGCGAGGCCGTCGAGCGTCGTCGCCAGCTTCGCGCGCGCCCTTTCGGCCGCGCCGTCGCGCGTGTCGAACAGTCGCACCGGATGGCCGGCCTGCGCCGCGACCTGGGCGATGCCGGCGCCCATGATTCCGGCGCCGACGACGAAGACGGGGGTGTCTGGACGCAGATCGAACGCCATGGCGCACTCGCAGTGATGCGAGGCGGCGCCCCGCGGGTCAGGAGCGGCGGAGCTTAGCGCGAGCGGCCGGGCCGCTCACGTCGTGCCCGGCCAGCCGACAGCCGATCGACAGACGGCGCCGTGGCGCAGGATCGCGCTCGCGATCAACGCTTCGCCGAGGTCTCTCCTGCCGGCGCTGCGGTCGGGCCCCCCGAGACACCCGCCATGCCGCTGCTCGAGCGCGTGCCGCCCTCGCCGCCGACGCCCGGCGTGACCGAGTTCGAGCCGCCGGGACCCTGGTCGGTCTTCGCGCCATCGCTCGACGACGACCCGCCCCGACCTGGCGACGATCCCGCACTACCGGATGACGACCCCGCACCGAAAGACGACGATCCCGAACCGCCCGAGGACGAGCCCGCGCCGCCATCCGACGATGAGCCGCTGCCGCCAGAAGACGACGAACCCCCGCCGACGGACTGCGACGCGGCACCGCCCGACGACGATCCGATGCCGCTGCCGCCCGAGATCGCGCCCGTCATCGACTGGCCGCCGCCCGATTCCGCGCCGCGAACCTCGATCCTGCGGCTGCGCTCCTGAGGCGCGCGCTTCGGGATGCGGACCTCGAGGACACCTTCGCGCACCGTCGCCTGCACTTCCTCCGGATCGGGCGCGAACGGCAGCTGGATGCTGCGCTGGAAGCGCCCGTGGCTGCGCTCCATGACGTGGAAATTCTGCTCGTTGCGGTCGCTCTCGCTCTTGCGCTCGCCGCGGATCGTCAGCACGTCGCCTTCGACCCGGATGTCGAGGTCGGAGGGCTGCACGCCGGGCAGGTCGGCGTGCAGTCGAAGCTCGCCTTCGCTGTCGCGCAGATCGATTCGCGGCGCGCTCATCATCGATCCCGACCGGCCGCCGGCATTGCTGGCGCCGGTGCCGCCGGTGCCGCCGCTGAAGACGTCCTCGAAGACGCGATCGATCTCGCGCTGCAACTGGTAGAGCGGATCCTGCATCCAGCCGCGCGACGTCGAATAGGGAACCAGGAAACGGGAAGCCATGGCGCATCTCCTTTCGATGAGGTGATGCGACGAGCCGGCATCCACCGTGCCTGTGGCGGGCCGGCAACCCCGCCGTCTCCGGCGTCCCTTTACCGGGCGTCGACACCGGTCGCGGGAGAATCGCTCACGCCGCCTGCGCCGCCTTTACAAGCCCGCGCGGCTTCGCCAGCGCAGCGGCGGCGCGAACGACATCGCCGACGACGATGATCGCCGGCGCACCGAAGCGCTCGTTCACGACGACCGCGGCCAGCTCGTCGAGACGACAGATCGCGTCACGCTGCCCGGGCAGGCTCGCGTTCTGGACGATCGCGACCGGCGTCGATCCGGCGAGGCGGCTGGCGAGGCCGGCCTGCAGCGCCTCGACGGTCGCGATGCCCATGTAGACGACGACGGTGATTCCGCTCGCCGCGGCAGCGGCGATGCTCGGCCAGTCGATCGCCGCGCCGCGCCCGTCCCTGCGCGCGTGGCCGGTGACGAACATGACGCCGTGGGCGTGGTCGCGATGCGTCAGCGGCACGCCGATCGACGTCGCCGCGGCGAGCCCGGCGGTGATGCCGTTGACGACCTCGACCTCGAGGCCGAGCGCGCGCAGGTGCGCGACTTCCTCGCCGCCGCGCCCGAACACGAACGGGTCGCCGCCCTTGAGGCGAACGACGCGCTCGCCGCGCATCGCCTCGGAGGCCATCAAGCGCTCGATGAAGGCCTGCGGCGTGCTCGCGCAGCCGCCGCGCTTGCCGACGTCGACGACGCGCGCCGAGCGGCGCGCGTAGCGGAGAGCGCCGCGGCCGACGAGGTCGTCGACGAGCAGCAACGTCGCCTGGCGGATGGCGCGGATCGCCTTCAGCGTCAGCAGCTCGGGATCGCCGGGGCCGGCGCCGACGAGGTGGACGAGGGGGATGTTGCTTTCGCGACTCATGGGATCGCTGCAATCGAAGTCTCTTGCGACACGGCAATGCTCGGCGCTGCGTTGCGGACGAGACGGCGCAACTCCGGCAGGCACGAGCCGCAGTTGGTGCCGCACTTCAGTTCGGCCTGGACGAAGCGCAGCAGCGCGTCGCTCGCGTTTGCATCGCCCCCGGCGCCGGCGAGCGCAGCGACGATCTCGCGCTCGCTGACATCGAAGCAGCTGCACACCTGGCGGCCTCGTGGCACCGTCGGCACCGGCGCGTCGCGGCCGGCGACGAGAAGCGATCGCCCGTACGCGGCGGCAGGAAGCTCGTCCTGCAGCAACGGCCGGATCCACGCCTCGGCGGCGATGTCGCCGGCGAGGAGGAACCCTTCGAGTCGCGTCGCTTCGGCGCTGCCCGAGAGCCGCACCGTGCGATGCTGGCCGCGCCGCGCGTCGGCGTAGTGCAGGCGCGCGCCGGGGGAATCGCCGTCGAGGCCGAGCAGCGCCTCGATGGCGGCGAGCACGCCGGGCGACGGCGCCGTGGCGGCGGCGGCACGGAACAGCACGCCGGTGCGCTCGCGGCCGAACGGGACGCAACTCGCGAATGCGAATTCGGCCATCAGGGGCCGCAAGGCCTCGCGCACCGCGAGCGCCCGCTCGTCGCTCAGCCAGGCGAGCGCGAGGACGCGCGCCGGCAAGTCGGCGCGAACGACCTTGACCGCGGCGTGCTTGAGCTCGGGCTGCTTCGACTGCGCGCAGAACGCCGGCTGGGTCAGCGCGTTGACGCCGGCGAGAAGCGCGCGAGTGTTGCCGCGGTCGTCGACGTCGTTGCCACGGTCGTTGCCGCCGCTGCCGGACCCGGAAACGAACTCCTCGCCCCAATGCATCGCGATGAAGACCTGCGCCGGCGCCTGCGCCGTGCTGCGCTGCGCCGGCAGGACGATCGCGCCGCGTCGCGAGGTGACGCCGACCAGGTCGCCATCGCCGAGGCCGAGGCGCGCCATGTCCTCGTTGTTCATCTCGACGACCGGCTCGGGCGAATGGCCGAACAGGCGCCCGATCGAGCCGGTCCGGCTCATCCCGTGCCACTGGTCGCGCAGGCGCCCGGTATTGAGCGCGAACGCGAAGCGGGCGTCGCGCGCCTCGGCGGGCGGTGTGTAAGGCGCATCGAAGAATCGCGCCCGGCCGTCGGACGTCGCGAAGCGGCCGTCCGCATAGAGCCGCGCCCGGCCTTCGTTCGCGCCCTCGGGAAACGGCCACTGCGCCGGCGCGGAGTCGAGCTGCGCGTAGCTGAGTCCGGTGATGTCGAGGTCGCGGCCGCGCGTCGTCTCGCGGTGCTCTTTCCAGACCGCTTCGGCGCTTTCGTACGCGAACAGCGACGGCGTGCCCTGCGCGCCGCCGCGGCCGAGCCGACGCTCGAGGCGCCGCGCGAAGTCGGTCGCGACCCGCCAGTCGTCGCGCGACTCGCCGGGGGCATCGACCGCCGCGCGGACACGGCTGATGCGCCGCTCGCTGTTGGTGACGGTGCCTTCCTTCTCGCCCCACGTCGTCGCCGGCAGCAGGAGGTCGGCGTAGGCGCAGGTCGCGGTCGTCGCGAACGCTTCCTGGACGACGACGAACTCGGCGCGCTCGAGCGCGCGCCGCACCGTCGCCTGGTCGGGCATCGACTGCGCCGGATTCGTGCAGGCGATCCAGAGCGCCTTGATCTCGCCGTCGGCGACGGCCTCGAACAGCTCGACCGCGGTCTTGCCCGGCCGCGCCGGCACGTCGTCGACGCCCCAGAGGCGAGCGACCTCGGCGCGGTGCTCGGCGTTGCCGAGGTCGCGATGCGCAGACAGAAGGTTGGCCATGCCGCCGACCTCGCGCCCGCCCATCGCGTTCGGCTGGCCGGTGAGCGAGAACGGGCCCGCGCCGGGCTTGCCGATCTGGCCCGTCGCCAGATGCAGGTTGATCAGCGCCGCGTTCTTCGCCGTGCCGCTCGTGCTCTGGTTGAGGCCTTGGCAGTAGAGCGAGAGCGTCGGCTTGCGACTGGCGCCTGCGGCGTCGACGTTGGCGAACCAGCGCGCCGCCTGAACCAGGTCCGCCTCGGCGATTCCGCACAGGCGCGCGACGTCCTTGGGCGCGAAGTCGCGAACGCGCGCCTTCAGCGCGTCGAAGCCGCTCGTGTGCGCGGCGATGAAGCCGACGTCGAGCCAGCCTTCCCACAGCATCACGTGCAGCATGCCGTGCAGGAGCGCGACGTCGCTGCCGGGCTGGATCTGCAGGTGCAGGTCGGCGGCGGCGGCGGTCTCGGTGCGGCGCGGATCGACGACGACGATCTTCAGCGCCGGGTCGGCCTTGCGCGCGTCCTCGATGCGGCGAAACAGGATCGGGTGCGCGAACGCGGCGTTCGATCCGGCGATGAAGAGCGTCGCCGCGTGCGCGAGGTCGTCGTAGCAGCACGGCGGCGCGTCGGCGCCGAGCGTCGCCTTGTAGCCGGCAACCGCGCTCGACATGCACAGGCGCGAGTTGGTGTCGACGTTGTTGGTGCCGACCAGGCCCTTGGCAAGCTTGTTGAAGACGTAGTAGTCCTCGGTCAGGAGCTGGCCCGAGACGTAGAAAGCGACCGCGTCGGGGCCGTGCGCGGCGATCGTCGCGGCGAAGCGTTCGGCGGCGAGGTCAAGCGCCGCGTCCCAGCCGATCGGTTGCGGCGACGCGCGGCGCGAGGGACGCAGCTGCGGCTGCAACAGCCGGGTCTGCATCGTCACCGCGTGCGTCGCCGTCAGGTGCACCGTGCTGCCCTTGCTGCACAGGCGCCCGAAGTTGGCCGGGTGATCGGGGTCGCCGCGAACGCCGGTGATCGCCCCGGCGGCGGTCTCGATGATCACGCCGCAGCCGACGCCGCAATAAGGGCAGGTGGACCGCGTGTCGGTCACGTCAGGCCGCGGCTTTCGCTGGCGCGTCGACCGACGCGGCGGCAGCGTCGTTGCCGCCGCTGCGTCTCGCGCTGCCGGGGTCGGCGTCGGTCGACGGATGCATCAGCTCCGCGAGGTCGAGAGCGACCGCGCCGCCCTCGACGCGGACGCTGAATCGCCGCGCGCAGCCGACGTCGGGCGCCGCGGCGCAACCGTCGACCAGACCGATCGTCCAGTTGTGCAGCGGGCAGGCGACGCTTTCGCCGAAGACGATTCCCTGCGAGAGCGGCCCGCCCTTGTGCGGGCACTTGTCGAGCAGCGCGAACACCTTGTCGTCGGCGGTGCGGAAGACGGCGATATCGCCGCCGCTCCTTCGCGTCACCCTGCGCGCCCCGAGCCTCGGGATGTCGTCGACGCGGCAGATCGTCTTCCAGTCGCTCATCGCTCGTTCCTCACACCGCGATCGGCTCGAACTGGCGAACGTCGATGCGCGCCTTGTCGTGCTCGAACCAGGGATCGGGAAGGCCGTCGAGGGCGAAGCGCAGCCGCTCGGCGAGAAGCGCGCGGTTCGCAGCGTCGTCGACGACCTTCGCCTTGACATGGTCGAGACCGACCCGGCCGACGTAGTGCACCGTGCGCTCGAGGTACCAGCCTTCCTCGCGATACAGCTGCAGGAACGCCGCCGAGTACTCGAGCACCTCGGCGTGCGTCTTCACCTTGCAGAAGAACTGGGCGACGTCGGTCTTGATGCCGCCGTTGCCGGCGACGTAGATCTCCCAGCCCGAATCGACGCCGATGACGCCGACGTCCTTGATGCCGCTCTCCGCGCAGTTGCGCGGGCAGCCGCTGACGGCGAGCTTGACCTTGTGCGGCGCGACCATGCGCCAGAGCGCGCGCTCGAGCTCCTTGCCCATCGTCGTCGAGTCCTGGGTGCCGAACCGGCACCACTCGCTGCCGACGCAGGTCTTCACCGTGCGCAGCGTCTTGCCGTAGGCGTGGCCCGACGGCATGCCGAGGTCGTGCCAGACCGCCGTCAGATCCTCCTTCTTCACGCCGAGCAGGTCGATTCGCTGGCCGCCGGTGACCTTGACGGTCGGGATCTTGTACTTGTCCACGACGTCGGCGATGCGGCGCAGCTCGGACGAGTTGGTCTCGCCCGCCCACATCCGCGGCACGACCGAGAAGGTGCCGTTCTTCTGGATGTTGGCGTGGGCGCGCTCGTTGATGAAGCGCGACTGCGGGTCGTCGAGCGCCTCGTGCGGCCAGGTGCTGATGAGGTAGTAGTTGATCGCCGGCCGGCAGCTCGCGCAGCCGTTCGGCGTTCGCCAGTCGAGCTGCTCGTAGACGCTCGCGATCGTCAGCAGGTGCTGCTCCCGGATCGCATCGCGCACCTGCTGGTGGTTGGCGTCGGTGCAGCCGCAGACGGGCTTCAGCTTCGGCGCCGCGGTGTAGCCGGCGCCGGCGGTCGCCATCAGGATCTGCTCGACCAAGCCCGTGCAAGATCCGCACGAGCCGCTCGCCTTGGTGCACTTGCGAACCTCGTCGAGCGTGAACAGGCCCTGCTCGCGGATCGCCTTGACGATCGTTCCCTTCCTGACGCCGTTGCAGCCGCAGACCTCGGCGCTGTCTGGCATCGCCGAGGCGCGGCTGTTGCCGGCGTGGCCGGTGTCGCCGAGGTGCTGCTGGCCGAACATCAGGTGGTCGCGGATCGAGGCGATGTCCTTGCCCTCGCGCACCATGTCGAAGTACCACGAGCCGTCGACGGTGTCGCCGTAGAGGCACGCGCCGATCAGCTTGTCGCCCTTGACGACGAGCTTCTTGTAGACGCTGTTGTACGGGTCGCTGAGGACGATCTCCTCGGTGTCGCCGCCGCCGCTGAAGTCGCCCGCGGAGAACAGGTCGATGCCGGTGACCTTGAGCTTGGTCGACGTCTGCGAGCCGAGGTAGCGGCCGATGCCGAACTCGGCGAGGTGGGTCGCGCAGACCTTGGCCTGCTCGAAGAGGGGCGCGACCAGGCCGTAGGCGATGCCGCGGTGCGCGGCGCACTCGCCGACGGCGTAGATGCGACCGTCGGTGATCGTCTGCATCGTGTCGTTGACGACGATGCCGCGACTGCAGTGCAGGCCGATCTGCTCGGCGAGCGCGGTGTTCGGCCGGATGCCGGCGGCCATGACGACGAGGTCGGCCGGCTCCTCGCTGCCGCCCTTGAAGCGGACCGCACGGACGCGCCCGCTCTCGTCGCCGAGGAGCGCCTCAGTCTGCGCGCCGATCCGGAAGGCGAGGCCGCGCGACTCGAGCGACTTCTGCAGCATCTTGCCGGCGACTTCGTCGAGCTGGCGCTCCATCAGCCACGGCATCAGGTGGACGACCGTGACCGACATGCCGCGCAGCATCAGCCCGTTGGCCGCCTCGAGGCCGAGCAGCCCGCCGCCGATCACGACCGCGTGCTTGTGCGTCTTCGCCGTCTCGATCATCGCGTTCGTGTCAGCGATGTCGCGGTAGGCGATCACGCCGTCGAGATCCTTGCCCGGCAGCGGCGGAATGAACGGGTTCGATCCGGTCGCGACCAGGAGCCGGTCGTAGGGCGCCTCGGTGCCGTCGTCGGCGACGGCGACGCGGCTGCTGCGCCTGACGTCGACGACCTTCTTGCCGAGGTGCAGCGTGATGCCTTGCCCGGCGTACCACTCGACGGGGTTGAGGACGATGTCGGCGAGCGTCTGCTCGCCCGCGAGCACCGGCGACAGCAGGATGCGGTTGTAGTTGGGGTGCGGCTCGGCGCCGAACACCGTGATGTCGTACAGGTCGGGGGCGATCTTCAGCAGCTCCTCGAGCGTGCGGACGCCGGCCATGCCGTTGCCGACCATCACGAGCTTCATCTTCTTCATTGCAGGGTTCCTGGGGGTTCGCTGGGGCGGTGGTGCGCTCCTTGCATCGCTCTTCGCATGCAATGCACCGTCTCCGGGCGGCGGGGAGCCCCGCCATGACGACCGCGCTCGTGGTCGAGGGCTCGCCGCCCGCCGTCGTCGACCTGTTCGCCGACCTCGCCGCCGCCGGCGTTCGCGCCGTCGCCGCGACGACGCGCGGCGATCTGGTGCGCGAGGTCTCGCGCACCGGCCCCGACGTCGTCGTCTGCCACGACGTCTCGCCCGACGAGACGCTGTTCGCCGCGTTCGCGCTGCTCGCCGAGACCGCGCCGTGCCCGGTCGTCGTCTTCACGCACGACCCGGAAGCGGCCAAGATCGAGCGAGCGCTCGCGGCGGGAATCCACGCCTACGTCGTCAACGGCTATTCCGCGCAGCGGCTCCGCGCGGTGATCCAGCTCGCCCGCTCGCGCTTCGCGCACGACAGCGCGCTGCGCGCCGAGCTCGCCGACGTGACGCGGCGCTTCGACGAAAGAAGGCTCGTCGACCGCGCCAAGGGGATCCTGATGCGGGCGCGCCAGGTCTCGGAGGAAGAGGCGTTCGCGGTCCTGCGCGCGGCGTCGATGCACAGCAACCAGCGCGTCGGCCAGGTCTCGCGCCAGGTGATCGCCGCCGCGCACTACGCCGACGCGGTCAACCGCGCCGGCAAGCTGCGAATGCTGTCGCAGCGGCTCGTCAAGGCGTGCGCGCTGCGCGTCCTCGACCGCGGCGGCGCCGGCCACGCCGAGCAGATCGACGACACGACGCGGCAGATCGACGCCAACATCGCCGCCCTCGCCAGGAGCGTGTCGAAGCCGACCTTCGGCGACCTGCTCGACGCCGTCGCGGCGGCGTGGTCCGAAATGCAGGCGCTCGCCGCGCCGGCGCTCACCGCCGGCGGCCTGGCCGCGCTCGACGGCGCCGCCGAGCAACTGCTCGCGCAGGCCGACAAGCTCACCCGCGGCCTCGAGACCGCCGGGCTGGTGACGACGCTGCACGTCATCAACGTCTCGGGCCGACAGCGGATGCTGTCGCAGCGCTATGCCAAGGAGGCGCTGCTCGGGCTCGTCCTCGAAGGCGACGACGCGCGCGCCGCGCGCGCCGGCCTGGCGCGGACCGCCGAGACCTTCGAGCAGGTGCTCGCCCACCTGCGCGCGATCCCGCTCAGCACCGGCGAGATCCGCACGCTCCTCGACGACGCCGAGCGGATATGGAGGGACGTCGCCGCGGCAGCGCGCCGTGTCGGCGAGGCGAGCGGCGCGCGCGCCCTCGACGCGTCGAGCGATGCGCTGCTGGCGATCTTCGAGCAGCTCACCGACCGCTACGAGCGCAGCATGCAGGTGCTGATGGGCTGAGAGCGAGGACGCGGCGCGCATGGTCGCTGGCGCCGGCTCAGAAGTACCATGCCGCGGCGGCGACGAGCCGGCCGCGATCGACGATCGGCGTGACCAGCAAGGACTCGAGGCCGAGCTCGGTCGCCGCGGCGCCCCAGCCGTTCGGCTCGGCGCCGGCGCGGTCGCTGAGGCCGGGGACGCCGGTGACCAGCACCTGGCCGATCGTTCCCTGGCCGCGCGCGAGCGAGAGGTGCGACGGCCCGGGGTCGATCCGGCCGCCCTGCTCGCAGAACCCGCCCTCGAGATGCAGGTGCTCGCGCTCGGCGTCGGGCTTCCAGATCTCGACGCGGCGCGCGATCGGCGTGCCGAGCGCCGACAGGAAGGCGAGGACGAAGCTGGCGTCGCTCGGCACCGGGCACGGCACCGCGAAGCCGCGATTGATGCCGACCTTGACCGCGCTGTCGGCGCGCAGGAAGCGCGCCGACTTGCCGAGGTCTTCGATGAAGACCGGCAGGCCGGAGCCCCAGGCGATCCCCGGCAGGCCGTTGCCGCGCCGGACGGTCGTTCGCCGCGAGATGTACTCGAAGGTGTCGGCCGTCGTTCCGTAGTAGCCGTCGACGAGCGCCATGTCGGCCGACTCGCTCGGCACGTTGCCCCAGAGCTCGATCGCGCCGGCGTGCGATTCGTCGTCGCCGCAGAAGATGACGAGCACCGCGGTGAGGAAGTCTCCGGCGAAGATCGGCACGGCGATGCCGCAGGTGATGCCTTCGGCGTGCGCGGCCGCGGTGCGGCGGAAGTACGAGCCCTCGAAGACCTTGAGGACGATCGGCCGGCCCTGCTCCCACGCCTGGCCGGGCAGGCCCTCGCCGCGGCCGAAGCAGAGCGTCTTGCTGACGGCGGCGAAGCGCGGCGCATCGCGGTACAGGCCGCCGCCCCATTCGAGGATCGTCCGGTCGGTGCTCGGCACCCAGACCTCGCTGGCGCGGATGAAGGTCTTCATGAAGGCGACCGCACGGCTCAGGCGGCGACGCGCTCGACGTGGCCGTGGCGCGTGTAGAGGAAGTCGAGCACGGCCTTGCGGAAGTGCGTGTAGCGGCTGTCCTCGACGAGCTCGACGCGATCGCGCGGCCGCTCGAGGTCGACGCGCAGGATCTCGCCGATCGTCGCCGCCGGGCCGTTGGTCATCATGACGATGCGGTCCGAGAGCAGCACCGCCTCGTCGACGTCGTGGGTGACCATGACGACCGTGCTCTTCGTGCGCGCGACGATCTTCAGCAGCTCGTCCTGCAGGTGCGCGCGCGTCAGCGCGTCGAGGGCGCCGAATGGCTCGTCGAGGAGGAGCACCTTCGGCTCCATCGCCAGCGCGCGGGCGATGCCGACGCGCTGCTTCATCCCGCCCGAGATCTCGTGCGGCCGCTTGGCGGCGGCATGCCCCATGTTGACGAGATCGAGCGCGGCCTGCGTGCGCTCCTTCAGCTTGTCGCTCTTCTCGCTCGCGGCGAAGACGCGCTCGACGGCGAGGTGGACGTTCTCGAAGCACGTCAGCCACGGCAGCAGCGAGTGGTTCTGGAAGACCACCGCGCGCTCGGGGCCGGGCGCGGCGATCTCGCGGTCGTCGCAGAGGAGGACGCCGCTGGTCGGCCGCGTCAGCCCGGCGATGAGGTTGAGCAGCGTCGACTTGCCGCAGCCCGAGTGGCCGATCAGCGTCACGAACTCGCCGCGCTCGACCTTCAGGTCGATCTCGCGCAGGGCGTGGAAGCGCCCCTTGCGGCTCGTGAAGACCATCTCGACGTTCTGCACTTCGATGAAGCTTTTCATTCGTGCCTCCGCTCAGGCGTCGTCGTAGCTGAAGCGCCGGGCGATCGAGATCAGCGTCCATTCGAGGACGAGGCCGACGACGCCGATCACGAGGATCGCGATCAGGATGTGCTTGACGTTGAGGTTGTTCCACTCGTCCCACACCCAGAAGCCGATGCCGACGCCGCCGGTCAGCATCTCGGCGGCGACGATGACGAGCCAGGCGGTGCCGACCGAGAGGCGAACGCCGGTCAGCATGTAGGGCAGCACGGCGGGAAAAAGGATCCGCGTGATGACCTTCCACTCGGACAGGTTCAGGACGCGCGCGACGTTGAGGTAGTCGACCGGGACGCGCTGCACGCCGACGGCGGTGTTGATGATCATCGGCCAGATCGAGCAGATGAAGATCGTCCAGATCGCCGCCGGATTCGCGGCCTTGAAGACCAGCAGGCCGATCGGCAGCCAGGCGAGCGGCGAAACCGGCCGCAAGAGGCTGATCAGCGGCGACGTCATGTGGTTGATCACCTCGAAGCGGCCGATCACGAAGCCGAGCGGGATGCCGACCGCCGCCGCGAGGCCGAAGCCGATCGCGACCCGGTAGAGCGAGAACAGGATGTTCCAGCCGATGCCCTGGTCGTTCGGGCCGTTGCGGTAGAACGGATCGGAGAAGACCTTGACCGCTTCGGCGAACGTCGCGCCCGGGGTCGGGAAGCTCGTGCTGTTGCGCGTCAGCGCGGCCCAGATCGCGATCAGGAGGGCGATGCCGACGATCGGCGGAACGACCTTGAGCGCGAGGCCGCGCCAGTCGTAGCCGGGGCGCGGCGGCGCCGGCTCGACGGGCCTGGCGATCGCCGGCACCGGCGCAATCGTGGCGACAGCGACGCGCGGCGACTTCGCCCCGGCGCCGCGCGTGTCGAGCGAGGTGTGGAAGACGGCGCTCACCATGTCAGGCCGCCGCCGCCTTGATGGCGAAGCTGTCGGCGTACTTCTTCGGCTCCTTGCCGTCCCAGACGACGCCGTCCATGAGCTTGCTCGTTCGCATGACGTCCTTGGGAACGTTGATCTTCAGCGCGCCCGCCACCTGCTTGTAGAGCTCGACCTGGTTCACCTGCTTTGCGACGGCGAGGTAGTCCGGGTGCTCCTTGAGCAGGCCCCAGCGCTTGTGCTGGGTCAGGAACCACATGCCGTCCGACAGGTACGGGAAGTTGACCGCGCCGTCGTTGAAGAACTTCATGTAGTTCGGGTCGTCCCAGGTCTTGCCCATGCCGTTCGTGTAGCGGCCCAGGATGCGCTGGTTGATCGCCTCGACGCCGGTGTTGACGTAGCTCTTCTCGGCGATCGTCTCGGCCATCTTCATCTTGTTCTGCAGGCCCGTGTCGATCCAGCGGCTCGCCTCGAGCACAGCCATCATCACGGCGCGGCAGGTGTTCGGGTACTTCTTGACGAAGTCGGCGGTCGTGCCGAGCGTCTTCTCCGGGTGGTCCTTCCAGATGTCCTGCGTCGTGATCGCGGTGACGCCGATGCCGTCGAGGATCGCGCGCGATCCCCACGGCTCGCCGACGCAGAAGCCGTCCATGTTGCCGACGCGCATGTTGGCGACCATCTGCGGCGGCGGCACGGTGATCAGCTTGGCGCCCGAGAGGGGATTGATCCCCGAAGCGGCGAGCCAGTAATGGATCCACATCGCATGCGTGCCGGTCGGGAAGGTGCCGGCAAAGGTGTACTCGCGCTTCTCCTTCGCCATCACCTTGGCGAGCGCCGGCCCGTCGACGGCGCCCTTGTCGGCGAGCGCCTTCGAGATCGTGATCGCCTGGCCGTTGTTGTTCAGGCTCATGAGGACGGCCATGTCCTTCTTCGGCCCAGCCGTGCCGAGGTGCACGCCGTAGATCAGCCCGTAGAGCACGTGCGCCATGTCGAGCTCGCCGTTGACGAGCTTGTCGCGAACGCCGGCCCACGAGGCTTCCTTCGTCGGCACGATCTTGACGCCGTACTTCTTGTCGAAGCCGAGCACCGACGCCATCACGACCGAGGCGCAGTCGGTGAGCGGAATGAAGCCGATCCTGACTTCCTCCTTCTCGGGCTTGTCGGAGCCCTGCGCGTACACGGCCGTGCGCAGGCCCGGCAGCAGGCCCGACGCGGCGGCCGCGGCAGCGCCCTGGACGAGCGTGCGGCGCGTGGTGTCTATCGGCGGGGACGGGTCGTTGCGATCAGTGCTCATGGGAACCTCGAATGCAAAAGGGACGGACTGCGGAGGCGCGCGACGCCACGAACCTCAAGGGCAAGACGTGGAGCGGCGCGCCAGGCGCGGCCGGGGCGGTTGCATCCCGAAAGCGCGCCGCCCCATTCGAGGGAGCGCCGCGCGGGAGACGCCGGGACGATCGGACCTGCCGGCACTGGCAGGGAGCGATCTCGAAGGCCGTCGCGACCTTCCGGCCGTTCTCTCGCAATCGACGTGCCAGCGATTTCGCGCGCTGACGCACCCGCGCTGTGCGAAGGTCAGATCGAAGCGAGCTCGAGCGCGACCCGCAACGCGTCGTCGACCGTCTCGAGCCACTCGAAGCGCATCCTCTCGCGCACGTCGGCAGGAATGTCCTCGAGGTCGCGGCGGTTGCGCGCCGGCAGCATCACCGTCGTGATGCCGGCGCGCTGCGCCGCGAGCACCTTCTCCTTGACGCCACCGATCGGCAGCACGAGGCCGCGCAGGCTGATCTCGCCGGTCATCGCGACGTCGCTTCGCACCGGCCGGTTGCTGAGCAGAGAGGTCAGCGCGACGAACATCGCGACGCCCGCGCTCGGCCCGTCCTTCGGCGTCGCGCCGGCGGGGACGTGGACGTGGATGTCGGCCTTGTCGAGGCTGTCGAGGCTCTCGGTGGGAATGCCGAGCGACGCCGCGCGCGTCTTGACGAGTGAGAGCGCCGCCTGCGCGCTTTCCTTCATCACGTCGCCGAGCTGGCCGGTGAGGATGAGCCGGCCGCTGCCCGGCGTTCGCGCCGCCTCGATGAAGAGGATGTCGCCGCCGACCGGCGTCCACGCCAGCCCGGTGGCGACGCCGGGAATGCCGGCGCGCATCGCGACCTCGGCCTCGAAGCGCTTCGCGCCGAGGATCTCGTGCAGGTCGCCTGCCTTCACCGTCACCCGCGCGATCGTTCCTTCGGCGATGCGCACGGCGACGTGGCGGCAGACGCTGCCGATCTCGCGCTCGAGGTTGCGAACGCCCGCTTCGCGCGTGTAGTCGACGATGATCGCCCTCAGCGCGTCGTCCGTGATCTCGCATTGCTCGGCAGTGATGCCGGTTGCCGCGAGCTGGCGCGGCACGAGGTAGCGGCGCGCGATCTGCAGCTTCTCCTCGGCCGTGTATCCGGGCAGCTGGATGATCTCCATGCGGTCGCGCAGCGGCCCGGGGATCGTGTCGAGGACGTTCGCCGTGCAGACGAACATCACCTTCGAGAGGTCGTACGGCACCGCGAGGTAGGTGTCGCGGAAGGTCGAGTTCTGCTCCGGATCGAGCACCTCGAGCAGCGCCGACGCCGGATCGCCGTGGAAGCCGCCGGCGCCGAGCTTGTCGACCTCGTCGAGCATCATCACCGCGTGCCGCGTGCCGACCTTGCGCAGGTTCTGGATGATGTTGCCGGGCAGTGCGCCGACGTAGGTGCGGCGATGGCCGCGGATCTCGGCCTCGTCGTGGACGCCGCCGAGGCTGACGCGAGCGAACTTGCGCCCGGTCGCCTTGGCGATGCTCTGGCCGAGCGAGGTCTTGCCGACGCCGGGCGGCCCGACGAAGCACAGGATCGGGCTTTTTCCCGACGGGTTGAGCTTGTGCACCGCCAGGTGCTCGAGGATGCGGCGCTTGATCTTGTCGAGGCCGAAGTGGTCATCGTCGAGGATTCGCCGCGCCTCGGCGATGTCGATCGCCGGCTCGCGCTCGTCGCCCCACGGCAGCTCGACCAGCCAGTCGAGGTAGGTCCGAACCATCGAGTACTCGCCGGCCGCCTCGGGCATGCGCTCGAGGCGCTTCAGCTCCTTGCGAGCGGTCTTCTCGACCTCTTCGGGCATGTGAGCCTCGGCGATCGCCTTGTCGAGCTCCTCGATCTCGGCCGCGCCCTCGTCGCCTTCGCCGAGCTCCTTCTGGATCGTGCGCAGCTGCTCGCGCAGGAGGTGCTTGCGGTTGACGTCGCCGATCGACTCGCGCGTCCGGTCGGCGACGTCGCGCGAGACCTTCAGCACCTCGATGCGGCGGGCGAGGATCGCGAGCAGGCGATCGAGGCGCGACTTGAGGTCGAAGGTCTCGAGCAGCGACTGCTTCTCCTCGGCCGGCACGTCGAGGACGCTCGAGATGACGTTGGCGAGCTGCGCCGGATCGTCGATCCCCTGCAGGGCGACGCTCATCTCGGCCGGCACCTGCGGCAGCAGCTGCAGCGTCTCGAGCGCGCGCTCCCTGAGGACCCGCGCCCGGCCTTCGATCTCGGGATCGGCGCGATCGGGATCGTCGATGTACTGGACGCGAACGACGGTGAACGGCCAGCCGTCGAGGAACTCGAGGACGCGAAAGCGCCTCAGCCCGCGCGCGACGACGTGATGGCCGCCGTCGGGTGCGGTGACGTAGCGCAGCACGGCGGCGCTCGTGCCGACCCAATGCAGGTCGTCGGGTCCGGGCTCGTCGACATCGGGCTTGCTCTGGAGCAGGACGCCGATGGGCTTTTCGAGCCGGACCGCCTCCTGCACCGCCGCCTGCGACCGCTCGCGGCCGATGCCAATCGGCAGCACGGTGACCGGGAAGACGACGAGGTTGCGCACCGGCAGGACGATCAGCGCGTCGTCGGGCAGCGGTCGGGTGGCGGTCGCCGCGCCGGCGCCGCCCGGCGCGGGGGAGCCGGCGTCGGCAGCGCGCCGGTCATCGAGCAGCGCGCCCGAGGCGGGCGCGCGCGAAGGCTCTGCAGGGATGTTCATGGTCGACCAGATGGGGACGACTTGCGCAATCGCAGCACCAGGCATCCTTGCGCGAGCTCGGGCCGGCCGACCTCGAACTCGCCGGGCGGCAGCGCGATCCGGCGCTCGAACGCGCCGTAGGGGATCTCGAGTTGGCGCAGCCGCCCGCGCGCGCCCCGGAACGGCAGCGGCCGCACGCCGCGCACGACCAGCGCGCCCGCCTCGTGGGCGACCTGAACCCGCTCGGCGTCGACGCCGGGCATCGCGACGACGACGACGACCTCGCGCTCGTCCTCGAACACGTCGATCGGCGGCTCCCAGGCCGCCGGCGCGGGGTCGACAGCGAGGCGGAAGAACTGGCGGTGCAGGCGCTCGGCGTCGGCGATCAGCTCGCACGCCTGCGCCCACATGCGCTGGTCGGCGTCGTGGCGCGTCGCCATCGTCTTCGGTCCGTCACGCGCTACGCGCGAAGTCGGGGAGTCCGGGAGCACGCGCCTCGGCGCTCTCTTGCGACGTCGACTTGAACAGATCGCGGGTCCAGCTGCCGTCGTCGCTCTCGGCCGCGACGCCGCTCGCCTGCAGCCGCTCGGCGTCATTGGGCGAATCGCTGCCGGTGCCGGAGGCGCCGGTGTCGCCGTCGGCGGCGCCAGTGGCAGGAGCGGCAGCGGTCAGCGTGCCGATCCGCGCGGGCAAGCCCGGGTCGATCGATGGGAATGGTTCGAGGCCGTCATCGGCTTCGACCGGCGCCGCGCCGCTGCGCTTCGCCAGCAGGCTCGCGGCCACGTAGGCAAGACCAACGGTCACTGCCACTCTGGTCAGGTTCATGGCGTTTCTCGAGTACAAGGATTTGTCCGCAATGCCGGCAATCGACGGGCCGACGCGAGGACCCCTCGGGCACCAGGCTTGCTCGCCGTCGCTCGGGAGAACGCCATGGCCTTGCCCCACGCCCAACCGCTCGACGTCATCGACATCCGCCCGCTCGGCCCGGCCCTGCACGACGCCGTCAGCACGAGCCTGCTCAAGACCGATCGGCTCCAGCTCCTTCACCTGGTGCTGCCGGCGCGGCGCAACCTGCCGCAGCATCACGTCGCCGACGAGTGCACCCTCCACTGCCTCGAGGGCGATGTCGAGGTGGAGATGCCGGGCGGCGTGCGCCGGCTCGGCCCGGGCCAGCTCGTCGTCCTGCCGGCCGGGCAGCCGTACTCGCTCGGAGCACGCGTCGATTCGGCTGTGCTGATGACGCTCCTGCTGCAGCACGGCGATGCCGGCGACGGCGGCGGCGGCGAAGCACGCTGACGGCAGGAAGAATTTCCGCTTCGGCGCCGCGGACGCGGACTCGCGGGCACGCCGCTCGCCGTGCCGGTGCACCTTTCACCCGCCGAGAGAACACCATGACTTCTCGCGCCCACGCCTCCCTCGTCGCGCTCGCCGTCGCGACGCTCGCCGCCTGCTCGTCGATGCGAAGCCAGCCAGGCTCGGCGGGCTCGGCCGACGTCGACACCGCGGTCGTCGTCCTGCCGACCAGCGGCGCCGCCGAGCAGATGCGCGCCGGCTGCTGGGCCTCGTTCTACGACGACCGCAATTTCAGCGGCGACTCATTGACGCTGGTCGGGCCCGCCGAGCTGCGCACGCTCGACAAGGGCACCGCGCAACAGCTCAAGCGCGACATCAAGAGCGTCGTCACCGGGCCGCGCGCGACCCTGGTCCTCTACGAGAAGCAGTTCCTGTCGGCGCGCTCGGTCGGCTTCCAGCCCGACACGCGCGAGCCCGGCCTGGCCGAGAAGCTCGGCTTTGGCGGCCGCATCGAGTCGATGCAGCTGCGCTGCTCCTGAGGCGAGAGAGACAGACCCCGCGCCGGCCGGTGGTTCCGGCGGCGGTGCGCGGCATCGCGCCGTAAGGTTCGCTAAGCTCCGGCGACCAGAACGTCTCGACCCGGAGAAAGCATGACCACCTACCGAAAGAGCGCCGAGGCCGTGGCGCGCCTCAGCCGCGAGCAGTACCGCGTCACGCAGCAGAGCGGCACCGAGGCGCCCGGCACCGGGGAGTACCTGCACAACCACGAGCCCGGCATCTACGTCGACGTCGTCTCGGGCGAGCCGCTGTTCGCGTCGGCCGACAAGTTCGAGTCCGGCTGCGGCTGGCCGAGCTTCACCAAGCCGATCGTTCCGGCCAACGTCAAGGAGCTGAGCGACACGGCGTACGGAATGGTGCGCACCGAGGTCCGCTCGGCCGGCGGCGACAGCCATCTCGGCCACGTCTTCGACGACGGCCCGCGCGATCGCGGCGGCCTGCGCTACTGCATCAACTCGGCGTCGCTTCGCTTCGTCCATCGCGACGACATGGCCGCCGAGGGCTACGGCGACTACATCGATCAGGTCGAGGAGGTCAAATGAGCGAAGAACGCGCGGTGCTCGCCGGGGGCTGCTTCTGGGGAATGCAGGAGCTCATCCGCAAGATGGAAGGCGTCGTCTCGACGCGGGTCGGCTACTCGGGCGGTGACGTGCCGAACGCGACGTATCGCAATCACGGCAGCCACGCCGAGGCGATCGAGGTCGTCTTCGATCCGTCCCGGCTCCCCTATCGCAAGCTGCTCGAGTTCTTCTTCCAGGTGCACGACCCGACGACGAAGAACCGCCAGGGCAACGACCGCGGCGCGAGCTACCGGTCGGCGATCTACTACACGAGCGACGAGCAGAAGCGAGTCGCCGAGGACACGATCGCCGACGTCGAAGCCTCGGGCCTGTGGCCGGGGCGCGTCGTGACCGAGGTCGCGCCCGCCGGGCCGTTCTGGCAGGCCGAGCCCGAGCACCAGGACTACCTGCAGCGGATCCCGAACGGCTACACGTGCCACTTCGTGCGGCCGGGATGGAAGCTGCCGGTGCGGGAGACCGCTCGCTAGGGGTCGCAGGCGCACCGGCGCCATGCACTGGCGCCGATCGTTCGGCGCCGGTGCTGGGTCGTCGGTGGCTGGGCGCCGTCGGCGAGGCAACGGCGGCGATGGGACAAGCCGCGGACCGCCCGCCCGGGCACGGCACCGGACAATGAGCCGATGACGCTTCGCTCGACGCCCGCCGCCCTGTCGATCGCCGCGTTCTCGACCCTTCTTCTCATCGCCCTCCTCATGGGCGCCAACCACGTCGCCGCCCGGGTCGCCTTCGACCACGGCGTCGACGTCACCACCGCCGTCGCGGTGCGCAGCATCGTCACCGCGCTCGTCGTCGGCGCGCTCATCGTCGTCCAGCGCGTCCCGGTCGCGCCGACACGGCGCCAGCGCTTCTTCCTGCCGGCGATCGGCGTGATCGTCGGCGTGCAGAGCCTGTGCCTCTATTCGGCGGTCGCGCGCCTGCCGGTCGCGCTCGCGCTGCTCGCGTTCAACACCTATCCGCTCTGGACCGCGCTCTGGGCGCGCCTGCTGTATCGCCATCGTGCCGAGCGGCGCGTCGTCGTCGCGATGCCGGTGATGCTGTTCGGCCTCGCGCTCGCCCTCGACGTGCTCGGCGCCGCCTCGGGCGTCGGCGCGGCGCTCCAGTGGCAGCGGATCGGCGCCGGCGTCGCCTTCGCGCTCGCCGCGGCGGCGACCTTCGGCCTCGCCCTCGTGCTGACGCAGCACGAAGCCGGCACGCTCGACGGCCGCGTGCGGACCGCGAGCACGATGGCGATCGTCGCCGTGCTCGCCCTCGGCGGCATCGCCTGGCAAGGCGGCTTCCACCTTCCCGACGCGCCGGCGGGCTGGTGGGGACTGGCGCTGCTGACGCTCCTCTATGGCACCGGCATCACCATCCTCTTCACCGTGCTGCCGCGCCTCGGCGTCGTCGGCAACTCGGCGATCATGAACGTCGAGCCGGTCTTCGCGCTCGTCCTCGCCTGGGCGATCCTCGGCCAGGCGATCGCGCCGTCGCAGGTCGCCGGCGCGCTGCTCGTCGTCGCGACGGTGGTGTGGCTCGGGCTGCGGCCGCGGCGATGACCGGACGAGCCCGCGGTCAACGCGGCGGCATCGCGCCGCGCAGCTCGATGCGGGTGGTTCCCAGCTCCGCTGCTTGATCCGGATCGTCGGCGTCGGTCACGAGGCTGAGGATCGCAGTCGTGCCGATCACGCTTGCCTCGATGCCCTCGATCTTGCGCGTCGGCGCGAGCCACTCGAACGAGCGCACGACATCGTCGCTGCTGCAGACGCCGATGCCGGCGGCGACGCACGGTCCGTCGGCGTAGCTGTCGTCCCGATTTTCGGCGACGGCGCTGAACACCCACGTGCCGTCGGCCAGCGCCGCGCCGTCGGTGAACCCGAACGCGATGCTGTCCGCGGCACCCAGGTCGACTCTGCGGACACTGGATGCGGGCAGCGCGCCCGGCCTGCGGCCGGCCAGCCACGCCGTGACCTTGGAGAGGTCGTACCGGATCGCCGCGCTCCCACCCACGGTGACCCCGCGCTGCAACAGCACGAGTTCGTCGCCGGCGACAAAGGCGCCTTCGATGTTGAGCGGGTCGAAGCGCTCGAAGATATCGGCGTAGAGAGGCTTCAGATCGATCGCCCGGGCCAGGCCGTGCACGTCACCGTGCGCGTCGAGGCTCGCCAGGGCACCGACGAACCGGTTCGGGCGCGAGCCCGAGCCGAGCGCGAGCAGCGATCCGCCGGGACTCTCGTCGCTCGCCGGCAGAAGCAGAACGGCTTCGAAATCGGGCTTGAGCTTCTTTCTCTTCCTGGGCAATGCCGGCAGGTCGCCGTCGAACAGGCGGACGAGCTTCAGCGGCTCCTCCCCGTCGACCCTGAAGACACCGAGATGGACCTCGTCGTCGACGATGACGTAGAGCTTGTCGCGCACCCGGACCAGCCCGCTCGCGGCACTGAGGAACGACAGCTCGCGTGGATGCGAACCCGGCGCGAGCGAGAGCTTCCTGACTTCCTGGTAGTGCAGCGGCATGAAACCTCGAGGCTCCTCGGCGGGCGATGTACGCGTCAGGGTACCGCGCGCTTGTCGCCGCGCTCGACCCAGTTGGTGAGACCGGTGTTGTTGCGCCGGACCGAAGCCGGGCCCCAGAAGTCGACGTTGGCGACGCCCGACACCGACGCCGTGAGCTCCTTCGTCGCCCAGACCTTGACGTCGCCGGCGCCGCTCACCGAGAGCGTCGCCGACTGGCTGGCGAGGTTCTCGCCGAGATAGACGCCGCGGCCGGAGATCCGCAGCACGAGCTGGTCGGTCGAGCCAGCGAACTGCGCGCTGCCGACGCCGGCGATGCTGACCTCGAGCTTCTCGGTCCTCAGCTTGTCGAGCCGGACCGTGCCGGCGCCGGCGATCCGGACCTGGAGCTGCTTCACCCGCACGGCCTCGCTGGCGACGACGTCGGCCGCGCCGCTGATCTCGATCCGCTTCAGCTCGCGCGCCGTGACCGTGACCTGGAGCTGCTTGCTGCGCCAGAACTTCCACGCGCCCGACGGGCGAACCCGGAGCACGCCGTCGTCGACGTCGAGCCGGACCGCATCCTGGGTCTCTTCATCCCCCTCGACGAAGACGCTGTCCTCGCCGCCCTGGATGAGCTTGAAGGTCGCCGATCCCGAGATCGACAGGGCATCGAACGCCCCGGGCGCGTACCTGCGGCCCTCGACTCCCTGTGCGCCCGCGGCGGAAGCGAAAGCGATGGCCCCGGCGAGGCAGAGCAGGCGGGCGATGGAGCGGACGCGGACGTTCATAGCGAATCGGTTCTCAGCTGCTTCGAGACCTCGCGGCTCGCGGTGACCTGGCTGCCATCGCGCAGGCGCAGGACGAGCTGCGAGCCGTCGCCGGGCGTCATCGACTCGACGAAATCGAGGTTGACGATGCACGAGCGGTTCACCTTCAGGAAGCGCTGCCGATCGAGCCGCTCCTCGAAGCTCGCGATCGGCAGGCGGACGAGGTAGGTGTGGCCCTTGGTCGCGATCGCGGTGTACTTGGTGTCGGCGCGCAGGTGCTCGATCTCGTCGGCGAGGACCGGAACGATCTTGCCCTGGTCGCGGACGAGGAAGCGCGTCAGCGGCGCGACCTCGGGCGAGCGCGCGCCTTCGAGCGCGCTCAGCGTCCGCTCGCCGCGCGGGTCGCCGCCGAGGGCATGGCGGACCGCCTCCTCGAAGCGCTCGCGCTCGAGCGGCTTGAGCAGGTAGTCGACCGCATGCAGCTCGAAGGCGGCGATCGCGTGCTGGTCGTAGGCGGTGGTGAGGATGACCGCCGGCCGCACCGCGTCGGCGTCGGCGGCGAGCGCGCGCAGCACGTCGAGGCCGGTCATCCCCGGCATGTGGATGTCCATCAGGACGAGCGCCGGTGCCAGCTCGCGGATCGCCCGTAGCGCGCTCACGCCGTCGCCGCGGCAGCCGACGAGCTCGAGCATCGGCATCTCGCGGACCCAGGCGGCGAGCGCCTCGCTCGCGAGCGGCTCGTCTTCGGCGATGAGGGTGCGGTGGCGCATGGTCGGCATGGATCGGTGCGGCTCGTTCAGGCGAGCGGGATCAGGATCTCGACCTGGAAGCCGCTGCCTGGCGCCGATCGAACGTGCAGGCGGGCGGCTCCCGCGAAGTCGAGCTCGAAGCGGCGCCTGAGCGCGCTCAGACCGACGCCGCCGGCGCGCGCCGGGGCGGGCGGCCACTCGCAGCCGGCGCCGTCGTCGCCGACGGTCAGCGCGAGGACGTCGGGATCGCTGCGCCGCGCCGATCCGATCCGCACGGTGCCGCCCTCGATCTGCGGCGCGATGCCGTGGACGATGCTGTTCTCGACCAGCGGCTGCAGCGTCAGGCGCGGGATCTCCTCGTCGAGCGTCGCCGGATCGATCTGCCAGTCGACCTTCAGGCGCGCGCCGAGGCGCAGTGACTCGAGCGCGAGGTAGTCGCGAACGAACTCGAGCTCGTCGTGCACCGAGACGCGGTCGCCCGCCGAGCGCGTCGTGTCGAGGACGTAGCGCATCATCCGCGAGAAGCGGTAGAGCGCCTGCTCGGCCGCGGCCGGATCCTTGCGCGTCAGGATCAGCAGCGAGTTGAGCGTGTTGAAGAGGAAGTGCGGATTGAGCTTGCCGCTGATGTTGGCGAGCTCGGCGCGCACCAGGGCGGCCTCGGCGCGCGCGGCGGCGATGGCGACGCGCTGGGCGCGGCGCGCGTGCAGCGCGCTGGCGAAGCCGAAGACGAGCGCGAAATACGCGAACACGCCCCACATCGCCCGCCACAGGACGCGCTGCTGGAAGGTCGCGGTCGCGTGGTCGCTGCCGAAGAGCGCCCAGGCGACGACAAAATCGACGAGCTGCCAAGCGGCGGCGAAGACGAGCGCGCCGAGCACGTGCAGCGCGAAGATGGCGATCGAGTCGCGCGGCCGGCGCTGCAGCCAGCGGACCCACGGCAGCGCCAAGGTGCCGAGCACGATCGGCGGGGCGAGGTTGAGCGTCGCCTCGTAGACGCCGTCCCAGGCGTGCCAGCCACCGCGCTCCCACTCGGTGCCGGCCATCGCATAGAGCAGCCAGCAGAGCGCGCTCAGCGCGGCGTAGCCGCGCCAGAGGCGGGCGTTGCCGTCCCTCGTTTCGCTGTCGAGAGGAAGCGCTACCGGTGTCTCGGAATCTGCCACGCGGCGATGCTAGGGCGAGCGCGCCGGGCGGGGTGGGGTCGAGCGACGGAGTGCGAAAGCAGGGATTCGAATCGCTCGCCGACCCGTTGCCGGCGAATGGCTCGAGGCGACCTCAGGTGCCGCAGTACGTGCGATAGCACGCCGTGACGTCGGCTGGCGCGGGCTCGGCGTAGGCCTCGCGATCGGCGCGCTCGTCGTACGGGTCGTGCAGCGCGTCGAGCAGGCGAGCGAACGGGCCGAGGTCGTCGCCGGACGCGGCGAGAAGCGCTTCCTCGACGCGATGGTTGCGCGGGATCACCCAGGGGTTGACGGCGCGCATCCGCGCCGCGCGCCACGTCCTCGCGTCGCTGGCGGCCGACGCGACTGCCCGGTCCGCTGCTTCGGCTTCGTCGTCTCGCGCGCAGCGCTCGCGCCAGCGCTCGAGCCACGCATCGGGCGCGCCCGGATCGGCGAACAGCGCGCGCAGCGGCGCCTCGTCGCCGGCCCCGGCGTCGGCGAGACGACGCCAGGCGAGCGTGAAGTCGGCGCGGCCGGCGTGGAGCAGCGCGAGCCAGTCTTCGGCGAGCCGCGCGTCGGCAGCGTCGTCGGCGGCTTCGCTGCGCTGCAGGCCGAGCTTGCTACGCTGGCCCGTGAGCAGATGGCGTCGATAGCGCAGCGGGAACGCATCGACGACGCGCAGCGCCGCCGTCATCGCCTTGTCCTCGTCTTCGGCGAGCAGCGGCAGCAGCGACTCGGCCAGCCGCGCCAGGTTCCAGCGCGCGATACCCGGCTGGTTGCCGAAGGCGTAGCGCCCCTGGCTGTCGATCGAGCTGAACACCGCCTTGGGGTCGTACGCTTCGATGAAAGCGCACGGGCCATAGTCGATCGTTTCGCCCGAGATCGTCATGTTGTCGGTGTTCATCACGCCGTGGATGAAGCCGACGTTCATCCACTGCGCGATCAGCGCCGCCTGGCGCTCGGCGACGCGCTCGAGAAGGCCGAGGAATCGCCCCGGGGCGCCGACGAGATCGGCGTCGTGGCGCGCGATCGTGTACTCGGCGAGCTGGCGAACTCGCTCGACGTCGCCACGGGCGGCGAAGAACTGGAACGTGCCGACGCGGATGTGGCTCGCCGCGACGCGGGTCAGCACCGCGCCCGGGAGAACCGTCTCGCGCAGCACCGGCGCGCCGGTCGCGACGACGGCGAGCGCGCGCGTCGTCGGGATGCCGAGCGCGTGCATCGCCTCGCCGATCAGCACCTCGCGCAGCATCGGCCCGACCGCGGCCTTGCCGTCGCCGCCGCGCGAGAACGGCGTCCGCCCCGAGCCCTTGAAGGCGATGTCGCGGCGCCGGCCGGAGCGGTCGATCACCTCGCCGAGGAGGACGGCGCGGCCGTCGCCGAGCTGCGGCGAGAACCCGCCGAACTGATGGCCGGCATAGGCCTGCGCGATCGGCTCGGCGCCTTCGGGAACGGCGTTGCCGGCGAAGAATTCGGCGCCTGCTTCGCCCGCCAGGGCGTCGGCGTCGAGGCCGAGTTCCTCGGCCAGGGGACGATTGAAGAAGAGCGACTTCGGCGCAGGTGCGGCCTCCGGACGCCAGGGCACGGAGAAGCCCTGCAGGTCGCGGGCGTAAGTGCTGTCGAGGCTGAGGGTGGCGGCTGCCATGGCGGTGGGGGTCGAGGAAGCTGGGAGTCTGACCGACTTGCGCCATCGACACGGTGCCGGGGATTCGCAGGGCCCGACAAGTCGGGCCTTAGGACGAAGCGCCCGCACGTCCCGACCGTTGGACGCTCCGAACCCGCCAACGTCCGGCCTCGCATTTCTGGTCGTGATGCCGCCATTCCAAATCGCAACTTCCCCAGTCTGCGGGTTTACCCTAGTCTGGCGCCCAAGAGGTCGCTGGCCTCCCCTACCCGATCGGAGCAAACCGCCATGGATTCGAAGCTGCCCATGCCGCCCGCCGGCCTCGCCGTCCCCGCCCAAGCGGGCCGTTTCTTGCGCGCTTTGCGCTCGACGCTCGCGCAAAGCGGGCGGGCGATCTGGCGTGCCCTCGAGGAGCAGGGCCGGCTTCGCGCCCTGCGCGAGCTCGAGCTCCTGCACGACGGCTGGCGGTTCAGCGATCCGGCGCGCGCCCGGGTCGTTCGTGACGCCCGGGCTTCCCTCCTTTCGTCCAACGTCCCCCATCGGGATGCGGCCCCGGACGGGGCTCGTCCCGCCCGCGGCGAGGCGGTAAACGGAAACGCCGCTTCGGGCGTTTCCAGGGGCCAGACTACTTTTCGGGAGATCCTCGAATGAAGAACGCACTCATCGCCCTTGCCGTCACGTTCGCCGCCGCCGGTGCTTACGCCCAAGCGACCACCGCTGCCAAGGAGGCCGGCAAGGCAACCTCCGAGACCGCCAAGCAAGGCACGGAAAACACCAAGGCCGCCGTCAGCAGCGAGCCGGAGAAGTCGGCGCACAAGGCCAAGGCCAAGACGCACAAGACCAGCGCCAAGGCGCACGGTCACGCGTCGAAGGAAGCGGCCAAGGAGACGGTCAAGTAAGACGTCTTCACGATCTCGGCCGGCTGCTCCCGCCGGTCGAAAAAAACGCGGCTCCGGCCGCGTTTTTGTTTGCTGTCGAGCGATTGCGGTCGTTCGGTCTCAATAAGTTTCGAGGTGCAGCCGCCCTTCGCGCTTCAGCGTCGGGCCGATCGTGCCGTCCCAGTCGAGGTCGGCGCCGACGGCGACGTCCCTCAGGGCGAGAAGGACTCCCTCCTCCATCGCCTTCAGCCCGCACACGTAGAAGTGCGAGTTCGGGTCCGAGAGCAGCGGCACGAGGTCGACCGCGCGCTCGTGCAGCAGGTCCTGGACGTATTTCTTCGGCTGCCCCGGCGTTCGCGAGAACGCGAAGTTGATGTCGATGAAATCCTTCGGCAGGTTCTGCAGCGGCCCGAAGTACGGCAGCTCCTCGCGCGTCCGCGCGCCGAAGAAGAGCATCAGCTTGCCGCCCTCGAACTTGCCGCTCTTGCGCAGGCGCCGGCGCCATTCGGTCATCGCCCGCATCGGCGCGCTGCCGGTGCCGGTGCAGATCATGACGATGTGCGACTTCGGATGGTTCGGCATCAGGAAGCTCTGGCCGAACGGGCCGATCACCTGCACGGTGTCGCCGACCTTGAGGTCGCAGACGTAGTTCGATGCGACTCCCTTCGCCGGCCGGCCCTTGTGGTCCTCGGTGACGCGCTTGACCGTCAGCGAGACGTTGTTGTAGCCCGGCCGCTCGCCGTTCCTCGGGCTCGCGATCGAGTACTGGCGCGCCACATGTGGCCGGCCGCTGCCGTCGACGCCGGGCGGCACGACGCCGATCGACTGCCCCTCGAGCACCGGGAACGGAATCGCGCCGAAGTCGAGGACGATGTGGTGCGTCTGGTTGTGGAATCCCGCCTCGGTGCAGTTGACGTTGCCGACGACGGTCGCCGTGGTCGGGTTCTTCGGCCCGAACAGGTTGGTGTACGCGTGCGCCGCCGACCACGGCGGAACGGTCGCGCCGAACGCGCTGCTGTTGAACGGCGCCTCGCCGCCTGCCGCTTCCGGCTTGACGGCGAGTACCGGCTCGGCCGCGGTGGTTGCCGCTGCTTCGGGCGCGACGCCCTCGGCGGCGAGCTGCTCGGGCGTGAGCTCGGGCGGCAGCTCGTCCCACGTGAGCTGTTCCTCGATCGCGTACGCGCGGACTTTCGGCATCGTCCGCCAGTTGTCGATCGAGCCCGTCGGGCACGGCGAGATGCACGCCATGCAGTAGTTGCAGACGTCGGCGCGGACGACGTAGTTGCGCTCGTCGTGCGTGATCGCGCCGACCGGGCAGGTCGCCTCGCAGGTGTTGCAGCGGATGCAGATCTCGGGGTCGATCAGGTGCTGCTTGATGACCTCCGCTGCGGCTTCCATGTGGGCTCCTTGTCAGGCGAGACCGGGCGAGCGCCGGGCCGCCCCAAGCCGCCCGGCGCCCCCTCGGGGGGCAGCCGCGGTATTCCCGCGGCGTGGGGGCATCATCACCCGAACCTGACGTACTCGAAGTCGACCGGGTTCTTGTTGATCCCCATCGCCGGCGGCGCGATCCAGCCGGCGAACTTGCCGGGCTCGAGCACCGGCCCCATCAGCGAGGCGACGAACGCGAAGTCCGCCGGGCTCGGCAGCCACTCTGCCTCGTGCGCCTTCCACTCCTCCTCGCTGACGACGCGTCCGTCGGGCGACATCTTGATTCCGGCCAGCGCGCCGATCTTGCGGTTGAACGCCTTGTGCGGCGCGACCAGCCGCTGCGACAGGCCGGCCTTCTCGAGCACCTTGTTCCAGCGGCCGATGCCGGCGATCGAGTCCTTGATGAAGTCGTCGCGCAGCACCTCGTTCAAGGCGTTGAGCATCGGCACTTCCTTCTCGCCGAGCTGGCCGTTCTGAACCTCGAGCACCTTGTAGGTCTGGCCCTTGAGGACGTGGTCGTCGACGCGCTTGCCCTCCTCGAACCGGCCCTTCAGGCCCGACGAGTAGAAGGTCGCAGCGTTGCTCGACTGGTCGGCACCGAAGAGGTCGATCGTCACCGAGTAGTGGAAGTTGAGGTAGCGCTGGATCGTGCCGAGGTCGATCGCGCCGGCGGCGCGGACCAGCGCCGGGTCGTCGGTCTTCAGCTCGTTCATCACCTGCGCCGTCCGCTGCAGGACGCGCGAGACGCCGCTCTCGCCGACGAACATGTGATGCGCTTCCTCGGTCAGCATGAACTTGGTCGTTCGCGCCAGCGGATCGAACGCGCTCTCCGCGAGCGCGGCGAGCTGGAACTTGCCGTCGCGGTCGGTGAAGTAGGTGAACATGAAGAACGCCAGCCAGTCGGGCGTCTTCTCGTTGAACGCGCCGAGGATGCGCGGATTGTTGGCGTCGCCCGACGTTCGCTCGAGCAGCGCGCCGGCCTCCTCGCGGCCGTCGCGGCCGAAGAACTTCTGCAGCAGGTAGACCATCGCCCAGAGGTGGCGGCCTTCCTCGACGTTGATCTGGAACAGGTTGCGCAGGTCGTACATCGACGGCGCGGTCAGGCCGAGATGGCGCTGCTGCTCGACCGAGGCGGGCTCGGTGTCGCCCTGCGTGACGATGATCCGGCGCAGGTTCGCGCGGTGCTCGCCGGGGACGTCCTGCCAGGCCTTCTCTCCCTTGTGGTCGCCGAAATGGATCTGCCGGTTCTCGTCGCCCGGGTTGAGGAAGATGCCCCACCGATAGTCGCGCATCTTCACGTAGTCGAAGTGCGCCCAACCCTGCGGATCGACGCTCGTCGCGGTGCGAAGGTAGACCTCGTGGTTCGTCGAGCCCTCGGGGCCGACGTCGTCCCACCAGGTGATGAAGTTCGGCTGCCACTGCTCGAGCGCGCGCTGCAGTGTGCGGTCGTCGGCGAGGTTGACGTTGTTGGGGATCTTCTGGGTGTAGTCGATGGCCATGGCGATGTCTCGATGAAAGGGAAGCGGCGTCAGACGCGCGTGAAGTCGAAGCCGGCCTTTTCTCCCGTGCCGTAGACCTTGAGCGCGCCCTTCGGTCCGACCGCGTTCGGGCGCTGGAAGATCCAGTTCTGCCAGGCCGTCAGCCGGCCGAAGATTCGCGTCGCCATGTTCTCGGTCGTGCCGAAGCGCAGGTTCGCCTCGAGGCCGGTCAGCGCATCGGGCGACATCGCGGCGCGCTCCTCGAGGGCGATGCGGATCTCGTCGTCCCAGTCGATGTCGTCGGGCGCCGCGGTGATCAGGCCGAGCGCGAGCGCGGCGTCGGCGTCGAGCGCCGTTCCGGCGACTCCGCCGGCGCGATCACCGACTGTCTCGAGCGCGGCCGCGAGCGGCTCGGCTTCGTCGTAGAAGCGACGCGCCAGGCGCGACTGGTCGTTGACGAGCGGCAGCAGGCCGAAGTTGAACTCGTCGAGCCGCAGCTTGGGCGCCTTCTCGGGCTCGTCGGGCAGCGCTAGCATGTACGCGCGGTCGGCGGCGAAGGCGAGCTCGGCGAGAACGCCGGCGAAGCACGAGCCGGGCTCGATCAGCGCGAACAGCGTCCGCGACGAAACGTCGAGGCGTGCGAACGTGCGTCGCAGCATCCCGATCGTCTCGCGCACGAACCAGTGATCCTGGTTCGCGAGCATCGCCTGGTCCGCGGCGAGCACCGCGGCAGCGTCACCTTCGGTCTTCAGGATCCAGGTGCCGAGCTCGAGCTCGTTGGTGCGAAGCGTCAGGATCGCGTCGTCGAGCTGGCGCGCCATCGCGAGCGGCCACCACGAGGCGCCTGCCGCTGCGATGCCGGCGATGTCGACAGGCTGCGCGCCCATCGGCGCCTTGACGACGATCGTCGCCGACCGCCTGTCGCGATCGATCTCGATCGCGACGTGCTCGTAGCGGATCGCGTCGGCGCTCTCGCGGCGCTCGAGGCGCGGCAGCGTGACGCCGGTCGCACTTGCCGGGCGCCGACTCGTCGCGCCCAGCTTCTCGGCGCGATCGTGAACGGCGGCGGCGAACTGCGCCGGCTTGGCGATCGCATCGACCAGGCGCCACTCGACCGCGCGCTGGCCACGAACGCCTTCGACGCTGGTGCAGAAGATGTCGGCGCGGTCGTGCCGGACCTTGCGCTTGTCGGTGACGCGCGTCAGCCCGCCGGTGCCGGGCAGGACGCCGAGGAGCGGCACCTCTGGCAGCGAGACCGACGACGAGCGATCGTCGACGAGGACGATCTCGTCGCACGCCAGCGCCAGCTCGTAGCCGCCGCCGGCGCACGCGCCGTTGACAGCGGCGACGAACTTGATCCCCGAGTGCTTCGACGTGTCCTCGATGCCGTTGCGGGTTTCGTTCGTGAACTTGCAGAAGTTCACCTTCCAGGCGTGGCTCGAGACGCCGAGCATGAAAATGTTCGCGCCCGAGCAGAAGACGCGGTCCTTGGCGCTCGTCACGATCACCGAGCGCACCTGCGGGTGCTCGAAGCGGATGCGGTTGAGCGCGTCGGCGAGCTCGACGTCGACGCCGAGGTCGTAGCTGTTGAGCTTGAGCTTGTAGCCGGGGCGGATGCCGGCGTCCTCGGCGACGTCGAGCGTCAGCCGGGCGAGCGCGCCTTCGGTCGAGAGCTTCCAGTGGCGGTACTGCGAGGGGTCGGTGCGGTAGTCGACTCGGGGCGGCGCGGCAGTGGGATCCATGCGTGGGAACTCCAGTCAGAAGGGGTGCGAACGACAGCGCGAATGTGCATCATACTGCATGTTTGGTTGAAGTGTCAGGCCGATGCTGCAGTTTTCCGCATCCGACGGGGCGCAGCGGGTGTCAGCGCCGGATCGGCGCGGCCGAGCAGATCACCGACCAGCGCGAGCAGGCCGGCGAAGCTCTCCGCCTCG